>Ga0307378_10006084_pt1 | contig 16624 bp, 9 predicted proteins | sample UN1MG_FD_202238 | JGI IMG/M metagenome (GOLD analysis project Ga0307378, IMG submission 202238) | Soil microbial communities from Risofladan, Vaasa, Finland - UN-1 | ecosystem: Environmental > Terrestrial > Soil > Coastal area > Acid sulfate soil | place: Finland: Risofladan, Vaasa | collected... | reverse complement strand
CCGTGCCTCCCCAGGGACGTAAAATACGCCGCCCTTCTTCTGTCGTTCCGGTTGTATTGCCAGTAACAAGCATCTCGTCGGAAACAATCAGGTTGGCGAAATAATCCGGCAAAGACTTCATATCCCAAGGCTCAACCACAACTCGCTTTCCCAACAAGCCGGCCGCATCGAGATATTTTCGAGCAGAGGATAGTTTTTCCGGATCTTTTTCCAGACCGACTATTTTAAGATCTGTTCTTTTAGCCAATTCATAAGCGAGCCGTCCTTGATTACAGTCCAGCATCAAAGCGTATCCCTTCTTTATGCCGCTTTCGGCTAAGATTTTTTCCGCGGCGGCCTCGTATGTTTCGGTAAGTGAATCGTTAGGAAAAGGGTCTGCTTTTATTGCCTGTTTGATTTCTTTAGCCGCATCAACTTCTGTCTCGCTGAAGCAGTAAACAGGGCCTTTGTCACTGCTTACAATCAGATGACCGCCGGAGGCAGCTAATCCGACCGCAGCACCACTCACATCATTCTTCCAAACTTCCCTGCCTGTTTTTGAATCAATACCGACGACAAATCCTTCACCCCCGGCGAAAACAACATTACCTGCCAATATTATTGAACGAAGCCCCCTTCTTGCATAGCGCCACTCATAGCTTGAATCTTTTAGCCGCTTTTCTTCTGCAACCATTGCAGCGTCTTTGCGGGTTAGTTCATCAAGTTGCCTTTTTATTCTTTTACCGGCGTTATCATTGGCTGATTTTAGTTCACTCTTTAAGCTTGATAGCTGGATTGAAAGTTTTTTACGTTCACTTGCCAGTCTGTCAGCTTTTCTTACAGCCTTGATGTACCTGGGTCGGTTAATAGCATAAATCCGATCTTTGGCTAATACATATGATACCTCTCGGGTAAGAACCATATCAATCCCGGGAAACCAGGCAAAAGCCTCTCCTTCTCGCCTTCCGGTTTTCGCATCGTAGGTGACTTTGTGAGGTTTGCCGGAGTAATCGTCGCCGGAGATAAGCTTGTCATTATCTATCAGCGCCCACGTTCCCCCACGCTTGCCGCCGGGAGAAGCACAGAAAAGGAATTTTCCGGTTTTGCGGTCGAAGGCGGCCGGCATAGACCGGCCGGAAGGAACGTAAAGGACATCCTGAGACGCAACCAGGTAACCATGCGGCGATATCCCGCCATATTCCAACTCATGTGCACGGTCACCGATAGTATCGTTTCTCCAGACTACCGAACCATCATCAGCACTGAGAGCACAAATGTATAATCCTTCATATGGAAAAACACCAGCCGCGAAATACACAATTCCTTTATCAACCAGAACGCTGGTTCTCACCGGCCAGAGAGATATCATTCTGCCGCTGCCAATAACCTTTTCATCACTGGGGCCGGCCCTGTATTTCCAAATAAGCGAGCCGTCTTTAGCATCAAGACAATATACATAACCGTCATCGGAACCTACATAAACGCTGCCATTATAAACAGTTGGAGCAAAACGAACCGGTCCCTGGGTAAAGAACTCCCAGCGTATTTTGCCTTTATTCGCATCGATTGAATAAACCTTGTTTGTAATACTGCAGCCAAAATAAATATTGTTGTCAGCCATTACGACGTGATACGCATTATCGTTGTGCATTCTCGGCAACTCTTCCGCAGGCATCGGCCAGGCGGGTTTGGGCTGATGGGTGGGAAGATATTTCCATTGCAGAAAAAGCCTCGGGCCAACGGTTTCAGAGGTCATTCCGCTTCGTGTTATTTCAGACCGGTAAGTACCCCAATCCCCTGCGATACCAACATCACAAATAACAAATAAAATAAGAAAAGCAAAAACAACAATAAGACTGTGAAAATACTTCGTTTCATCTCCGGTACTTTTTACTGCTACTTGCCGTTTCATTTGGTTATCTCCTCTTTAAATGATAATAGATGTTTGACATTTCATATCAAGTCAGTTTACTTCCGGTCTGGCTAAAGTGCATTATAATCAAACCTGACAATTCAGTCCAGTCTTTTTACCGGTCAAATTATATGCAGCCAAATAATAATTTCGGATTAAACACAACTCTGTGTGCTTGCAAACCAGAATAAATACAATATACTTATCAGGATATTAACCTTGTTAAATGTATGAGGAGTAAATGATGAACAGCAAAGCAAAATTTATTATTTTCGCAATCTTAATCCTGACACCAATGACTACGATTTTTGCATCTGATAACAGAAATAGTTTAATCCCCAGACTTATGAAGCAGCCGGGTATTGTCGAGACGCAGTTTTTATTCGAGAAGGCATCATTTCGATCATGTCACGCCTCAACCATAGCAGAAACACGAGACAACTTTATCTCGGCCTATTTCGCAGGTACCGACGAAGGTAATAAAGACGTCGGGATATGGATTAGTATTAAGCCAAAAAACAGCTCCGCCTGGTCGGAGCCGGTCGAGGTTGCAAACGGGATTCAATTCAGCCGGCTGCCCACAAATAAGCAAGAGCGACATCCCTGCTGGAATCCCGTTCTGTATCAGGCCGACAATGGAAAGCTTCTTTTGTTCTACAAGGTCGGGCCCACTCCGGCAAGTTGGTGGGGGATGCTGACCGTATCGAACGACCAGGGTAAAACCTGGTCCGAACCGCGGCGGCTGCCCGAAGGCATCATCGGGCCGGTCAGAGCCAAACCGATCAAACTCTCTGATAAATTACTGCTTTGTGGATCGAGTACAGAAGACAAAGGGTGGCGAGTGCATATGGAAATAACACCGGACCTCGGCAAAACCTGGAGCAGAACAGAAGCACTTAACGACGGCAAGGAGTTTCCCGTTATTCAGCCGACCATTCTCACTTATCCGGATGAAAAGCTCCAGATTCTTTGCCGCAGTCGTGGGAATCTGCGTCAATCATGGTCAAGCGATGGAGGAAAAACGTGGAGTCCATTAGAGCTTTCGATACTGCCCAATCCAAGCGCCGGTATCGATGCCGTTACACTGAAAGATGGACGGCAACTACTGGTATATAACCACTCTACAAGAGGAAGGGACCAATTGAATGTGGCAGTCTCGACTGATGGCAAGAACTGGAAGGCCGCACTGAAACTGGAAGACGAAATCACTATTGGCGGAAAAAGGGCCTATGGTGCCTACCCTGCAGCAATCCAGGGGTCCGATGGTCTTGTTCACATTACTTATACGTGGCGGCGCGAAAAGATAAACTATGTGGTCATTGATCCGAGTAGACTGGAATTGCGTGATATTCGCGACGGAAAATGGCCTGAGTAATAAGTCCTCAGCAAAATGCAATCCGCCCATAGATTCATAGTTCACTATATGAGAATCTGCTACACTGGAAGTACTTTTAATATAATTACAACTCAATAGTTACACGGCATAACCGATAGGTACAGATATGAATCAATTACTTTTCAAAAGACTTACATTAGCTCTTACTATTATTTTTAACATTGCCTTTATCTCATTTATTTCGCCGTCTCAGGTAAGAGCAGAATCAGAAAAAATGAATATCGCCCCAAATCATTCATTTGAAAATGATTTAACAAATATCAAAACGAATCTTTGTAATTATGGTGGCTGGTTCCCTATAGGTGTTGTAGCAGAAGACGGCAACAGTGAAATAAGAATTGTAGAAGATATTGCTCGTACGGGAACAAAATCGCTACGAGTAACACCAAATTCAAATGTTTTGAAGGGAACGATATATTACAGCCAATATAATGCCGGCGAGGAAGTCAGAAAAAATATCACTAATGTGGGCGTCAGCGGTGCAAGAACAATCGCCTTGCGTTTAGACCAGGACATATTTTCCTGCGATGCATCTGTTTGGTTAAAGAAAGCATCCGATCAAGAAATCACCCTGAAGGCAATTTGGTACACCCGCCGAAACCGTACCCCATTTATTAAGATAGCCGAACAAGCAGTCAGTCAACCGATCGAAAGCAAAAACGGCTGGTATAAATATTCTCTGCATGCTGTTCGGTGCCATACCGCCCGGCAGGTTCAAATTGCCGTCGAAACAAAAGACAATAAACCATTTTATATCGATGATGCAAAAATCTACTTCAACCGTAATCCACATATAGATTTATTAGTTGACCAGCTTGGCTATGAAACACAATCAAATGCGAAGGGCATTGTACTTCAATCCTCGACTTCTCTGCCTCAACTTCCAGGCTCTTTTTCGCTGATAAACCTTGAAAATAATACAAAAGCATTTACTGGAAAGTGGAAAGAGCTTGGATATTACCACCAATGGGATTTGTACCACTGGGAAGGAGATTTCTCGGTCTTTAAGACGCCGGGTCGTTATGTTGTTGAAACGGTAATTAGCAGAAAAGCTTATTATTCACCGCCTTTTGAAATTCGTAACAATCTATTGGTTTCAAAAACAAGTAAAAAAGCCTATCGATTCTTTTATTATCAGCGATGCGGCATGTCCATTCCTTCTTTCCATGGGACTTGCCACCTCGATGATGCCCGGATGCCTGACGGCAGTTATAAAGACTTAGCTGGCGGCTGGCATGATGCAGGTGATTATAATAAATATAACGGCTATACACCCGAATCCGTTTACGCTCTGGCTTTTGCTTATGATAATCGCAGAGATTTTTTTGACAAATTTGACCAAGATGCAAACGGCCAAGCAGATATTTTAGACGAAGCTGTCTGGGGTGCCGAGTTTTTAGAGAAATGTATTAATCTAGAAACTTTGGATATGATAGCAACAATAAGCTCCGGCTACGGCTATTGGGGTAAGCCGGATAAAGAAACTGATAATTTACCCAGGACCGGCGACGAACGCCGCGTTCGTGATAACAGGGTAAATGCTTCTGCCTGTATCCCCGGCTTCGCTCTACTTGGAAAATATGTACCAAAATACCTTGATATCGCGGAACGGCTCTACCAAAAACATGGTGGTAATATGCCGGCAATCCTGGCTCTCTATAACGCAACCCAAAAGCAGGTATATCGTGATGCGGCCAGGAATCGCGCACAAACGCTGCTGCCAAAAGAGAAAACAAGCACAACAAGTTTTCGTGAATTAGCGGAATACGCGATTGCTTTTCCAAAAGACAAGCTGGTCCCTAAAATAAAATCAATTGCAAGAATGCGATTAGAAGAACTCAGGATTATCTGCAACAACCCTTTCAAAATAACGAGACGCAGGGATGATAACGGCGGTCTCATATTCTTTCTTCATTATCGAGATGTTAATAATTGGTATGTCGGCGAGAGTCGCGAACTGTTAGATACTGCTTACGAGGGCATTTTGCTGGAAAAACTTGGATTTACAGAAGGCCGCATAATTGCGGAAAACCAGGTGCACTGGATTCTGGGCAGAAATCCTTATGGTATCTCCACAATGGAAGGCATCGGCAGCGTCTTTCTCCCCCAGTATCATCATCGGTATAACGCTATCCCGGGGAATCCTCGCGGCGCTGTACCCGGCGCTATTGTCAACGGCATTACCAGAGCATGGCCTGAACATGATCGTCCCTGGCTGGATATGCACCCGGAACCAAATGCGGATTACCAAGCCAACGAACCCTGGCTGCCGCACAATAATCGTTGGCTGTTTCTTATCGCAATCTGGTGAACATCTATATTTTTCAGTAGTTAATGCTCTATAGTTATTATTGTTTATCCCACTGTCCGGTGGACATGATAAAGTGCAGAAATAAAAAAATTTACACAAAATTATAAGAAAAAACAAAACCGTAACAAAACGGTAACATTTAGTTGGCATAATGCTTCATATTAGGATTAAATACTAATAATATTTCAGAAATTTAGGAGGTATAGCATGTCCCGGAAACTCTTACTCGTACTGGCCTTAGCATTGGTTGCTTTTATCTCGGAAACCTCAGCGGTGGGACAAACCTTGCCCCCTGCGATCCAATGGATTCCAGAAGATGCTCTGATTGTGTTGGAAGTAACCAGGCCGAAAGCACTGCTCGAAGCATTTTGTAACGACGAAGCGACTGCGTCTATAACAGCATTACCTCTTTACAAACAACAGGCATCTAAACCTCAGTTCCAGGAATTCCTTAATATAATCAGCTTTATCGAAACTAGCTTAGGTACAGATTGGCGAACAGCTCTGAGCAAACTAACGGGAACCGGCATTACACTCGCGGTGTGTCCTGAAGATACGGTGTTTTTGATTATCGACGCTGAGGATGAGCAGATGCTGGAACGGTTTCATGAGTTTTTCATCAATGTTGCTCGATCCGAGGCTGAAAAAAAGGGCAAATATAATATAGTAAAATCCAAAGAGTATGATGGCCTTACTGCATGGACGTTCGATGGAAAAGAAGCACACACGATAATCGGTAAGCGGCTTGTCCTTGCTAACAAGTCAGAGAGGCTTAAAGACATCCTGCAGTATCGTTCACAAACACAAAAAGCAAGCTTAACGGCAAATCCCGCGTACAGGGCAGCAAAACGAACTGTGGGGACTGATGCAGTCGCTAAAGTCTTTGTAAATCTCAAACCTCTAATGGGCATTCCGCAAGTCGCTCAGATTTTCAACCAGCAGCACGAAAATCCTTTGGCGGCACTGGCTTTCGCGGGAATTTTCGAAGCAACACGCGATTCGAATTGGTTGTCATTGGGACTACACGTTGAAGATAACACGTTGGTCTTTCGGGCATCCGTTGACAGCAAAACAATAGCTGCGACAAGTCCCGCCGCGTTTGCCTTGCCAAAAAAGAGGGGTGAAGGTGTTTTTCCAAACCTGTCGGTACCGCGTCGAATCGCTGCATTAAGTTTTTATCGCGACCTTCATCAATTCTACGCTGCCAAGGATGAACTCTTCCCAGAACGCACATCCGGATTGATTTTCTTCGAGAACATGATGGGGATTTTCTTCAGCGGGCGTGACTTGACAAACGAGGTTCTGGCAGAAACCAAACCTGAAATTCGCTTTGTGGTAGCAGAGCAGGAATACGACCCAGCAATCGGCACGCCGCAGATTAAGCTCCCCGCCTTTGCCGCCATCCTGCGGCTTCAGAATCCCGAGCAATTCAATGAAGTAGCCGAGGAAGCATGGCAAAAGGCCCTGGGTCTAATAAATTTCACTCGCGGCCAGCAGGCAATGCAAGGATTGATTATAGACCGCACAGTCCACGAAGGGACAAAGTTCTCAATGGCTTACTTTTCCACATCCGGGCTCGATGAGAAAAATAATTTGGAACAGCGATTTAATATCCGCCCCGCCCTGGCAATGCCTGGTGAATACCTGATTCTAAGCTCTACCGATGGTTTAGCCCGGGACCTTATCGATACCCTGAATCGAGAAATACAACATAGCGTCAAACCAGTGGCCGAAACTCACAGCCTGGTTGAAATCGACACAGCCCGGTTAGCATCAATACTGAATAACAATCGAGAAACACTCGTGCGCAGTGACATGGTTAAGAAAGGCAGCACTCAAGAAGAAGCCGAAGCAGGGATCGATTTGCTCATTACATTGGTGAAGTTAGTTGAGCGCGCCAAGTTGGGCCTCGGCACGCATGAGGGTCTGACCCAGGCGCTTCTGGAAATAAAGCTGAACTTATAGTGACCGGGGATATGTTGATAATCCGGCCACGGACTCAAACTACAGCATGTTGGTTGTTAGTATCTAAAAGGATTTACTCATGATTGAGCAAATTGAGAAACCACCTGACCAACATCAATCAAAAAAAAACCGCTCGGCAATCGATGAAAAGCTGACCGATCCGGACTGGGCCTGGGCTGCATACCAGCCGAACGCTCAGCAGCCATGGAATCTTATGCTGGCCGGACATTTGTTTCGACGCGCGGCATTCGGAGCCGGTTGGGACCAGCTTCAGCAATCGCTGTCTGACGGGCCACAGCGAACCATTGATAAGCTGCTTAAGCCACAAGCCGATACGACAGCTTTCAACAACACATACGATGGATATGACAACTCTGCCGCCGGTTCCATTAAAAGCCTGAGAGCATGGTGGCTTCGGCGGATTATTCAGACACCACATCCGTTACTTGAAAAGATGACACTATTCTGGCATAGTCATTTCGCCACCAACAGCGACAAGGTTAAAAATCCCAAATTGATGCTGCAGCACATCCGGCTTCTTCGCAGTCATGCTCTGAATTCATTCGGTGACATGCTTCAAGCTATTTCACACGACCCAGCAGTACTTATTTATCTTGGAGTTGATGCAAACCGCAAAGCATTACCGAATGATAACTTCGCGCGGCCGCTCATGGAAAACTTCACCATGGGGCCCGGCAACTACAAGGAAAAAGATGTCAGAGAAGCTTCCCGGGCCTTTACAGGCTGGTTTGTGCTGAGGAGCCAGCTTCGCTATATATCCCGTGAACACGATGTGGATACAAAGGAGGTCCTTGGTGAAAGAGGCAAATTCACTGGCGAAGATGTTGTAAGGATTGTGCTTAAGCAAACAGCCACATCGCAGATGCTGGTCAGAAAGCTGTACCGTTTACTGATTTGTGAAACCGAGGAGCCCAATGCGGCTATGATTAGCCCTCTGGCTGAAACCTTCGCAAAAGACTACGATATAATGAAAGTCACCGAGACGATGCTCCGCTCCAACTTATTCTTTTCCCAGGCGGCATATCGTCGGCGGATTAAAAGCCCGATAGAGTTCGCACTGGGCATAGTAAAAGCCATGGAAGAGGTCGTATCCACAACGCAACTCGCGGAAGACCTGGCCGGTCTTGGTCAGAATCTATACAATCCTCCTACGGCAAACGGCTGGGCCGGCGGACGGCATTGGATTGACAGCGCTACACTTACCGGGCGCAACAATCTTGCTTTGTCGCTACTGCAGGGCTCGGGACCATATGGTGACAAAATCAATCCCCGGGCTCTCGCCAATAAGCACGGGTGCTCAACGCTCAAATCCGCTGGGCAACTCCTGCTGGATTTGTTCCTGCAAAGTAACCTCCCTTCCGATGTTCATGAGTCCATATTGAAAACGGTGCAAGCACAGTCCGGTAGCGACATCGATGAGCTGGAAGGAAGGCTGCGTAGCTTTACTCATACAGTAGTTACGCTTCCTGAGTTTCACTTAGCTTAAATTTTGGAGAAAATACCATGAGCTATACCCGACGTAATTTCCTGAAGGCCACATTAGGAAGCTCGGCCCTGTTATCGCTCACCCCCGCAGCACCGAACTTTCTTGTTCGTTCAATGATAGCAGCCGCACACCGGCGCAACGAACGTAATACTGTTCTCGTCGTGGTTCAACTCTCTGGTGGAAATGACGGCCTGAATACCGTCGTTCCATATGAAGATGATGAATATGCCCGAAACCGCCCTACTTTGCGTCTGTCCCCCAACGAAATACACAAGATCAACTCGCTGTTGGGCTTCCATCCGCGAATGGGAGCATTCATGCGTCTGTACGAGCAGGGACACCTAAGTATCATTCAGGGCGTTGGCTACCCAAACACAGACCGCTCACATGAATCCGGGATGCGGATATGGCATACCGCAGCTCCCGATGAGCCCAATTGCCAGACCGGATGGCTGGGCCGGACAGTTGACAGCATCCGGGAGCCGAATAGCGTAAACACGCCCGCCGTGTTTGTCGGGCCGATCGCCCAGCCTTTCGGCCTGAACGCAAAGAATGTCATCGTTCCCTCTATCAGCTCACTTCAAAATCTAACGATGCGCGAAGTGCCTGGTCATGATAAATACCTATCTCAACGCAAACACGCAGCCGAACTTCGCCGCCCTAATCAGAACAATCCACTGATGCATTTTCTGCAGCAGTGCACACTGAATGCCTACACAAACAGCGAGCGAGTCGAGGCTGTAATAAAAAGTACGGCCAACACAGCCGAATATCCGCAATTCGAACTTGCCAGAAGTCTTCGTAAGGTCGCTCAACTTATTCGGGCTGATATTGGTATCCGGATATTCTTTACTGAACTTGGCGGCGGCGGAATCGGAGGCTTTGACAACCATGCAAACCAATTAGGCAACCATTGCGCCCTGCTGCACCATTTTTCTGAATCAATCGCGGCGTTTATCCACGATCTGAAACGAGACAAGCAGTTGAATCGTGTTCTGCTGATGACCTTCTCGGAATTTGGCCGGACTGTTAAGGAAAATGGACGCCGAGGCACCGGACACGGCGCTGCCGCTCCGATCTTCCTGGCAGGCGGCAGGCTCAAAGGTGGTCTTGTCGGTCCACATCCCAGTCTTACGGACCTGGACAACGGCGCCCAGAAGTTCCACACCGACTTTCGCAGTGTGTATGCAACCGTGCTGGAAAAATGGCTTGGCTTTGACAGCTCTAAGGTACTTGATAAAAAGTACGAACAGCTCAATATCCTGGACGTTTAACTTGTATGACTAACTAATCCTGATTCTGACAATAAAGCAAGACAAGTAAGGTTGGCAAAAGACATTTCATAAGATACAAAATCAGAAGAAACTATAGGGGCCTTTCTTGATTATTGCAATTTACGGTTTTATCTTCTTAAGTAACCATGCCATGTTCTGACCAAGAGTTTTCATAGTCTGCAAACCTTCCTGGTCTTTCTCAACTTCACCTTTCTCAAGTCCAAAACTCATGTTCCAGTAGCATGAACCCGGTATTATCATACCGCTGATTAAGAAAAAATGATTCATCGAATCATACGCGTGGATTGCCCCTCCCCTGCGAACCGCCACGACGGCAGCTCCGACCTTTCTTGCAAACATTTCTTCGTTGGCTTTGGCCACCAGTCCGGCCCGGTCGATAAGCGCCTTGAGCTCTGCACTTACATCGGCAAAGTAAGTTGGAGAAGCCAGAATGATTCCATCAGCCTGCAGCATCTTTTCGATGCAGTCATTGACTATATCCGTTTTAACGCTGCACCTCTGGTCCTTGTTTTCAAAGCATTTGTAGCAGGCGATGCAGCCCCGGATTTGCTTACCTGAAAACTGTATCATTTCGGTTTCGATGCCTTCTTTTTCAAGCTCACCAAATACCTGTTTAACCATTATAGCGGTGTTACCGTCCTTTCGGGCACTGCCATTAAAAGCTATAACTCTCATATTTACCTCTCATTTTTTTTGATTCATTCAATATTTCACTCTTACGAACTGATAATTGTAATTCAGTATGTCATTTCCTGCAAGTAATTGGTTTGATTATAATTGTCGCAATGATTATGTTAATAAACCTTTTGGACAGTTACATTAGTGATGATTTCTTGACAATCACAGTGTTTGTTGTTCTAATAATCAATAATTCAACCGTAGGAGGTTAGTTTATGATGCACAGAAATTACATTCACCGGCCCCTTGACAACATCTCAAAAGTTATTCGTCCGATACTTGTCATGGCAGGGTTGTTGGCTACCGTTCAGCCTGTTATCGCCGCTGGGCCCGGGGTGTTCAGCATTAGAGATTACGGAGCTGCAGGCGATGGTAAGACACTGGACACTACCGCAATAAACAAGGCAATTGAAGCATGTGCAACCGCAGGTGGCGGACAAGTTTTATTCCCGCCCGGAAAATACCTGTCGGGCACAGTACACCTTAAGAGCCGTGTATCACTCTTTCTCGAAGCAGGTGGAACACTAGTCGGAACTGCAGATCTCGATAAATATCAGAAACCGACAATCCCGTCCTTCATGCCAGAAGCCAAATGGGGCAAGTGGCACAGGGCGCTGATACTCGCCGACGGGCTGGAAGATATCTCGATTTCCGGCCAGGGCGTGATTGACGGCAATAAAGTCTTCGATCCAACCGGTGAGGAACGAATGCGCGGGCCACATACCTTCGTATTTATAAATTGCCGTAATGTCACGGTACGCGATGTTTCTTTTCTGGACTCAGCTAACTACGCCATATTCTTCCAAATCAGTGACGATGTTGACATTCGCAATGTCAAATTCACCGGCGGCTGGGATGGCATACATTTCCGCGGTGCGCCGGAGCGGCCCTGTCGGAATGTGAGTATAGTCGGATGTCAGTTCTTCACAGGGGATGATTCAATCGCAGGTCGGTATTGGGAGAATACACTAATTTCCGATTGTATTGTAAACTCCTCATGCAACGGGATACGGCTCATTGGCCCGGCTTCTCACCTGATTATTCACGATTGTCTGTTCTATGGTCCCGGTATCCGCCCCCACCGTTCATCGAACCGCCACAATATGCTTGCCGGTCTCAACCTGCAGCCCGGTGCATGGGATGCTACGAAAGGCAGCCTCGATAACGTTCTAATCTCAGATATCACTATGCATAATGTTTCGACACCTTTTCATTTTTCTTTGAAACCCGGCAATACTGCCGACACCATCATAGTCAACCGTGTTTCAGCTACGGGCGTGTATCGGGCCGCATCTTCTGTAGAAAGCTGGGCCGAAACAGCGTTCAAGAATGTCGTCTTCCGGGATGTTACAATTGAATACACAGGTGGCAGTACGAAGAAACAGGCACTCATGAGCGTAAAATCACCGGGTGTAGATGCCCGACCGCTGCCGTCATGGGGTTTCTATGCTCGGAATGTAAAGAACCTTCAGCTCAACAATGTCCGGCTGCATTGTGAGAAAGAGGACTTACGACCCGTGTTGATGTGTGAAGACGTAGAATGGCTTACACTGGAAGATTTCAAATTCCCACCCCCTACCGAGATAAACCAAGCGTTCGCGTTGGATGATGTCACGCATATCCAGATTCGCGGCATGAATTTTTACACGGTCGAGCCTCGCTATATTGAATTGAATCTAATCACGGATGACACCTCATCCAGGTTCACAGCAGGCAAACCTTACTCAGCTACCGTCACAGTAGAAAACGTTAAACAGAAAAGGCTGATAGGGCTGGCAAAAATCGAACTTGTTACGGCTGGGCAAAAGAAAAACCGATGGCTGTGGATGCTATCTGGTGAAAAGAAAGAGGTTTTATTCCAGGGGCTGATAGCACCTAAAGCCGGGACTTATGAAGTGCGATGTGGTAATATAACAAAAAGTCTGCACATTGAACAATAAGCGTTGGATAAGGAAGAAATACATGGACTCTATACATAAAGCGACAACGCCAACGAATGCTGTCACGCGACGTGATTTTCTTCGCAGTGCAGTTATGACGACCGGTATGCTCACTGCACCCTGGCTTAAAACGGCGAAATCACAGACCACCCTTAAACCTGACCAAAGACAACGGATCGAAGCAGCAATTCCGACTAAAGCCTTCGCCCGTCCTCGCAGACGCCGTAAGCTCCTGATTTTCGATCTCAATGTCGGATACGGAGGGCATGGATCCATTCCTGCGGCCAATACTGCGTTCAAGCTAATGGGGCAAAAGACGGGAGCTTTTGAAACGGTGATTAGCCCAGAGCCATCTGTCTTCAAACCTGAAAATCTGAAGCAGTTTGATGCCGTCTTTCTGAACAACACTGTGGGCAATCTCTTTGAAGACCCAGGCTTGAGGCAAAGCCTGATCGAATTTGTTTATGGCGGTGGCGGACTTCTTGGCGTTCACGGGACAACAGTGGCCTTCACCCGCTGGCCCGGCGCTCATGAGGACTGGCCGGAGTTTGGCATAATGCTCGGTGCACGCGGGGCGAACCACAGGGACAGCGATGAACACATCTTCATCAAGCTCGATGATCCCAATCATCCTGTCAATCTACCTTTCGGCGGTAAGGGCTTCGAATACCGGGATGAATTCTTTCGTGTCCATGGGCCTTATTCGAGGCAGAGAGTCCGCGTACTTTTCAGCATCGATAATGATAAAACTGATTTCCAGGGACAGCCTCGCGGCAACGTTTTGCGCCAAGACAATGATTACGCATTGGCATGGATACGGCACTACGGCCGGGGTCGAGTTTTCTACTGCACTATTGCTCACAATCCCTACGTATTCTGGAACTCGAAGATGTTGCAGTTCTATCTCGCAGCGGTGCAGTTCGCTATGGGCGACCTGCAGGCCCCGACCATCCCCAGCGGCAGATTAACTCCCGCCATCCGCTCTCAGGAAAAGCTGGATTGGCGACTCGGAATAGAGGCCTACACCTTCAATAAATACACACTTTTCGAGGCGATAGATAAAACCGCACAACTTGGCCTGCCGTATATGGGCGGCTTGAGCTTTCAGAAAGTCAGTAAGAAGATTCCAAAAAACTTCGACGACAAGCTCACCGATGATGAATTGAAACAAATTCGGCTGAAATTGGACTCAGCCGGCATTCGTCTATTGACGTATTATATTCAAAATATACCCGGCGATGAAGCCGGATGCCGAAAGGTCTTCGAGTTCGGGCGTAAAATAGGAATTGAAACCTTCATGTCGGAGCCGCTTCCGGAAGCGCTCGATACAATCGAGAGATTCTGTGACGACTATGACATCAACGTGGCCCTTCATAACCACGACCGGAAGGCCTCGCCGCAGTATTGGCACCCGGAAGGGATTTTGAAAGTCTGTAGTGGACGCAGCAAAAGGATTGGGGCTTGTGGTGATCTCGGCTACTGGATGCGATCCGGCATTGACCCTATCAAGGCTGTGAACACACTTAAGGATCGCCTGATTACTGTGCAAATGCACGACCTGCACGAGCTAAGCTCGGAAGGTCACGACGTGCCATGGGGAACCGGTGCCGGTAGAACGGAGCAGTTTATCAAAGAAATCCACCGCCTGGGTATAAGGCCGACTATGTTCGGCCTCGAATACTCATACAACTGGCTCGAGTCGATGCCTGAAATAGCAAGGTGCATTGACTTCTTCAACAAAGTAAGCATGAAACTGGCAAAGTGAGGTATTTAATGACAAAAATAGAAAATACCAAAAAAAACAACTCTCTCCAGATTACTCGACGTAAATTCCTGGGCTGTTCGGCTGCGCTTTCGGGGATAGTCGCAGTGCCATGGATCATTCACTGCACGGTACGGGGTGCGAACGGGAATCCGGCACCGAGTGAGCGGATTACAGTCGGTTTGATTGGCAAAGGACTGATGGGGAGCGGCCATTTACGCCGCCTGGTTGGCGACAGGGAAGTTCAGGTGCTGGCCGTATGCGATGTCGATAGTCTTAGGCGCCAGGACGGCAAACGACTTGTTGAGGAAACCTACGCTGCCAACCATTACAGCGGCACGTATCGCGGCTGCGCAGCTTATAATGACTATCGCGAATTGCTGTCTCGATCTGATATTGATGCCGTAGTAATTGTAACGCCGGACCACTGGCACACGCTGCTGGCAATTGACGCGGTTAAAGCCGGCAAGGACGTTTATTGCGAGAAGCCGATATCGATAACTGTGCGGGAGGGACGCCGACTGGTTGAGGAAGTACAAAGGTATAGCCGGGTTTTTCAGACAGGAACCCAGTATCGTTCTATTCCGACAATACGGCAGGTCTGCAATTTTGTGCGAGCAGGTGGACTCGGTAAGGTCAAACAAGTTTTCACTCTATGGACAAAGCTCGGCGGTTTCTTCGGGGCGCCCCGCTTCAAGCCATACCGCCATCTGATGGATATCGAGAATACCGGCAAGTCTTACACACCTCTTGATATAATCCTCCCGGCCGAACCAGTGCCGGACGGATTAGACTGGGACCTCTGGGTCGGACCGGCACTTTGGCACCCCTATAATCCGGGCTATCACCTGAATCCTTCACCAGGCGTCGTGCCATGGGCATTTTGCGAAGATTTCGGCGTCGCCTCATCTACATGGCACCATTCTCACAGTGCAGACGTAATTCAGTATGCACTGGGTATGGAGGAAAGCGGGCCGGTGGAGTTCATTCATCCCAGCAGCGGAGAGTTTCCAACGCTCACTTACAGGTATGCCAATGGAACACTTCTTCACCTGGTCGATAACTGGTCAATGGTTAAAAATGTCTATAAAGCGGTTCCCGAAACCGCACGATTAGCAGGAAACTTCGGAGGTATATTCGTCGGAGAACGCGGTTGGGTCACGTCGATGACAACAGGCGGGCCCATTGAGGGCGGCCCTGAGACGCTCTTCGAAGAAATGAAACTGACGACGCGCCAAGTCAATCCCGGAGAAAACGACCATCATGCGAATTGGTTCGACTGCATTCGAACTCGACGCCGGCCGAACTGTGATGCAGAACTCGGCCACCGCTCGGCATCGCTTGGACACCTAACAATTATCGCACATAAGCTGCAGCGCTCTTTGATGTGGGACCCGGTCAAAGAAGAGTTCCAAAACGACAACATGGCTAACCGATTGTGCTTCCGCGCGATGCGTTCTCCATGGCGTATATGATACGCATACAAAACGGGTTTATGTAAATCGCTCTTTACTTAGGTACCTGAGTATCTTTCCATTTTATCATGGCCGGACCTAACAGATAGCTAAGAAAGAAAGTTATACAAGTTCCAATGAGTATCAACCAGCTCCAGCCAAGCTTGATAATTTCTTTTTGTATAAGTAATAAAAGCACAATGCACACTACCGTACTAATTAGCATCGCCGGAATATTAGCCAGATTGGATTTACGTTTAGTCATCAGTCCCAGCAGAAAGGCACCGAGCATTGGACCTCCGGTGATTGAAAGTATCTTAAAGGCAAACCACAGAATGTTCTCTACCGGAGCACAGGCTATTGCGATACCCGCCAGGACCAGACCAAAACCCACTACTGCCGCTCGTGACACAAACAGATAGTGC
>Ga0307378_10006082_pt1 | contig 16630 bp, 15 predicted proteins | sample UN1MG_FD_202238 | JGI IMG/M metagenome (GOLD analysis project Ga0307378, IMG submission 202238) | Soil microbial communities from Risofladan, Vaasa, Finland - UN-1 | ecosystem: Environmental > Terrestrial > Soil > Coastal area > Acid sulfate soil | place: Finland: Risofladan, Vaasa | collected... | reverse complement strand
GGCGGCCTCGGCGATCCCGGCGTTCTCCCCCTTGCACTCGTCCCAGAACTCCTCGTACCCCTTCTTCCCCGCGGTCAACCGGCAGACCATGGAGAGGAGGTTCGCTCCCAGACTGGCCGCCAGAGCCGCCGAGGAGCCTCCCCCGGGGGCCGGTTCCCTGCTGCCGAGTTTCTTCAGGAAATCCGTGATGGTGAGGTCCGTCAGCATCCGTTGCTCCTTCGCGTAACGGGGGGATTGGGAGCCCAGGCGTGTAAAGCCGTACACGTCAACTGAAGAGGTCCGAGAACCGTTGCGTTTTGGGTCGGGTTTCGTCGGGCTGCCGGCGGCGGTCCACCAGCCGACCCCGCTTGATGACGGCGACGACGTGGTTGACGCCCCAGGCGTAGATTAGCTCCTCGGGCGTGCTCACGTTCAGGATGATGAGATCGGCCTGCTTGCCCGGTTCGAGGCTGCCCACCTCTTTCTCGCGTCCCACGGCGTAGGCGGCGTTCACCGTGACGGCGTTGAGCGCCTCGCGCACCGTCAGACCGCACCGCATCACCCCGAGCTCGATGATCCGCCCCATGGAGAGGGTGTGGGAGGAACCGGGGTTGTGGTCCGAGGCCAGGGCGACGACGGCCCCGGCGTCTACCAGCTTGCGCCCCGGCGCGTATCGGTCCTGGAGAAGGAAGAAGGTGGTCGCGGGAAGGAGTACGGCCGCGGTCTTGCTTTTACCTAAAAGTTCAATCTCCTCGTCGCTCACGTAGGGCAGGTGGTCCACGCTGCGGGCGCCGACCTCGACGCCCAGCCGGGTGCCCCCCGAGAGGGAAAGCTCGTCGGCGTGCACCTTGGGTTCAAGGCCGTGGGCCCGGCCCGCCTGGAGGATGCGGCGGCTCTCCTCCACGGTGAAGGCGCCCCGTTCGCAGAAGACGTCGCAGAACTCGGCCAGTTCCAGGGCGGCCACCTTGGGGATCATCTTCTCGCAGACCAGGTCCACGTAACCCCCGCGGTCGTCGGCGTACTCGCGGGGCAGGGCGTGGGCGCCGAGAAAGGTCGGCACCAGGTCCCAGGGGCCCTCGGCGTCGAGCTCCCGGATGGCCTGAAGGATGGCCATTTCACCGGCTACGGAGAGGCCGTAGCCCGACTTGGCCTCGAAGGTGGTCACCCCGGCGAAGAACATGCTCCACAGCCTTCCCCGGGAGCTCTCGACGAGGTCGGATACGCGCATCTTCCGGGTGGCGTCCACGGTGGCCTGTATTCCGCCGCCGGCGGCCTGCAGTTCCTCGTAGCTCGCGCCGGCCAGGCGCTTCAGGAACTCGTCGGCCCGGTTCCCCCCGTAAACCGGGTGGGTGTGGGGGTCCACCATCCCGGGCATGACAATCCCGCCCCGGGCGTCGAGGAGGGTGGTGGGGACACCGCCCATCTGCATGATATCGGTAACGGGGCCCACGGCCGTGATCCGGCTGCCGGTGACGGCCACGGCGCCGTCGGGTACGGCGTGGAGCTCGTCCTGCTCCGGACCCCGCCGGGGTCCCTTCCCCGCGCAGGTAAGGACCAGCGAGGCATTGTGGACGATCAGATCGGGGTATCCGTCGTCCCGGGCGGTAACCTTGGGGGGTTTGGGCGGGTTCATAATTTTTTAGATTTGAAAGTCTATGATCTGGGAGTTCTTCAGGTTGTCCACCTGCATGTACCACTTGGCGGAATCTATGAAGGCGTCGGCGGGCGCCAGGCCGACGAGCTCGGTCTGGATGACGGGGACGCCGTAGCGGGCCGCCTCGCGCCGGATGGTTTCCACGACGCGGAAGAGCGGGGTCTTGGTGTAGTCCAGAAAATTCATCGAGATTTGGACCATGCCCGTTTTCCGGGTGAAAGAGCCCTGGTGGGTGACCATGGCGCCGCGCTCATCGTAGCTCTTGACGGCGACGGGGCCCTCCTCGTGGTCCTCGAGGTAGAAACCCGCCCCCTGGATGTGGACGAAGCCGCCCGAGGAGCCGCGGACGGCCTTGGCGATGCGCTTGGCGATTCCGGCGTCGGTGGTGCCCAGGTTGACGTTGAAGGCGATGAGGAAGGGCCGGCCGCCCATGATGGTCGCGCCGGCGGTGGGGTGCGGCTCGTCCGGACCGAAATCGGGCTTCCACAGGGGGTCCCGCATCTTCTCGGCGAGGCCCTCGTACTCCCCCTTGCGGATGTCGGACTGGCTCTGGCGGTGCGGGGCCGTCGCCGATTCGCGGTAGAGGTACACGGGCAGATCGAATTTTTCCGCCACGGCCCGGGCGCACTCCCTGGCCAGGGCGTCGCAGTCCGACATCTGCGCGTCGCGCACCGGAACGTAGGGGCTGACGTCCACCGCGCCTATGCGCGAGTGCTCGCCCGAGTGCTGGTTCATGTCTATGAGCTCGACGGCCCTGGCATAGAGGGCCAGGGTGGCCTCCCTGAGCCCCTTCGGACCGCCCACACAGGTGATGACCGAGCGGTTGTGATCCGGGTCGGATGAGAAATCCAGGAGCCTGACGCCCTCGATGGACTTCAAGGGCTCGACGCAGGCCTTTACGACATCGGCCCGCCGGCCCTCGCTGATGTTGGGGACCCATTCGATCAGCGCCGCCATTTACGCCCCTCCTCGCACCTAAAACGTTCCCGCCGCCGGTTTCCGCGACGGCGCAACTTTAAAATTCGATTATAACACGCGGGCGGTCGGCCCCCGGGATGCTACTCCACGATGAAGCCCCCCGAGGCGGCCTCGGAGCCGTCGAGCCTCACCCGGACGTCCCAACCGCCGGCCAGCCACACGCCGGGCTCGGTGTAGCCCTTGCCGCCTATGACGCGCAGGGAGCCCTGCCCCTCCGCGAAAACGGCGGATCGCACCTCCTCCCACCGCACCTCCCCGTCCGGTGCGGTCCAGACCACGGTGACCTCGTGGGCCTCTTCCGGGCCGGCCCCCTCACGTCCGAGCTTCAGGACCCACACCACCATCTCGGTCTCGACCAGGCCGAATCTCGTCGCGGGGGAGGAATAATCGCCGTGGCGGTAGAAATCGAGCGAGACGACCTGCGGCGGACGCGCCGTCGGCTCCACCTCCGGCTCCGTGACATCTACCGATTCGGCACCGACGGCCCCGGCCAGGGCCTTGGCCAGGTCCCGGCAGGCCCACGGCAGCTCGGCCGTCGTCCCCACGGTCACCGTCTCGCCCAGCACCGCCTCGGAGGAACTCACGTCCACCAGCCGGACCGCCAGGGTGTACGTCTCGCCCAGGGCGGAGAGGGAGCCCACGGCGATGTAGTCGGCGCCGGTCAGCGCGCCGAGCTCCGCGGCCTCGCCGGTCGTCATGCCCGCCGCGGAGAGCGACCGCTCCTCCATCACCCGCGCCAGTTGCGCCCGCTCGATGACCCGCACCCCGGGGAGACCGATGAGCTCCGTGCGCAGAATCTCCGCCACCGCCACCGCCTGCTCGGGGAAGACTCCCAGTGGCTGGAAATCGGTCACGGCCAGGTTCACGGGCTCGGCGGCGGCGGCCAGTCCGGCGGCGAACAGAAGGAGAAGGGCCGCTCCGCGCATCTGGACCTCCCTCAGACCGATCATTATAGCACCAAACCGCCGGGGATTCCCCGACGGCTCAAACGCGCAGGGCGGCCCCGGTCGCGGGCCGACACGATAAAAACGCAGGACGGCTCCGCAGGACGAGTCCTCCGCGGGCCGCCATGTATTGCGATGACGTAGGGCGGGGATTCCTATCCCCGCCGCTTTTTTATAAGGTAGCCCTCACCCTTAATCCTTCTCCCATTGGGAGAGGGAGACCATCGCGGGGGGCCCCCCCCCCCCCCCCCCCCCCCCCCCGGGGGGGGGGGGGGGGGGCCCCCGCCCCCCCCCCCCCCCCCCGCAAGCGCGTGGTTTGGGGGTGGGAGAGGGAGACCATCGCACCCCCCACCCTAACCCTCCCCCCAGAGGGGAGAGGGGACATGCGGCAACCATCGCCTCAGCCCGCGACACGCATTTGCAATGATGTAGGGCGGTCCCGTAGGATGAATCCTCTGCGGGCCGCCGTTGTAATAATGAGATCAGGGCTGTTGGCGCTTGAAACGCCGCACCAGCCAGCGGATTGCGGAGTAGACGAGCAGCCCCCCGGCGACGATGAGAACGGTGGTCAGTAACTCCGACCCCTCGCAGGAGGCGGCTCAGGTGCTCCCCTGGGCCAGGGCCGTTCCCGCGGACGACGCCAGCGCCAGCAATGCCGTAAATTTCACCAAAGCCCCCTTCTCTTCGACCCTTCGAGGCTCCTTACGCCGGAATTTCAGGCCCGGTTCCACGCCGTGCCCGTCCAACGAGAAGGGGGCCCCAACGCCCCCTCCTGAATCGAACGGGCCGACGCCCTAGGCCCCTTCGCCGCACTTCACCAGGAGCTCGTGCCAGCGCCGGTCTATCTCGGCCTGGATCTCGTCAATGATGTCCTGCCGGAGCTCCGGCTTGAACAGGTGGCGGAAGCGCCCCTGCCCCTGAAGCCAATCCACGACGGGCTTCTTCTCCTTGGGCTTGAAGTTGAGCTTCCACTCGCCGTCAACGACCTCGTACAGGGGCCAGAAGCAGGTTTCCACCGCCAGCAGGCCGGTCTGGACCGTCTCGTTGGGGGAGATTTTCCACCCCGGGATGCAGGGCGAGAGGCAGTTGATGAAGCAGGGACCCTCGGTGTAGAAGGCGGTCCGGGCCTTTTTCATTAGATCGTTGGGCTTGGCGGGGATGGCCTGGGCCACGTAGGGCAGGCGGTGGGCGGCCAGAATCCCGGTCAGGTCCTTGTTGAACTGGGGCTTGCCGTAGGATACCTTGCCGGCGGGGGCGGTGGTGGTGCTGGCGCCGTGGGGCGTCGAGCCGGACCGCTGGTAGCCGGTGTTCATGTAGCCCTCGTTGTCGTAGCAGATGTACACCATGTTGTGCCCGCGCTCCATGGCCCCCGAAAGGCTTTGCAGGCCGATGTCGTACGTGCCGCCGTCGCCGCCGAAGGCCAGGAACTTGAAGTTGTGGGGCATCTTGCCCTTCTTCTTCAGGGCGCGGTAGGCGGTCTCGACACCGGAGCAGGTGGCGCCGGCGTTCTCGAAGGCGTTGTGGATGTAGGAGCACCGCCAGGCCGTGTAGGGGTAGATGGTCGTGGAGACCTCCATGCACCCCGTGGCCGCGGTGACGACGACCTCGTCCTCGGCGTCCAGGCTGTGGAGGACCTGGCGCATGAGCATCGTGGCGCCGCAGCCCGCGCACATGCGGTGGCCCCCGGAGAGCCGCTGCCGCGTCGTGAGGGCTATCTCTTTGAAACTGGGCATATCTCCTCCTCGGGCGCGCCGACGCCCGTTAAGCCTTGACCGCCGCCGGCTCGTGCTGGCGGACGTTTAAATATCCGTAATCATCCGCGCTACCGCCCCCGAGTATCCGGAAGAGGTCGTCGAAAACCTCCTCGATGTGGTAGGTCTCGATCTGGCGACCGCCGAGACCGTACATCCGGCTGATGACCTCGGGACGGGAATCCATCTCGTACATGGCGCTGCGCAGCTCGTTGTAGATCGCTCCGCCCATGGCGCCGAAGCTCACCGCGCGGTCCATCATCGCCACGCACTTCACGTGGGCCAGGGCCTTGGCGAGCTCCTCGCCGGGGAAGGGACGGAAGACCCGCAGGTTGATCGCCCCGGCCTTCTTACCCTGCTCGCGGAGCCGGTCCACCACGATGTTGACCGTCCCGCCGGTGGAGTTGAGGACCACGATGGCCACCTCGGCGTCCTCGAGCTTGTAGGTGCGGAAGTAGCCGTCGTCCCGCGTGCCGAACCCCTTGGCGAACTCCCTGGACACGTCGAGGATGACTTTGCGGGCGGCCTCCATGGCGTCTATCTGGCCCCGCTTGTGCTCGAAGTAGTAGTCGTGCAGATCCAGGGGGCCCATGGTTAACGGCAGGGCGGGGTCGAGCAGGGGGTACTGCGGGTGGTACTCGCCGATGAACTTCTTGACCTTCTCGCCGTCGTGGATGAGCACATTCTCCATGCCGTGGCTGGTGATGAATCCGTCGAAGTTGACCATCACCGGCAACAGCACGTCGGGGTGCTCGGCGATACGGATCGCCTGAATCGTGTTCTCGTAAGCTTCCTGGGCGTTCACGCAGAAAAGCTGGATCCAGCCTGAATCCCGGCACAGCATGGCGTCGGAGTGGTCGCAGTGGATGTTGATCGGCCCGGAGAGGGCGCGGTTGACGACGGGCATCACGATGGGCAGCCGCAGGGAGGCGGCGATGTAGACGATTTCGACCATGAGCGCCAGGCCGTTGGCGCTGGTGGCGGTCATGGTCCGGGCTCCGGCCGCCTCGCTGCCCACGCACGCGCTCATCGCCGAGTGCTCGCTCTCCACCAGAATGAGCTCGGTGGACACGTCGCCGTCGGCGTGGAAGTCGGCGAACTTCTGCATTAAACTCGTCTGGGGCGTGATCGGGTAGGCAGCCACGACGTCGGGGTCTATCTGCATCATCGCGTAGGCGGCCGCCTGGTTCCCCGTCAAGGCAAGCGTTTTCTCAGGCACGGCAAAAACCTCCTCGGGGCTCATAAACCCCGCTACTTGCTGGTCTCATTGACCATGGTGATGGCCTTGACCTTGGGGGGGCACACCTCGGCGCAGATGCCGCAGCCCTTGCAGTGCACCAGGTCGTGTCCGGTCATCTTCTCGGTCTCGGGATCAAAGGTGATTGCCGCATCGGGGCAGAAGATGAAGCAACGGAAGCAGTGGGTGCACTTCTCTGAGTCCCAGACCGGTCGGTCGGCGCGCCAGGACCCGGTGTTGTAATCCACGGCGTTCCCTGCGCGCAGGTAGGGGTGCAAGTCCGAGGCCACGATGTAGCCGGCCCTGGGGAGTTCCTTGTAACTCTCGTTCCCGTACTTGGGCTTGGCCAGTTGGCCGCGGCCGCCCGGACCCTTCGCCTGGTCGGGCTTGGAGAGCGAGACCGCCGCTTCCCGGATGGCCTTCAGGTTCCCCTCGAGCACGTCCTTGGAGAACACGTCCGTGTAGTTGGCCTTGAAGCTTTGGCAGATGTCGTCGGTGGAGAGCATGTCCACGAGGCCGGTCAGCGCACCTATCATGGGCGTGTTCGGCATCCGGCGACCCAGGTACTTCCGGCTGATGCCGGTCGCGTCCACGGTGAAGATGCGGAACCGGTGACCCTCGACGATATTCTCACGGACCTCGGCCGGCGCGAGCTCGGTGTTGACCAAGAGAATCCCGTCGTCCTTCAACCCCTCGCCCACGTCCACCACGTTCAAGAGCGTCTCGTCCAAAACGATGACGATGTCGGGATCGGTGACGGAGGAGTAGATGGTTATCGGTGAGTCCGAGATTCGGTTGAAGGCCTTGATCGGGGCGCCCATGCGCTCGGAGCCGTATTCGGGGAAGGACTGGACGTGCTTGCCCGTCTCCAGGGCCGCGTCGGCGAGCACCTTGGAGGCCGTCACCGCGCCCTGTCCACCCCGAGCGTGCCAGCGCAGCTCAAGCATCTTGGGCATCAATTACCTCCTGAGGGCAAAAAAAGGGATGCGCGTTTTTACGCGGTTGGGGAACGAAAAAGCCAGCCGGATGCTAACAAATCGCCGGCTGGAATACAAGGCGTCGCGGACCGTGGAATGCAGTTATTTCAAGATTTTTCCTCCCCGTCCGGCGCCGCCCCCGGCAGTTCCGGCGGCGCCTCCCCTGATAACACACCTGTAGTCAGAACGGACATGCGGACATCCAGGCTGTTGACCTCCTGCATAGCGCTGTCGTACTGGGAACGGGCGTTATTGATATGTTTTCCTAACAGGCGGAGCGGCTCCAACACCTTCTGCAACAAGGTTCGCAGACCTGAAAGGCCCTTGACGATTTCATCAACATGATCGGCTACCCGCAGGCTGTTCAGGCCCAGATAAATCGTCCTCAGGTAGGCGAAGAACAGGCTGGGGCTCACCAAGGCCATCTTGTGGCTGTTGGCGTAGCGGATTAGGTCGTCGGTGGGGTCCTCCGGGTAGCGATGGGTGGCCGCTTCCTGATAAATCCCCTCAGCCGGCAGAAATACGAGACCGAAGTCTATCGTCCGTGCATCCGGTCGGACATACTTCGAGGCCTCGTCTATCCGCTCTTTGACCGCTTTGACAAATTTCCCCCTTGCTTTCCGCTTTGTGTCGGTATCGGTGTTATCAGCCCCACGAAGCTGGTCGAATGCTGACATCGGAAACTTGGAATCCACGGGCACCAAACGGTCACCCAGGATGATTACCGCATCCACCTTGCCCAGCCCCGGTCCAAGCTCGTACTGCAACCGGTAGTATTCCGCCGGAAGAATTTCAGTAAGCACTAACTCCAGCTCCTGCTCCCCCAATCCACCCCTTTGTTTGGGCGCCTGGAGCAGTTCACTCAAGCGGCCGATTACCTGGGACTGCCGGTTGAGCTCATCTGCGCTTTTGGTGACATGCGTAAGCTGGTTCTGCACCTCACCGAAGAAGGTTGCCAGCTTGGTGCCCTGTTCTCCCAGGTTGCTCGTAAGGGATTGTTTGTTTTCCGCCAGTTCCCTTAACACCTTTACGTAATGGTCCGTCTGTTGTTGTCTCAGTCCCGAGAGCTCATCAGCCTGGCGCTGGGTGAGCGTGCGGAGCTCTATCAGTTCCTTCTGCGTGTCTCCTCCACGGCCGCGGCGGAAGAGGATTACAAACAGCAGTACAACCGCCAGACCGGCCAATCCCGCAATGATGTACTCCATACCGCCTCCTCTGGATTCATTCCAAGCTTACCACAGCCCTGTTACAAATCGGGTCCGCAATTTGGCAAGGCGCGGGGATTGCTGCTAAAATATTGACAGTCGAATTAAAACCGCCACCCCGGAGCGCGCGTCATGCCCCCTTCGTCCGGTTCCCCCAAGAGCGACAATCCGCTCTCCGAGGTCGGTTTAAACGCGGACTCGAGCATCACGGGCCTCTACTCCCCGAGCCGCCTCTCCGATCCGCAAACCTTGAAAAAACGGGAAACGTTCTGCGCCGACGTACTGGGAACCCGCCCCCTGGGCGGTACGGCCCTGGAGGTCGGCTGCGGGCTGGGCTACCTTGCCGCCGCCCTGGCCGGGCGTTCTGGGCACGTGGTCGCCCTGGACCGCTCGCTGACCCACTGCATCGTCGCCGTCTCCATCCTCTACTCCCTGGACAAGGAGAACGTCACCGTTTTCCACGGGAGCCTGCCGGGGCTGGCCGGGCCGAAGGACAAGGTCATCGCGCCCCGTGAACGCTCCTTCGTCCTGGCCGTTTCCTACGACGGCCTCCGCCGGAAGAATCTTATAGACTTCTCCCTGGTGAGCCGGTACGTCGAGCCGATGGGGATGGCGCTCATAGCCTTCCCGTCGTGGTGGTTCGGGGGCGGGAAGAGCGCCGTTGAACGGGATCTCTACGCGCGGGGTTTCGACATGGGCTGGGAGAGCGGCGACCTGGAGCTGGGCGGCGGGCTGGAGGAGTTGGATCGGGGCGAGGCGCCGCCCGAGCGGATCAAGCTCCCATACGCGGCGGCCATGAGCGACCTCGCCGGCGTGTACGATTTCAAGGGCAACCGGCCTCACCCCGATTGGCGAGGACCGGAGACCTTCGAGGTCGGCATGTCCTGGCGGCTCTTTCATCTGACCGCGGGGCGGGACGCGTAACGGTCGGACGACGGACCATAAACGACGGGAGGCCGCAGACCTCCCGTTTTTTTTGAAAAAAAAAGAAATGCCGATTACGGCTTGACGACCTTCCCGGAACGCAGGCAGCGCGTGCAGACGCGAATCCGCTTCACCTTCCCGTCCACCACGGCGCGGACCCGCTGGATGTTGGGCTTGAAGACGCGCTTGGTGTGCCGCAGAGAGTGGCTGACGTTTGACCCCGACCCGCTTTCCTTGCCGCAGATGTCGCACCGTAGACTCATGGCCCCGTCCTTATTTCTCCGGATGAGCGGCGGTAGCCTAACACGCCCGCGAGCCGCCTGTCAAGCCCCGTGACGTTCCTCTCACCGGTCCCGGACGCCGCGTTCGGGGTGGCGGGGGGCCCGGCGCTGCGTTATAATCACCCGCGCCACCCGAGGGAAATCAATGAGCTACCAGGTCATCGCGCGCAAGTGGCGGCCCCAGGTTTTCGGCGAGGTCATCGGCCAACAGCACATCTGCCGGATGCTCCAGAACGCCGTGAGCCAGGGCCGCGTCGGACACGCCTACCTCTTCGCCGGGCCGCGGGGGGTGGGTAAAACCACCACGGCCCGCCTCCTGGCGAAAGCGCTGAACTGCGTGACCGGCCCCACGGCGGAGCCATGCAATTCTTGCGACCAGTGCCGCTCCATCGCGTCCGGCGCCAACGTGGACGTCATCGAGATAGACGCCGCCTCGAACCGCGGCATAGACGAGATCCGGGCGCTGCGGGAGAACGTGAAGTTCGCCCCGGCGGGCGGCCGCTACAAAATCTACATCATAGACGAAGTCCACATGCTCACCCGGGAGGCCTTCAACGCCCTGTTGAAGACGCTGGAGGAGCCCCCCGAACACGCCGTTTTCGTCCTGGCCACCACCGACCCGGACAAGCTGCCCCCCACGATAATCAGCCGCTGTCAGCGGCTCACCTTCCGCCGCATCCCCACGGGCGAAATCGCCGCGCTCCTGGAGCGCATCGCCCTCGAGGAAGGCTACGAGCTGGACCACGAGGCGGCGCTTCTGGCGGCCCGTTCCGCGAGCGGAGCCATTCGCGACGCCGAGAGTACCCTGGAGCAGCTCTTCGCGTACGGGGAGAAGCGGATTACACTCGAGGATGCGCGGGCCGTCCTGGGCAAGGTCGGCGTGGACACCCTGATAGAGCTGACGGGGGCCGTGCTGGACGGTGACGCCGCGGCCGTCGTCCGCCGTGTTACCGAGACGGTGGATTCGGGGATAGACCCGCGGGTCCTCGCCGAGGAGCTCCTGGACCTGTGGCGCGACCGTTTCATCCACTCCCTGGGCGGCGAGGCCGAGGGGCTGGTCGAAGGGCCGACCGAGCGGACCCCCACCACATCGGAGCGCGCCGTCCCGCCGGAGACCTGGCTCTCGCTCCTGGCCCCCCTGCGCCGGACCCTGGTGGAGCTGAAGCTCTCCCGCCAGCCGCGCCTGATCCTCGAACTGGCCTTGGTGGAGCTTTCCCGGCTGCCCAGGCTGATTTCCCTGACCGAGCTGGCCGAGAGGCTGCGGGGCGTGGAGGGGGAAAACCCACCCGCCGCGCAAAAAAAAACTCACCCCCCGACCGGGGAGGGATTGAACGGGACGCTTAGGGAGCGGGAAAACGGAACCTGGGAGGCGTTCCTCCCCCACCTACGGAAGGCGAACACGAGCGTCGGAGCCTTCGCCGCGGAGGCCCGGGAGGTCCGCCTGGAGGACGACCGGCTCGTCCTGGTCTTCCCGCCCGAGTTCAGCTTCCACCACCAGCAGCTGCGCAAGATGGAGAACGTGCGGGTCGTCGAGCAGGCCGCGACGGAGTTCTACTCGAGGCCGCTGACCTTCGAAGCCCTCCTGGAGAGCCCGCCCGAGGGCCGTGAGGGTGCGACCGAGGAAACCGCCAAGGAGTTCCCGGCGGTCGGCGCGGACCTGGACGGCCTTTCATCCAAGGACCGGCAGGCGATCCAGAAGACGATCGAGGTTTTCGACGCCCGGGTGGTCAGGGTGGACGGGGAGCGCCGGGGCGAGACGTAGCGGAAGCGCGGGAGGTGACGGGGATGACGGCCGGCGGCTTGGAGAATATAATGGCCCAGGCTCAGCGGCTTCAGGCGAAGATAGCCGAGGTCCAGGCCAGGCTGAGGGAGACCTTCGTCGAGGGCCAGGCCGGCGGTGGGCTGGTGAAGGTCAAGATGAACGGGCGCCACGACGTCACCCGCGTGGTTATAGAGCCGGGGGCCGCGGCCTCCGGGGACGTGGAACTCCTCGAGGACCTCATCGTGGCCGCCGTCGCCGACGCCCGGGTCAAGGCCGACGAGATGGTGCAGGAGGAGATGGCCCGGGCCGCGCAGGAGGTGGGGATACCCCCGGCCATCGCGGAGCAGATGATGGGCGGCGGTTTTTAAAAACACGGCCGGCCGCCCGTCCGCATTGGATTTATCGCCCAAACTGGGCTATACTACCAGCGGAACACACCGGAGCGGCCCATGAGCCCCGAGCAAGAAATCCCCGTTGACGTGGCCGGCATCGCCTTCGACCCCAAGAAGAAGTCGCCGGTGGTCATCCTGCGTGACTCCGTCGCCGAGCGGGTCCTGCCCATCTGGGTAGGCTCCTTCGAGGCCAACGCCATCATCGCCGAGAAGGAACACGTGAAGTCGCCGCGGCCCATGACCCACGACCTGTTGAAGCGTGTGGTGCTCACCCTTGGCGCAGCCGTGGACCGAGTGGTCATCACCGAGATTCGGGACAACACCTTCTATGCCGAGCTGCACCTGGTTTACGGCGAGGACGAGATTTTAGTTGACTGCCGGCCCTCCGACGGCATCGCCCTGGCGCTGCGCTTCAACGCGCCGATATTCGTGGCCGAGTCGGTGCTCGCCTTCGAGGAGTCCAAGCAGCAGTCGGCCGTATTGAACACGGAGGACCTCTCCCGCTTCCTGGACGGCCTGACCCCCGACGACTTCGAGAAGCGCTGAGGGCCTGGGCTAGGGGTAAAACAAAAGAACCGCAAGGTTCTTTTTTATCAGTTGGTGAATGACACGGCGAGCGGGTGTGGACACCCGCCCCAACGGCGGACAATCGCGAATCCAACCCGTAGGGGCGACCGGTAGGACGAGTCCTCCACGGTCGCCCGTCCCTGTGGTTGCCAAACGTAGGGGCCGACCGACCGGTCGGCCCGAAAAACGGGCGGGGTACGGAGCCCCCGCCCTACGTCCAATGTGAAATTGTGCAGGGCGGCCCCTCTGCGGGCCGCCGTGTGATAAAAAACGGCGGGGACTAAAGTCCCCGCCCTACATTTAGAACCACGCAATTGCCCGTAGGGGCGACCCTCCACGGTCGTCCACCCCTACCGCTTCAGCATCCCGATGATTTCCGGGATGACCTCGTGGAGGTCGCCCACGATGCCGAAGTCGGCGTAGTTGAAAATCGGCGCCCGCGGGTCCCGGTTGATGGCCACGACGTACTCGCTGGTTTTCATCCCGGCCAGGTGCTGGACCGATCCGGATATGCCGCAGGCGACGTAGAGCTTGGGCCGGACGGTGCGGCCGGTCTGGCCCACCTGGTGGGGATAGGGAATCCAGCCGGCGTCCACGGCGGCGCGGCTGGCCCCCACGGCGGCGCCCAGCGCCTCGGCCAGATCGTAGATGAGCCGAAAATTTTCCGGCTTGCCCACCCCGCGACCCCCGGAAACGATGATCCGCGCGTCGGCGATGTTGACCTCGGGCTCGGAGGCGATGAAGCGCTTGAGAATCGCCCTGAGCTCGGACTTGGACAGGGCCACGGCGTCCCGGACGAGCTGGCCCTCGTGACCCGGCACGGGGACGGGCGCGAAAACCTTCGGGCGGACGGTGGCCATCTGGGGGCGGTGGTTCGGGGTGATGATGGTGGCCATGATGTTGCCGCCGAAGGCCGGCCGGGTTTGGAGGAGCCGCCGGTTCTCGCGGTCTATGGAAAGCCCGGTGCAGTCGGCGGTCAGGCCGGTGTGCAGGCGGGTGGCCAGCGCCCCGGCCCAGTCGCGGCCGTTGGCCGTGGCGCCGAAGAGGATGACCTCGGGGCGGTGTCGCTCCACCACCTGGGCCGCCGCCTCGACGAATGTGTCGTTCGAGTAGCGCCCCAGGAGCGGATGCTCCGCGAGGTGTACCACGTCGGCACCGTGGGCGATGAGCTTTTTCACCAGGTGCTCGACGTCGTCGCCCAAAAGGAGGGCGGAAAGCGGCACGTCCAAATCGTCGGCCAGCTCCCGGCCCTTGCCGAGGAGCTCCAGGCTCACCGGGGCGACTTTTTTCGACTGCAGCTCCACCGCCACCCACACCCCGCGGTAATCCTCGAGGTCCACCCCGGCGGCGGCGTCGGGACGGTCGAGGATTATGGCCTCGACGGGGCAGCTCTCGACGCAGGCGCCGCAGTCGTTGCACCGCTCGTTCACCCGGACCAGCTCCTCCACCATTTCGAGGGCGCCGAAGGGGCAGACCTTCACGCACGCGGCGCAGCCGATGCAGAGCCTCTCGGAGATGCGCAGGTAGGGCATCAGCTTTCCTTCAGGATGCGGTTGTCCTCGAGCCACTTGACGAAGATGGCGGCGGCCTCGCGGGCCGGGGCCTCCGTCATCTCGCCCCCCGAGGACTGGGCGGAGGGGGTGAACACCCTGATTACCTGGGTGGGCGAGCCGGCCAGGCCGACCTCCTCCTCGCTCAAGCCCAGCCTGTCGGCGCTCCAGACCGGAATCTCCGCCGTTTTGGCGCGCCGGAGGCCGCGCAGACTGGGCAGCCGCGGCTCGTTGATGTCCTTCACCACGGCGACCACGGCCGGCAGCTTGGCCTCCAGAACCTCCCGCCCGTCCTCCAGAAGCCTCTCCACCTCTATCGCCCCGTCGTCGGGCCGGCCGATGCGGTCAATGTAGGTGAGCTGGGTCCAGCCGAGGCGCCGGGAGATGCCGGGGCCGACCTGCCCCGTGTCGCCGTCAATGGCTTGCTTCCCGGCGAACACGAGGACCACCGCCGGTTCGAGCCTCTCGATGGCCCGGGCTAAAACGAAACTGGTGGCCAGGGTGTCGGCGCCGGCGAAGGCGGGATCGGACAGGAGCACCGCGTCGTCCACGCCCATGGCGATGGCGTCCCGGAGCACCGCCTCGGCCTGGGGAGGACCCATGGTCAGGGCGGTGACCTTGCCTCCGTACGCGTCCCGGAGCTCGAGCGCCGCCTCCAGGGCGTAGAGGTCGTAGGGGTTGGTGACGCTGGGCACGCCCTCGCGGATGAGGGTGCCGCGCTTCGGGTCAATCCTGACCGTGGAGACGTCGGGGACCTGTTTGATGCAAACGACGTAATGCATACAAGGGCGTTCTAAAGCCTGGGTTTACGGTTGCGCCGTCGCAGATGTGCGGCTGCGCGGCTTCGCCGGCCGTGATAATAGCAGCGCCCCGGAAACGGGTCAAGCCGCGCCCGAGGAGCACCTGGCACCATTTTTGCGCACACTGGTAATCACGGTCCGACGCACGTGAATGCGCCACTTTTTACCTCTTCGCGGTCGCAGATACCGGCTTCGCCACCCAAGGATAGCGGCTCCACCCATGTGGAGACCCTAGTCACCCGTCTTGACCGAGTCCCCTCCAAGGCGTATAATCTCAACAAATAACGGAGGGGAAACCCCCGGGAACCATCGCACGCGATCGCTGGAACGATGGGTCGAAAAATAACAGGCGTCGTTTTACTGCTGCTGTCAGCCTGCCTGGCCGAGGCCGACGGGGAGCTCACCCTGGCCGACCGGCCCGTGGAGGTCTTGGAGGTCGCATACCCCACACCCGAGTTCATCGCCGAGACGACCTACCGAATCGGGGTGGACGACCTCCTGAGCATCACCATCGTCGGCCATCCCGAGCTCTCCGGGTCCTACCACGTGGACCCCGAGGGGTATCTGAACCTCCCCTACCTGGACGATTTCATCGCCGTCGGGTACACCCCCCACGAGCTGCGCAAGAAGTTGATCGAGGTCTGGTCCCCCTATCTGGGCCATCCCCAGATCGGTCTCGAGGTCCTGGAGTATTCAAGCTGCAGGGTTTACGTGCTCGGCGAGGTGAAAGACCCCGGCCGCTACAACTACCGGGTGAGGATGAGTCTGGTCGAGGCCCTGGCCGTAGCCAGCGGGTTCTGGGGCAACCCCGTGGAGAGCGAGGTCGCCATCATCCGTGTGTTGCCGGACGTGACCCGCCTCTACCTGGTTGACGTGCGGGGCATCCTGGAAGAGGGTCGGGCGGCTCTCGACGTACCGCTGGCCGCCGGGGACATCGTTTACGTCCCCCGCACGTTCATCGGCGACTGGAACGAATTCCTCAACAACATCGCCCCCACGCTCCGCGCCGTATTCGACGCGAACCGCCTGTACAACCTGAGCTGGTAGAGTGGAACAACCGACCAACCCGGGCCGCGGACGCAGCGCACCCAAGGTATCCGAATACCTCCTCGTTCTGCGGAAGCGGAAGTGGATAATCATCTTCGCCGTGCTGATCTCGCTCACGGTGGCCGCTTACCAATCCTACACCACTCCTCCGACCTACGTGGCGACGGCGTCCCTGGTTATCGAGACCACGGGGCAGAACAACGATCTCCTGCAGGGCTTTTACACGTCCTTCCAGCCGTACCGCCTGGAGACTGAGCTCCAGATCATCTCGAGCCGCTACATCTGCCTGGGCGTGGTCGAGCGGTTGGACCTCGCCTTCCATCCCCAAGAACAGCTTCCCGACGGCGTGTTCTTCCAGGATCCTTTCGTCGAAATAGGCTTCCCCGTCGGCTCGTACAGGGTGATCGAGAGCGAATCCGGTTTCTCGGTGCTGGACGACGCGCACAACGTCATCGGCGAAGGTCTCTACGACCAATCCTTCGTGTCGAACGACGGCTTTTTCGGCTTCACCCTCCACGATCCCGAACCCCACCCCAAGAGGATCATCAGCATCCGGGTGACCAATCCCATCCAGGAAGCCGA
>Ga0307378_10006081_pt1 | contig 16630 bp, 18 predicted proteins | sample UN1MG_FD_202238 | JGI IMG/M metagenome (GOLD analysis project Ga0307378, IMG submission 202238) | Soil microbial communities from Risofladan, Vaasa, Finland - UN-1 | ecosystem: Environmental > Terrestrial > Soil > Coastal area > Acid sulfate soil | place: Finland: Risofladan, Vaasa | collected... | reverse complement strand
ACCGCGGCCGGGCCGATCGTGCTCGCCGCCAGCCAGGCAGGGCGTCTTCGGGCGTCGAGGCCGGCTCCGACGGCGCCGATCGCAAGCCAGCCGAGGCCCCACTCACCGAACGTTCCGAGCGCGCCGACGGCCCGCTCGGTCGCCCGGCTGTGGCCACGGGTGCGCAGGGCAACGAGCAGCCTCTGGTCGAGGCGGCCGAGGGCCTTCAGCGGCCCGCCACGGCAGGAGCCGGCGCGGGGCCGCGATCGCAGGGGTCTTGGTCGTTGGAGCACGGCGGGGGAGGATAGGCGCGCCGCGCCGCGCCGCGCTTGGAGCTGGGGGCCTGAGCCTGCGCGCCGACGGCACCCAGCCATCGAGTCCAGCGCTCCCTGAGAGAATCCGCGCCGATGAGTGCGACCGCTGCCGCCGGCGAGGTTCCCGGCTTCACCCACCTGCCAGGTCATCACTGCGGCTCGACAGCGCTGCGCAATCTGCTCAATCACCATGGCGTGGCGATCAGCGAGGAGCTCGCCTTCGGCCTCGGCGCTGGGCCCTGCTTCTACTACTTCGTGCTCGACGATCAGAGCCCCTCGCGCTTCACCAACGGCCGCACCGGCCGCCTCGAGGAGAGCTTCCTGCGTCTTACGGGCGTGCCGCTGAGGCTGCGGACGGCCGAGCAGCCTGAGGAGTCGTGGCGCCTCGCGGCAGAGACCGTCGATCAAGGGCGCCCCGTGATCCTGATCACCGACCTCTACTACCTCGATCACTATGGCAACTCGGCCCACTTCCCCGGCCACGCCGTGGTCCTGACCGGCTATGACGAGGAGGCGGCCTACGTTTCCGACACCGGCTTCGAACGAATCCAGCGGACGTCGCTCGACGGGCTGGCCAAGGCACGCCACTCCGGGCACCCGTTCTACCCGCTCGCCGGCCAGATGATCGATCTTCCAGCCGGCGAGGAGATCTCGATCGAGCAGCTCCGCGCCGCCGCCCCCTCAGCGATCGAGGCCGCGGCTCGGCTGATGCACGAGCCAAGGCTGGGTGAGCGCGAGGGCCTGCCCGCCCTGCGCCGATTCGCTTCGGAGGTCGGCGCCTGGCCGGGACAGGTGACGGACTGGAGGTGGTGTGCCCGCTTCAACTATCAGGTGATCGAGCGTCGCGGCACCGGGGGCGGCAACTTCCGGGCGATGTACGGGCGCTTCCTCGCCGAGGTCGGCCGCGTGCAGCAGGCGCTGCTGGCCGCCGAGGCGTCAGCGCTGTGGACGGTGCTCGCCGCGGATCTGTTCGCAGCGAGCGAGGCCGAGGAGCCCGATCCGGCCGCTTGGCGGCGGGTTGAATCCGCCGCCGGCGAGGTGCTCGATGCCGAGGAGCGCCTTTGGGCGGCGTTGCTTTAGCCGGCTTGATCCTCGGTCGACTTCGGCAGCCGCGCGTAATAGCCGGCCCACGGGCCGCTGCGCTGCATCGGTCCGAGGCCGGCGTCGGAAGCGAGGCGGCCGAGTGCACCCGGCGTCGTGAAGTGGGGGTCGCCGAAGAGCTCGCCGACGATCAGCCGGCCGCCGGGCTTCAGCACCCGGGCGATCTCGGCCATCGCTGCCCCACGGTCGGGAATCTCCCCGAGCACGGTGATCAGCACCACGGCGTCGAAGCGTTCGTCGGCAAAGGGAAGCTGGGAGGCGTCGCCTTGGGTCGGGACCACATTCGTGATTCCGCGCTCGCCGGCCCGGGCCATCGTGTGGTCGAGCATCTCCTGCTGCAGGTCGAAGATCTCAATCGTGCCGGATCCGACCCAGCCCGCAAGATCGAGCGTATAGAAGCCGGTCCCGGGGCCGATCTCGAGGATCCGCTCGCCGTCCTCCGGGGCCAGGACTGCGCGCAGCCGGTCGCGGGTGATCAGGGGATGCGGTGCCTGGACCCAGAAGCGCTGGCCATAAGGGCAAGCCGAGGGGTGCTTACGCCACCAGACGGCAGCGCCGACAACCAGCAGCGCCGCCAGGATGAGCAAGCGCCTCATGCCTTCAGCTGCCGAAGCCGACCGAGTGGGCGCCGGAGGCGACGCGCAGGAATGCGACCTTGGCGAGGTCGATGTCAACCTCGCCCTCCTCGGTGGCCACGGTCATCCAGCCGCCGTCGCTGAGCCCGTTGCGCAGCCTGCTCAGCGACTCGCCGTCGAGCTTCAAGCTGATCACCTGATTGCCGGTGAAGCCGACCTCGATCTGGTTCGTCTCGCTCATCTGGTCAGTGTCCCTCCGCTGGTTGCACGATCTCGGTCAGCACGCTACCCGTCGACCTCGGGTGGACGAATGCGACCCTGCTGCCCCGGATCCCGATCCGCGGAGTCTCGTCGATCAGGCTTACGCCCTGCTCGGCCAGGCCCGCGAGCGTCGCCTCGATATCGCTGACGGCGTAGGCGACGTGGTGGAGCCCCGGGCCCTTCTTCTCCAGAAAGCGACCGACCGGAGTCTGGGGTCCCAGCGGCGCCAAGAGCTCGACGTGCCCGTCACCGACGTCGAGTAGCACCGCCTCCACGCCCTGCTCGCTCACGGTCTCGCGATGCACGAGGGGCATCCCCAATGCGCCTTCGTATAGGGCGATCCCTGCCTCGAGATCATCGACGGCAACTCCGATGTGATCGATCCGGTCAAGCATCCGGGAGCAGTGTAGTGAGGCGCGAGCGGCGGCCCTGGGCGGTCTATCGTGGTCTCGTGAGTGGGTGATCTGAGCGCAACTTATCTCGGCCACGCGACCGCGCAGATCGAAGGCGGCGGCGCTCGCCTGCTGACCGATCCGCTGCTGCGGCCGAGCTTGTTTCGCTTCCTTCGCCGCCGCCATGCTGTCCCCGACCTCGAGCTGCGCGGCCTCGATGCCGTTTTGATTTCGCATGTGCACCACGACCATCTCGACCTACCGAGCCTGCGGCGGCTGTCGCGACAGACACCGCTCGTCGTCCCCCGGGGCTCGGCTCGGCTGCTCGCCCGCGAAGGCTTTACGGCGGTTGAGGAGGTCACTCCGGGGGGCAGCTTCAGCTTCGGGGGACTGACGGTCGAGGTAACGCCGGCGGTGCATACCGCCGAACGACGCGGCACCGACGCTCCGCCCTCGTTGGGATACCTCGTCCGCGACGGGGCCGCCAGCGTCTACTTCGCGGGTGATACGGAGCTGTTCGACGGCATGGCCGAGATCAGCGACGACCTCGACCTGGCCTTACTGCCGGTCTGGGGCTGGGGCCCGACTCTGGGGCCGGGGCATATGAATCCCGGCCAGGCCGCCGCAGCGCTACGCCTGCTGCGCCCCAAGCGAGCGGTGCCGATCCACTGGGGTACCTACACGCCCGCCGGGGCGCCTCGCATCTGGCCTTGGATGAGCGAGACGCCGGCAGCGGAGTTCGCCGGCCAGGCCCGCGGTCTCTACCCCGAGACCGAGATCATCGTCCTCGAGCCGGGCCAGTCGATCGCGGCCCGGCGAACCTGATCGTCCCGGTCACTTGCTGGAGTCTGCTCGCGGCGGCGGCTCGCTCCGCGGGGCCTCGGGCGGCGGCTCGCCACTCGCGTGGACTGCCTCCGCGACCTCCGGTGCGGAGCTCGGCTGGTCTCCAGAGCGGTCCCTCTCGGGGGTCTCACCGGCCCGGTGCGCGACCATGATCTTGCCGATCTGGGCGCGGTCGATGGATTCCTCGCGAAGCAGGCGCTCGGCAATCTGGTCGAGCAGGTCCCGGTGGTCGGAGAGCAGTTGGTGAGCTCCCCGGTAGGCCTCTTCGGCGAACTCCTGCACCTCCTCGTCACGGCGCTGGCGCATCATCTCGGAGATGTTCCAGTCGTTGGCGGGAAGCTGGTGGGCGCGGATCGAGGTCCCCATCCCATACTCGTAGACCATGCCGCGGGCGATCGCCGTCACCTTCGCGAGATCGTCTGAGGCGCCGGTCGTGATCCGGCCGAAGGTGATCTGCTCCGCCACCCTGCCGCCCAGCAGGACCTTCATGTAGTCGATCAGCTCCTCTCGCGTCTTCAGGTAGCGATCCTCCTCCGGAAGGTTGAGCGTGTAGCCGAGCGCCGTGCCTCGGGGCACGATCGAGACTTTCTGCACCTTGTCGACCGTGGGCAGCAGCTCCGAGATCACGGCGTGGCCGGCCTCATGCCAGGCGACGACGCGCTTCTCGTGGTCGGTGATCACCTTGCGACTGGCGAGGCCCGCGACGACGCGCTCAAAGGCGTTGTCGAAGTCCATCTGGGCGATGAACTGCCGCTGGGCGCGCCCGGCCTGGATCGCGGCCTCGTTGCAGAGGTTGGCGAGATCGGCGCCGGTCAGCCCGGAGGTGTGCTGCGCGACCTGCGTGAGGTCGACGTCCTGGCCCAGTGGCTTGTTGCGGGTATGAACGCCGAGGATTGCCTCGCGGCCGCGCAGATCGGGGGGCGGTACCAGCACCTGGCGATCGAAGCGGCCGGGCCGCAGCAGCGCCGGATCGAGCTTCTCGAGCAGGTTCGAAGCGGCCATCACGACGATGTTGTCGGTGGGTTCGAAGCCGTCCATCTCAACGAGAAGCTGATTCAGGGTCTGGTCGCGCTCGCCGGAGATGTCGGAGCCACGGGTGGCGCCGACTGCATCGAGCTCGTCGATGAAGAGGATCGAGGGCGCGTTCTCCCGCGCCTCACGGAACAGGCGGCGGATCCGCGCTGCGCCGAGGCCGGCGAACATCTCGACGAACGAGGAGGCGGACTGGCTGAAGAAGTTGGCGCCCGATTCGTGCGCGACGGCCTTGGCCAGCATCGTCTTGCCGGTGCCCGGTGGACCGTGCAGCATGATTCCCTTCGGGACCCGCGCGCCCAGCGCCTTGAACCGCTTCGGGTGGGAGAGGAAGTCGACGACCTCCTGCAGCTCCTCCTTGGTTCCCTCGACCCCGGCGATGTCATCCCAGGTGACGCCGGCCTTGTGCTTCGAGGCCTTGATCTCCTTCGGCTTCGTCTTCGGCATCACCGAGAGCATCCGGAACATCACGTAGAGGAGCGAGCCGAGGAAGAGCACGGAGAGGAGCGGCAACCAGCGGTCGACCTGGAGTAGGAAGCTGTCGATGTCTGCGATCGGAATCATGGGCCTCCGCGCTGGCGGTCAAGGTGTCCCGACTCCGGCGCCTGTCTTCCTATCGGGACGTTAGGCGAGAAGGTTTAGCCCACCGGCGGCTGAACAGCAAGGCAGGATGCCGGTTTGGGGACGGCGGGCCGGCGCGCTCAGGCCGCGGATTCAGCGGCGAGGATCGCATCCATCGCGGCGACGCCGACCTCGATCTGCTCCTCGTTCGGTTCGCGGGTGGCGAACAGGCGCTGGATCGCGTCGCCGCTGGCGTGAACGGCGCGACCGAGGGGGCTGTCGGGATGGCGCTCCGCATAGGCGAAGACCTCGACCGCAAGCGAGAGGCTGCCGATCGAGCCGCCGAGGCGGGCCAGTTGACCGGGCTTGTTCGGTAGGCGCTCGATCAGCGCCTGGCCGGCGATCGTGAAGACCATCAGTGGCGCAATCAGGTTGGATCCGCAGCGCTGATGCTCCTTGGCTGCGGTCGAGGGATCGCGGCTGCCGTGTTCGTAGGCGGCGATCGCCTTGTGCTCGACACCGTGGTAGGCCGCCAACTCCGATCCGCTCAGCGCCACGAGCGCCGGCAGAAGCCCCAGCGCCACCGAGGCTGCCTCGGTGCCGGTTCCCGCCGCCCGCCCGCCGCGGCGCCGAAGGGCGCCGTTGATCAGGCTGACCCCGGCCGCAGCGGCGAGCACGCGCGGATCCTCGAACGGCAAGCGTGCCGCCGGCAGCGCTCGGCGGGCGATCGGAATCACGGCGAAGGCCTCCGCCATCCGCAGCGGTCCGCGTAGGAAGGGAACCGAGGCGGCGCGGTTGCCGCCGAAGTCGGGCTTGGGGCCGGAAGCGACGTCAATAGAGCCGCTGCTCGCGTTGCGGGCCGCGGCGGCCCAGGAGCTCGGGCCATGGACGAGTAGCCCGTTCCGCATCGCCATGCCGCCGAGGCGCATCGGGGGCTGCGTGTCGCCCGCCGCCGATCCGTTGGCGCCGGCGCCGTTGGTGGATTGACTGGGGGCTGGCTCGCTCATCCCGGCAAGGTTAGCCCGGCCGGGACTCCGAACGTGACCCGGCACCTCGAGCGCGATTCGGAAATCGCGACCGCGGCGCATCAGCTTGCCGGGATCGGAGCGATCGGCACGGTGGTGTCCACCGAGGGCCGGATACTGAGACCGATGCCCGATCAGCTCTTCAACGACCCCGCAGCGGGCACCGCCGACCGGCCCGCGGCCGGCGCGCCGCTGGCGGCGCGAATGCGCCCGGGCACGCTCGACGAGCTGGTCGGCCAGGAGCACCTGCTCGAGGCGGGCTCGGCCCTGCGCACGGCGATCGAGGCGGGCGAGCCGCATTCGATGATCCTCTATGGGCCGCCGGGCACCGGCAAGACGACGATCGCCCGGATCGTCGCCGCCGCGGCCGGCTGGGCGATCGAGGAGGAGTCGGCGGTCGCCGCCGGCCGGGCTGAGGTGCGGGCGGTGCTGGCGCGGGCCACCGAGCGGCTCGCCGCCGGCGGGCGGCGGACCGTCTTCTTCCTCGATGAGATCCACCGCTTCAACAAGGCCCAGCAGGACGCGCTCCTGCCCGCCGTCGAGGACGGGTTGATCGTCCTGATCGGCGCGACGACCGAGAACCCCTACTTCGAGGTCAACGGGGCGCTGCTTTCCCGCTGCCAGATCTACGAGCTGAAGCGGCTCGATGCGGAGGCGATCGAAGCCATGCTGAGGCGGGCCCTGAACGACCCCGATCGCGGCATCCCCGATCCCCCCAGCGTCGCGCCGGAGGCCCTGGCGCTGTTGGCGCAGCGCGCGGGGGGCGACGCGCGCACGGCGCTCGGGGCGCTGGAGCGCGGGGTCGCGGCTGCCCGCGTCTCGGGAGCGGCGCAGATCGATCTCGCCGCGGCAGAGGACGCTCTGCAGCGCAAGGCCGTCAGCCATGACCGAGCCGGTGACCGCCACTACGACTACATCTCGGCCTGGATCAAGGCGACCCGTGGCTCCGATCCCGACGCCTCCCTGTACTACCTGGCGGCGATGCTGGAGGGCGGTGAGGACCCGCGCTTCATCGCCCGTCGGATGGTGATTCTGGCCTCCGAGGACGTTGGCAACGCCGACCCCCAAGGACTGCTGGTGGCGACTGCGGCCGCCGCCGCGGTCGACCGGGTCGGGTTGCCCGAGTGCCGGATCAACCTCGCCCAGGCGACGACCTACCTGGCGCTGGCGCCGAAGTCGAACGCCTCCTATCTGGCCCTCGGGCGCGCCGCTGCACACATCCGCGAACACGGGGTCGCCGACCCGCCCGCGCACCTTCAGGACGCGAGCTACGCGGGCGCGGAGCGCCTCGGCCGCGGCGCCGGCTACGAGTACGCACACGATCAGCCGGACGCGGTCGGTTCCCAGCCGATGCTTCCCACCGGGGTCGAGGGGGAGCGCTTCTTGGAGCCCAGCGACCGCGGATGGGAGGCGGAGGCCGCAGAGCGTCTCGCGCGGCTTCGCGGCCGCTGATCGGCCGGCCGTTCAGCAACTTGGCCGGCGGCCACGTGTCTTCTTGGCAGTAGGGAAGCAGGCCAGGGATCTGCGACCGGACCCCTTCAGGGAAGGGCAGGCGGCCGGGCCCTCACGAGTCCCGGCCGTCACTCCTGCGCGTGAAAGTCCGGCCGACAGGCGAATATCATCGAAGGTCCCCCATGCGTCACCTGGAATCCTTCAATCCAGCGACCGGTGAGCTGATCGGCTCGGTCGAGACGGTGGAGCCGGGCGACGTCCAGGCTGCGGTCGACGACGTCGCCGAGGTGCAGCCTCTCTGGGGCGAGCTGTCGCTGGACGACAGAGCCCTCTACATGGAGAAGGTGGCCGGCGTCCTCGCCTCAGAGGTCGATGAGGTCGCCCGCCTGATTGCTACCGAGCAGGGCAAGCCGATCATCGAGTGCTACACGATGGAGGTGGTGCCGACGATCGACGGTCTCGGCTGGATCGCGGATAGCGGCACCGAGATCCTCGATGACGAGCAGATCAAGATGGGGAGCACGCTGTTCCTCTCGAAGCGGGCGAAGTTCACCTATGAGCCGATCGGCGTCGTCGGTGTGATCGCGCCCTGGAACTACCCCTGGTCGATCCCCTTCGGTGAGATCGCGGTGGCTTTGATGGCGGGCAACGGGGTCGTCCTCAAGCCATCGGAGCTGACGCCTCTGATCGGCGAGCGGATTCGGGACACCTTCGAGAAGGCAGGCCTGCCGGAGGGGCTGGTCAGGGTCGCCCAGGGCGGCGGCGACGTCGGCGCGGCGCTGGTCGAGTCCTCGGCCCGGAAGATCTTCTTCACTGGCTCGGTCGGGACCGGCCGCTCGGTGGGCGAGACCTGCGCACGGCTGATGAAGGGGGCCGTGCTCGAGCTCGGCGGCAAGGACCCGGCGATCATCTGTACCGATGCCGACCTCGAGAACGCCATCAGCGGGGTTGCCTGGGCCGGGTTCGCCAACGCCGGCCAGACCTGCTCCGGAATCGAGCGCGTCTACGTCATGGAGGAGGTCGCAGAGCCGTTCCTCGAGGGCCTCCTACGCGAGACCGAGCGACTGCGTCTCGGCGATCCGCAGAGCTGGGAGGTGGAGGTCGGGCCGATGATCAGCCCGGGGCAGTGCGCGGTCGTCAACGAGCTGGTCGACGACGCTCTGGCGAACGGGGCCGAGCGCCTGCTCGGCGGCCCGACCGAGGTCGAGGGATTCCCCGGCGACTACATCGCGCCGACGATCCTCACCGGGGTCAGGCCCTCGATGAGGATCATGCGCGAGGAGATCTTCGGGCCGGTCGTGCCGGTCGTCGTCGTCGCCAGTGAGGAGGAGGCGATCGAGCTGGCGAATGAGTCGGATTTCGGTCTCGGGGCGTCGGTCTGGACCCGCGATAAGCGCAAGGGAGAGCGAATGGCGCGGCGGATCCAATCGGGCATGGTCTGGATCAACGACCATGCCTACAGCCATGGAGCGATGCAGTGCTCCTGGGGCGGGGTCAAGGATTCCGGCCTCGGCCGCTCCCACTCCAAGTTCGGCTTCTACGAGTGTGTCGACATCAAGCTGGTGACCTGGGAGCCGAGCCACACCCGCAACTTCTGGTGGCAGCCGTACGACAAGACCCTGGGCGAAGCTATCCGCTCGACCGCTGCCGTGCTCTATGGGACCAACGGCGGCCGCATGAAGGCGCTGCGCGAGGGCGGCGGCTCCCTGATCCGCACCGGCGCCCGCACCCTACGCAAGGGCCGCTAGCCGGAGCGAACGCCGGGCTTCCCCCCGAGCATCCTGGATAGGGGTCGATAGATGACCCCAGGGCAGGACACTTGTCCGCCCGCCGGCGACCTCACCCAGTGCCGTCCTCCAGCACCCGTGCGAGCACCCGGCCGTGGTTGTGGACCGGATCCCGGGCCGCGATCAAGAGGGTCACAGGCCGGTCCTTGCCGCGGGCCCGAAGTTGATCAAGCGCCGGCCCGGCCTTGTCGAGCTCCGCCTCGTAGGCAGCGCCGAACTCCTCGAAGCGCTCGGCGTCGTGATCGAACCAGCGGCGCAGCTCTGAGCTCGGTGCCAGCTCCTTGGCCCACTCGTCGAGCTCGGCAGCGTCTCGGCTGACCCCGCGGGGCCAGAGCCGGTCGATCAAGACCCGGTAGCCGTCGGCCTCCGAGGAGGGCTCGTAGATGCGCTTAACCGCGAAGGGCATGCCGAAACCGTACACCGCCATTGGGCGGCGGACGACCCGGGGAATCGTCATCTGGGGGCCAGACAACGAACGGCGGGTTGATGCCACAGACCTGCTAGCTGCCGCCCTCATGAGACCGCAACGTGGCGAGCGCCTGGCGCTCGCCACGGAAGGCGGGTTCGGGGAACTCGTCGAGTGAGAACCAGCGGCCCTCGCTGGACTCCTCGGAGATCGCCCAATCGCCGCCCGTGTGCCGGCACCGGTAGGCGATGTCGAGGATCGGCTTGCCGTCGCCGTCAGGATCGCCGTAAGTCGAGGGGAAGATCCCGATCAGCCCGAGGACCTCGATCTCGAGGCCGGTCTCCTCGCGGACCTCGCGTTTGATCGCCTCTGGGCCGCTCTCATCGGATTCAACGAAGCCCCCGGGTAGGTTCCAGGCTCCCTTGAGCGGCTCCTGGTTGCGCTCGAGCGCCAGGTAGGAGCCGTCGCGGTCGATCCAAGCCTGCACGGTCGGAGTCGGGTTCGCGTAGTGGACGAAGCCGCAGGCGGGGCAGGCCGGCCGGTCGGGGTCGGAGCCCTCGGAGGGCCGCATCTCGAGCGCCGCGGCGCACCGCGGGCAGAAACTGAACTGCTCGCTCATCGGCCGCACGCTAGCCGAGGGTGGCCGGCGGCGCGGGCAGTGTTCAGAGAGGCAGCCGTGCGTGGAGGTGGTTGTCGTGGTTGGCGAGTGGGACAACGACCCCGGCGGGCCCACCCAGTCCGAGGCTGGGACCGACGAAGACCTTCTCGGCTCCGGCGGCGACGAAGCGGTCGACCAGGTCCTGGGCGAGTCGGAGATCGACCTGCCCCGGGCGTGCCGGGGGCCGCACGTGGTGGTCGATGCGGGGGTAGTAGACATCGACATCGAGACCGTTCTGGTGTGAGGCGTGGCCGATCGAGCCGAACTGCGGGCCGAAGTCGCCGCCGTGAGGCCGGCTGAGATCACCGATCGCGACCCGTGGGGCTCTGGGGTAGTGGCGTGCGAACGCGCGGATCGCATTGAGCGTGGTGCGCAGGAGGCGATCCGTGCCCCAACGCCGCCATTGGCGGCTCGGCCGGCGCTTGAGGATCGGATCCCAGCTCACCCACCGGCGGCCCTCCGCGGGGAGCAGTACGCCCCGCTCGAGGCGGCCGGCGGCGTGGGTGCCGATCGCCCGCGAGCGCCGCCAGCTGATCTGCTTGCGTCCGTTGAGCCGATCGGCGGCCGTTCGAGGGGCCGGTTCCGCCGAGGCCGGGCTGGCTGCGACGGGCGTCTGCAATCCGGGCGAGGAGGGCTCAGCTTGCCGGAGCGGCCTCGCTTCAACGACGAAAGCCGCGATCAGGGCGAGCGCGACCCCGCCCAGGCCGGCCGCCGTCAGGCGCCGACCCTGGCGATCACGCTCCCCGTGCCCGGTTCGCTTCATCACCGGCACGGTAGGTGTGGGCCATAAACAGGCTCGCAACGACGGCTAAAGCACGGCGCAACGGCCGGGGCCGGCAGACGCCGGCCCCGGCCGATTGCTCCGCGGTCAGGACCCGTTAGGCCGGCCCCTCGAGCTTGGGGAGCCCCGGGCCGCCAGGACCGCCGGGACCGAACCCCGGACCGCCGGGACCACCTGGTCCGGAGCCGGGGCCGCTCTCGATCCGCTCACGGATCTGATCGGCCTGCTGCTCGCTGATGTCGCCGTTGGAGACGGCTTCATCGAGCCGCTTCAGGGCATCGGCCTGGTGCTCCTCCATGCCGGCCTGCTGGGCGGCCTCGAGCGCCGAGGTGACCTGATCCTCGCTCTTGCCGAGCTCCTCGGAGAGAGTCGTCACCAGGCTGCCGATGTCGGGCCTCTCGCCGGACTCGATTGCGCTGCGGACCTGCTCCTCGTGTTTGGCGAGGGCGTCGGCGACAGCGTCGGCCTCAACCCCGTCGAGCTCAGCGGCGATCCCGGCCGCCATCTCGGTGCGTCGGTCTTCCATCTGCTGCTCGGCGACCGAGTCGAGCGCCTGCTCGACCTCGCCGGGCGTGACGCCGTCGAGCTGGGCGGCCAGATCGTCGGCCAGCTGCTCCTTGCCGTCACCGCCGAACAGGCCCTCGGGCCCGCCGCCGGCGGCCATCGCCGTGCCTGTCAGTGCAAGGCCGCCGATCACGGCTGCGATTGCGATTCTTCGTCTCATCTGTCCCGTCCTTTCGTTGATGACCAGCCTGAAGTCCTCTTGACGGCACCAATCCTCGGGGTCCGACCTGAGAGCAAGCTGAGAGCCGCCTAGCTTCCCGCTAAGACTCGGCCCGGCCCGGCGGCGCTAGCGTTGAGCCGTGGCCGACCTTCCGATAAAGGACCCCGCCGTCGCAACGGCGGGCCTGTTCCGCGCCTACGGCGACAGCTGGGTGCTGACCGGGATCGATCTCGAGCTCGGCAGGGGGGAGACGCTTGCCGTGATCGGTGCCAACGGCGCCGGTAAGTCGACGCTGCTGCGGATCCTCGCTGGACTGCTTCGACCTACCGAGGGCAGGGTTGAGGTGCTCGGTGCCGCGCTGCCGAGCGAGGCCCACGAGGTGCGGGCACGGATCGGCTATCTCGGCCACGAGGCATTGCTCTACCGAGATCTCAGTGCCGCGGAGAACCTTCGCTTTCACGCCCGCCTGTTCGGCCTCCCGAACGAGGGTCGGGAGCGGATCGCCGAGCTGCTGGCGCTCGTCCGTCTCGAGCATCGGGCGACGACCCGGATCGGTGAGATGTCGGCGGGCATGGTCCAGCGCCTGGCGATCTGCCGGGCGGTCCTGCACGAGCCGGAGCTGCTGCTTCTCGATGAGCCGCTCGCCCACCTCGACCCCGACGGCGCCGCGACAGTCGCCCCTCTGATCGGCTCCACCCAGGGCCGCAGCCGCGTCGTCGTCACCCACGACATCGCCACCGCGCTCGCTGGAGGGGGCCGGATCCTCGCCCTCCGGCGCGACGGGACCGTCGCCTACCGCGGCCTGGCCCAGGACCTCGACGAGGAGGCCGCCCGCGCCGTCTACGCGGACCGCGCCGACGAGGGCCCCGGCAGCAGGGGGGTGGCGGCGTGAGCCGGCCGACGCCGGGCCTGTTCGCGGTCGCGCGGGCGATCCTCGCGAAGGACCTCCGGGTCGAGCTGCGGACCCTGGAGTCGGTTCCGGCGATGGTCCTTTTCTCAACCACGATCTACATCGTCTTCCGCTTCGGACTCGACCGCACCAGGCTCGAGGGCAATCTTGCGGCCGGGGTGCTGCTGGTGACGATCCTGTTCGCGGCCCTGCTCGCGATCAACCGCCTGTTTGTGGCCGAGCGCGAGCAGGGGGGCTTCGAGGCGATCCGGCTGGCGCCGGTGGACGGGACGGCGCTGTTTATCGCCAAAGCCGCGGCGCTGATGATCTACCTGGCGGCGCTCGAGATGGTCTCCGTTCCCGTCTTCGGGCTCTTCTTCCTCGACGGCTGGGGAGGGATCCCGGCCCTGATTCCGGTCCTGCTGCTGCTCAACGCCGGCTTCGCGGTCAGCGGCTCCCTGATCTCCTCGATGGCGACCAACTCACGGGCCCGCGACCTGCTCGCGCCCCTGATCCTGATGCCGCTGCTGGTTCCACTGATGATCGCCGCCGCCTCGGTTGCCGATCCGCTGTTGGCGCTCGGGGGTCCGACGTTCGAGGACTACGGTCAGTGGCTGGTGATCCTGGCTTTGTACGATCTGGTCTTCCTGCTGATCGGATACGCGGTGTTCGACTTCCTGCTCGAGGACTAGATCAGTGATCCAACCGCTGAGATCCGGCCGTCCCCGCCCACTATGAGAGCCAACAGCCTCCGCAACATCTCGATCCTCGCCGCCGCGCTGCTCGGCCTCGGCTTCGGCCTGGTCTTCTTTTACGCGCCGCTCGATGCCGACCAGGGCTTCATCCAGAAGATCTTCTACCTGCACGTCCCGCTCGCGATCGTCGCACTCGTCGGATTCATCGTCGGCGGCATCCACGCGATCCGCCACCTGCGAACCGGCGACCCGGTCCACGACGCGCGCTCCTACGTCGCGATTCACATGTCGGTGATCTTCGGGGTCGCCGTGCTCGCCACCGGCGCGATTTGGGCCCGGGCCTCCTGGGGCGTCTGGTGGGAGTGGCGTGAGCCGACGCTGGTCAGCTTCCTGATCGTCTTTTTGCTCTATGCGACCTACTACCCCCTTCGTTACGCAATCCCAGATCGCGAGCGGCAGGCCCGCTATGCGTCGGTCTTCGCGATCACCGCCGGCGCCTTCGTGCCGCTCAACTTCATCGCCGTCCGCCTCGCCGAGTCCTTCATCCACCCTCGCACCTTCGCCACCGCCAACGGCGGGCTGCCACCGAAGATGCAGCTCGTGTTCTGGGTCTGCATCATTGCCATGGCGCTGCTCTGGTACACGCTGGTTCGCTTCGAGCTGACAGCGAAACGAACTCGCGGCCAGCTCAGCCGACTGCGCCGAACCCTCGACGGATCGAATCCCCCGCCCCCCGGCGCGGGCGCCCGCATCGCTCCCGGTGCCGCGGCGCGATAGAGAGGAGCACGCTGATGCCCGCCCTACCCTTGGATGATGCCGGCCCGTACGTCGCCGCTGCCTACCTGGTCTTCGTCGTTCTGCTTATCGTCTACGTCGGAATCATGGCCGCCCGCCTTGGAAACCTCTCACGCGAGATCGAGTCGCTGGCCGAGCTCGCGGAGCGTCGCGAGCGGGAGCGAGCCGGTGCGCCGGCTGTCGGCGAAGCGGGCGGTGGCGAGGGCAACGTGCCCGAGCAGGCCTCAGGGGAGGACTCGCCATGAGCGAGCTGCTCGCGCTCGGCGTCTCCCATAGGACCGCTCCGCTGGAGTTGCGCGAGCGCCTCGCCCTGACCGAGGGCAAGGCCACCGGCCTGCTCGGCGAGCTCAAAGCGAGCGAGCCTATCGGCGAGGCCGCCGCCGTCTCGACCTGCAACCGGACCGAGCTGTACCTCGTCGTCTCCGACCCCGTCGCCGCCGAGAGCCTGGCGCTGGGCACGCTCGCGGGCGAGGCCGGAATCCGGCCCACCGAGCTTGTCGAGAGCCTCTACTCCTATCGCGGCATCGAGGCGGCGCACCACCTCTTCTCGGTCGCCGCTGGGCTGGACTCGATGATTCTCGGTGAGGCTGAGATTCAGGGGCAGGTCAAGCGCGCCTACGAGCTGGCTCTGGTCGAGGGGGCGACCGGGCCGATCCTCAACCGGCTATTCCGCGGCGCCCTCGCTGCGGGCAAGCGAGTCCGGACCGAGACCCGGATCGGCGAGGGTGGCACCTCCGTCCCATCGGCCGCCGTCGAGCTCGCGCAGGCTTCGCTGGGAGGTGGCTTGAACTCCCGTCGCGTGCTCCTGGTCGGCGCCGGCGAGACGGCTGAGCTGACCGCACGGGCGTTGGCGGCCAAGGGCGTCGAGGCCGTGTTCGTCGCCAACCGCCGCTACGACCGCGCGATCGGGCTCGCTGACCGCTTCGGCGGTATCGCCGTCCGCTTTGACGAGCTGCCGGCGCAGCTCGAGCAGGCCGACATCGTCGTCTCCTCGACCAACTCCCCGCATCACATCATCGAGCGCGAAGAACTCGAACTGATGATGGCGGCGCGCGATGGGCGCCCACTGCTCCTGATCGACCTCGCTGTCCCGCGGGACATCGATCCGGCCTGCCTCGAGGTCGAGGGGGTCAGCATCCACGACGTCGATGCCGTGCAGACGGTCGCTGAGCGCAACGCCGGCGGCCGTGAGGCTGAGGCGCGGCGGGCAGAGCGCCTGATCGCCTCCGAACTGAACCGCTTCGAGCGCTGGCTTGAATCGCTCGAGGTGCTGCCGACCGTCGCTGCGATGCGGGTCCGCGCCGATGAGATCGTCGCTCGCGTGCTCGAGGAGAACGCCGGTAGCTGGAAGAACCTCGGCGCCGAGGACAGCGCGCGCCTGCAGGCGATGGCCCGGGCGATCGCCAGCCGGATCCTCTACGAGCCGACCCTGCGGCTGAAGCGCTCGGCCGAGGAGGAGGACGGCTACCTGCAGATCGCCGCCGTGCGTGGCCTCTTCGGACTCGATGCCACGAACGAGCCGGAGGCCGGCGAGGCCAACGTCACCCCGATCCGCCGCGAGGACCGCGGCGACGGGCGCTAGGCGCCGGAGCCGACAAAGCGGTGCAAGGACCGGTGCCGGATTCGGTGACAAGGCCGAAGCTGCGGATCGGCACGCGCGGCAGCGCTCTGGCCCGCGCCCAGGCGGGGACCGTTGCTGAGGCGATCGGCGACGCCGAGCTGGTCCCGATCGAGACGTCCGGCGACGAGGGTCAGCCGGGGCACGATGGTGGCGATAAGTCACGCTTCGTGCGCGAGATCGAACGAGCGCTCCTCGCGGGGCAGATCGACCTCGCCGTCCACAGCGCCAAGGACCTGCCGATCGAGTTGCCGGATGGACTGGAACTCGCCGGCGTGCCGCCGCGCGAGCTGCCGGCCGACGTCTGGGTCGGGAGCGCGACCGGGTTTGCCGATGTCCCCAGCGGCGCCCGGGTCGGAACCTCGGCGCTGCGACGCCGCTCGCAGCTGCTGGCGCTGCGCCCCGATCTCGAGGTCGTGCCGATCCGCGGCAACGTCGATACACGGCTGCGCAAGCTGGCCGACGGGGATTACGACGGCATCGTCCTCGCCGCCGCGGGGCTCAGCCGCCTCGGCCGGATCGAGGAGGCTGCCTTTGCACTCGGCCCGCTCGAGATGACTCCGGCCGCCGGCCAGGGAGCGCTGGCGCTGGAGGCCCGGAGCTCTGACCCGCGCGCCCACGCCGCCGCCGCGGCGGTGACCAATCCTCGGGCCCTGATTGAGCTCTCGGCCGAGCGCGCGGTGGTCCGCTTGATGGAGGCCGACTGCGACACCCCGCTCGGTGTCAGCTGCGTGCGCCATGG
>Ga0307378_10006080_pt1 | contig 16631 bp, 14 predicted proteins | sample UN1MG_FD_202238 | JGI IMG/M metagenome (GOLD analysis project Ga0307378, IMG submission 202238) | Soil microbial communities from Risofladan, Vaasa, Finland - UN-1 | ecosystem: Environmental > Terrestrial > Soil > Coastal area > Acid sulfate soil | place: Finland: Risofladan, Vaasa | collected... | reverse complement strand
GGCCGCGCCCGCGCAGCCACGCTATACCCTGCCCAGCCGCGGCGCGCCGCAGGCGAAAGAGGATCGCGTGCTTGACGCGTACGAGCGTGCCATCGCCTACTTCAACCCCCGCCTGTCCAAGGAACGGCGTCGCGTCATCGCCGGGCACATCATAGACTTCAGCCGCAGCATCGGCGTGGACGCGCGCCTGGTGATGGCGGTGGTCGCCGCCGAGAGCAACTTCAACGCCTCCGCTACCTCGCACGCCGGGGCGATGGGGCTGGGGCAGCTGATGCCGGCTACCGCGCGCGGCATGGGTGTGAGCAACGCTTACGATACCAGGCAAAACCTGTGGGCGGCGGTGCGCATCGTGCGCGGCCACCTCGAACGCAGCGAGGGCGACATCGCGCTCGCGCTGGCGTGTTACAACGCCGGCCCGGGGGCGGTGCGCAAGTACGGCGGCGTGCCTCCCTACCGCGAAACCCAGAACTACATTCGCAAGGTCATCAGCATCTACCTCCAGCTCGCCCCGGAGATGGCAAGATAGGCGGCGGCGCTCCCCGGACATGATCTGTGCTGCCCACGCCATGCTGGCCGGAGCCGTCGGCACCTTCACCCGTAGTCGCGGGCGTGCTTTTCTGGCGGGGATTGCGACCCACCTCCTGGCGGATCTGGTGCCTCACCGCGATTTCGGGGTGACGGCGGAAGTGGCGATGGCAGCGGCGGCGCTGGCGACCGTAGGCGTCGTCGCCGGTTTCGATTCGCCGGCCCTGGCGGGAGCAATCGGGGGCGTCGCTCCGGATATCGAGAACGGCCTGGGCGCGGCGGGGATGATGGGGCGTCCGTGTTTCCCGACGCATCGCGGAGCGCATGGCCGGCAGGTGCGCGAAGTGTCGAGCCAGATCGCCGTGTCATGTGTTGCGCTTGGCATCCTCCTGTGGCAGGCCCGGCGCCAGCGACTCCCCACCGCCCGGCCCGAGGACCACTGCCCGGCGCTGCGATAGTCGGCGGCCGCGGGGACACAGCGCGCAGGATGCTGAAAGCGGGGCGCGACCGATCCACCGCGTCGCTCTCCGCAAATCCCTCGACCGATGCCCGCTTGTCGCGCGCCCACCCGAATGGCGGCCGATCGCGCACGCCCGAGATTGCCGCCACCTCAGCTTCGTGATACAATCCCTACCGCAGCGCGCAGTGGCCCGTTCGCCGGCTGGATGGTCGCCATTCGCGGCCGGCGGCGGGGGTCCCCGCCTGCTGACCGCGGTCACAGGATTGGGTGGTTGGCACGCGGATGCGGGCCGCGCACCGAGCGGGGGATCACGGCGCACAGCCGGGAATCTAGGCGGAGGTTGGCTGATGAGGCTGATCGCAGCAGTGGCAGGCCTCTGTGCATTTGTCGCCGTCGCCGCGGCCGCTCCCACCGAGGTAACTCTGCGGCTGCGCCACGAGGTCGGGCAGACCCTCAGGTATCGAGCCCAGGTCTCCGGCACCGGCACCATCACCATGCTGGGGGATGAGCACCGGGTGGCGGTGCGGGGGCGGTTCACGCGGGTCGAGCGGACACGGTCACGGGCGGGGCCGGAGGCGTGGGAGGTGGAGGTGGCGACGGAGGATCCCTCGCTCACCTTCCGCGCCGGCGGCGAGCGCCAGACGGTGACGATGCAGGTGCCGACGCTCACCCAGGTCGTGGACGATCGCGGCAAGGTGACTGCGGTCCGCGGGTGGGAGGCCGCCGCGGCTCTGTTGAGCACCCCTGGCATGGGCGATGCCGTGCGGCCCCTGTTCGGGCTCGTCCAGGTCGAAGGTCTGCCGGAGCATGCGGTCAAGCCCGGGGACAAGTGGACCGCGAAGGCGAAGCTCATGCAGCCCGACGGCAGCGACCTGGAGGTGGAGCAACAGTTCGAGTTCGTCGGGTGGGAAGATGATGGCGGCGTGCCGTGCGCCAAGATCCGCACGACCACGGCGATCCCGGTGAAGCGGCCACTGCCTGCGGAGGTGGTTGGCATGCAGGTCACGATGGAAGGGCTGCAGCGCATCGAGACCACCAGCCTGCTGGCCTACGAGCAGGGCGTGCTGCTGCGCCAGAAGACCGACATCAAGCTCGACCTCAAGACCTCGACCGCGCTCGGCCCGGAAGCGCCTGAGGCGACAGTGCCCGGCGCGGTCTCGCTACGGGTGACGGTCGCCCTGGCTCTGCAGCGGTAGCTCAGGGGGCGGAGGTATTGGTGGGGGGGTAGGTTGCAGCTAATCCTGTGGCTCGTGGCGGGCTTTGCGGGCGGGTGGCTTGCGCTTCGCGTCCTGTCGGCGATGCTCGAGCGCGAGATCGAGGTCTGGCAGGGGCTGTTGGGCATTGGCCTCGCGGCGGCACAGACGGCGGTGGCGGTGTCGCTGATCGGCAGCATCTGGTATTTCCCGGCGCTGCTCTCGATCGTGGGCGTCTTCGGCATCTGGCACCTGCTCTGCACCGCGGCGTCCCGCCGCGGAGAACGGGAGATGCTGGAAGAAGACCAGCGGCGCTGCCAGCGGGCGATCGAGTTCGACCACCGCAACGCGGCGGCCCACGCCTTTCTCGCCGCCGTGTGCCGCAAGCAGGGCCGGCGGGAGGAAGCGGCCGCCGAATACGAGATCGCGATCGGTCTCGATCCCCGGGATACCAAGACGCGCCACGAGTTGAAGTCCTTGCTGCGCGAGATGCAGGGCCTGGAGACGGCAAAGCGCTGCCCGCGCTGTGAGGGCGCCCTCGATGCCAGCGGCAAGACGTGCCCGCAATGCGGGTGGTCGTGCTCGACCCTCAAGGGGCTGCGCGACGTCTGGGCCGGCGGCGCCGTCAAGCAAGGGCTTCTGTACGGGATTCTGGTCAGCACCGCGGTCGGCGTTGTGGGCGCGGTCTTGCGCCTGTCGTTCGAATTCACCTTTGGCCTGCTGCTGGGGCTGTGGATAGTTGGCTTGGTGCTGTTTCTCAGATGGGTGCTGCGGGAGGGCGCATGACATGACTGCTCGCGGTCGCGGATGGCCGCTGATGCTCGCACCGCGTCGTCGCGCCGGCGGGTGGCGGCTGGCTGCGTGCCTGCTGGCGATCGCCATCCTCTCCGGGGCGGTGCCGGCGTCGGAGCAGGCCCCTAAGCCTTTCGGGCCGGGGCGGCGGTCGCGCAGCGACCTAGCCACGCGCCTGACCGTGCTGCCCAACGGACTGCGCGTGCTGACGCAGGAGCTGCACACGGCGCCGGTGGTCAGCGTCTATACCTGGTACCGCGTCGGCGCCCGCAACGAGCACACGGGGATTACCGGCATCTCCCACTTCGTCGAGCACATGATGTTCAAGGGCACGGCGCGGTTCGCGCCCGGCGAGATCGAGCAGCTCGTCACCCGCACCGGCGGATGGGACAACGGCTACACCTGGCTTGACTACACCGCCTACGTCGAGACCGTGCCCGCGCGCCATCTGGACCTGGCTTTGCGCGTCGAGGCCGACCGCATGACCAACGCGACCTTCGATCCCGAGGCCGTGCGCAGCGAGAAAACGGTCGTCCTGTCGGAGCTGGAGGGCCGCGAGAACGACCCCGGCTACTATCTGAACACCGAGATGTGGGCAACCGCGTTCACGGCGCATCCATATCAATGGCCGGTCATCGGCTGGAAGTCCGACATCAACGCCTACGACCGCAACCAGGCCCTCGCGTACTACCGCGCCTACTATGCGCCCAGCAACGCGACGCTGGTCGTGGTCGGCGATTTCGATACCGACGCGGTGCTGGGGCGGGTGCGCGAGCTGTTCGGGGCGATTCCGCGGCGCCCTGCGCCGCGGCCGGTGGTGACGGTCGAGCCTGAGCAGCGGGGCGAGCGTCGCGTGGTCGTGCGTCGGCCGGGCGCGGTGGGCATGGTACAGCTCGCCTTTCACGCCCCCGCCGCCAATCACCCCGACCACTACGCGCTCGACGTCATCGAGTCGGTGCTCGGCTCCGGGCGCACCAGCAGGCTCTACCAGGCCCTGGTGGACAAGCACATCGCCGTCAGCGCCGAGGCCTACAACTCAACCGGTCGCGACCCGAGCCTGTTCGCGGTATACCTGACCCTCGCGCCCGGGGTGGAGCATCAGCAGGGGGAACACGCCGCCTTGGCGGAGATTGAGCGGCTGGCCTCCCAGCCCATCTCCGCGCGCGAGCTGCAGCGGGCCAAGAACCAGGCCAAGGCCTCCTTCGTCTATGGTACCGATTCGGTCAGCAGCCTCGCCTACCGGCTGGGCTTCTTCGACGTTATCGGCACCTATCGCCTGCTCTACCGCTACCTGGAGCGCATCGAGCGGGTCACGCCCGCGCAGGTGCGGGAGGCCGCGCGGCGCTACCTCAACGCCGATAACCGAACCGTGGGCTGGTTCGTGCCGACCGCGCAGGCGCCCTCCGCACCCGCCGCTCCTGCCGGCCCCGCGCAGCGGTCGGGCATGCACCAGGTGGCGCCGCCGTTTGCCATGGCCGCCGGCCACCGGCCATGGGCTGCGTCCCTGCCGCCGGGCGCCGGGGCGAGCGAGGGCACGATCGCCCCCAACGCGGCACATGGACCCGTGCGCATCCAGCTCGACAACGGCGCCGTCTTCATCGTGTACCCCAACCCGGCGGTGCCTGCAATCGCCCTGCGCGGCATGGTCGGCGCAGGCGCCATCTTCGATCCGCCGGGCAAGCCGGGGCTGGCCGGTTTCACCGCCGCCATGCTCTCCCGCGGGGCGGGAGACCGTTCAGCCGCGGACCTCGCCGACGCGCTCGAATTCGTCGCCGCCGATGTGGACCTAAGCGGCGGCATCCAGGTCGCCAATGTCAGCGGTCGCTGCCTCAAGGACGACTTGGCGCTGGCGCTGGAGGTGCTGGCCGACGAGGTGCGGCGGCCCACATTCCCCGAGGATCAGGTCTCGCTGCAGCGCGAGCAGTTGGAGGTCGCGCTGAGCGAGGCGCTGCAGGACACGGGCGAGGTCGCGTCGCGGCGGTTCTACGCGACGCTCTATCCCGAGGGACACCCTCTGCACTATCGGCCGTCGGGCACGCTCGAGAGTATCGGCGTGATCACGCGCGAGGACCTGGTTGGCTTTCACCGGCGCTATTACCGGCCGGGTACATTGGTGCTGACGGTGGTAGGCGACGTGTCGCCGGAGCGGGTGCGCGAGCTGGCCGAGCAATACTTCGGCGACTGGCAGGCTGGGGGTGAACGCCCGCCGATAGCGCTCCCCGAAGCGCCGCCGCCGGCTCAGGTCACGCGCGAGAAGACCACTCTCCCCGGCAAGACCCAGGCGGACGTCATCATCGGCTTCCCCGGCGTCAGCCGGCTGGCGCCGGACTATCACGCGGCGCAACTGCTGAACTACGTCCTGGGCGGCGGGGGCCTGTCCAGCCGCCTGGCGGAGCGCATCCGCGAGGAGCAAGGCCTGGCCTACTACGTTTACAGCTACTTCGCCGCCTACCGGGGCGCGGGGCCGTGGGTCATGAACATGGGAGTCAACCCCGCCCGCGTCAACCAGGCGATTGACAGCGCATTAGAGGTGCTGCGGCAAGTCCGCGACCACCCGCCCGCGGCGGCGGAGCTGCGCCTATGGCAAGACTACGTCACCGGTTCCGTCTCCCTGGGCATGGAGACGAACAGCGGCATCGCCGCCGCGCTGGCCGACGCCGAGTTCTACGGCCTGGGGCTGGACTATCCCTGGCGTTTCCCGCAGATCATGAACAGCGTGACCCCGGCCGACGTCGCCGCCGCCGCGCACAAGTACCTGCGGCCCGACCAGGCCGTCATCGTCACCGCCGGGCCGGAGGCTGCGGCGCCACCAGAGTAAGGGCACAGCCCTCCACGGGCGGATGAACATGCTGTGCTCCTACGCGGCAGATGAGGGGGATGCTGCCGGCTCGCGGCCTTGCCCGGTCGCTGGTGTCTCCTGTATAATCCCCGCGGAGATCATACATGCCCTCCCAGACCATCACGGAGAAGATCCTGGCTGCCCACTGCGGCCGCGACCACGTGACTCCGGGCGAGTTCGTCAACGTGGAGCTCGACCTGCTCGTGGGCAATGACATCACCGCGCCCATCGCCATCGAGCAGTTCCGACACATCGGCGCCGAGCGAGTGTTCGACCGCGACCGTATCGTCCTGGTGCCGGACCACTCGACCCCCAACAAGGACATCAACTCGGCCCAGCAGTGCCTGGCCATGCGCACCTTCGCCCGCGAGCAGCAGCTATCCGCTTACTTCGAGGTTGGGCGCATGGGCATCGAGCACGCGCTCGTCCCCGAACAGGGCCTGGTCACCGCCGGCGACTGCGTCATCGGCGCCGACTCCCACACCTGCACCTACGGCGCGCTCGGCGCTTTCGCCACCGGCGTCGGCTCCACCGATCTGGCGGCCGCCATGGCTACCGGCGAGACCTGGCTGCGGGTGCCGGAGACGATCAAGTTCATCTTTCGCGGCGAACGCCAGCCCTGGGTCGGCGGCAAGGACCTCATCCTCTACACCATCGGGCGCATCGGCGTCTCCGGCGCGCTGTACCAGGCGATGGAGTTCACCGGCGAGGCCATCCGTGCCTTGCCCATGGCCGACCGTTTGACGATGTGCAATATGGCGATCGAGGCCGGCGGCAAGAACGGCATTATCGAGCCGGATGACATCACCCGCGCCTATCTCGACGGCAGGGCGCAGCGCTCCGGGCGATTCTTCAGCAGCGACGAGGACGCGGGCTATGCCGCGGTGCACGAGTTCGACTGCGGCAAAATCGAGCCCCAGGTCGCGTTTCCGTTTCTGCCGGAGAACGCGCGTCCCATCAGCGGGGTGGGGGAGGTGCGGATTGATCAAGCGGTGATCGGCTCCTGCACCAACGGGCGGCTGGAGGATCTGCGGGTGGCCGCTCACGTCCTACGCGGACGTAAGGCGCACCCCAACGTGCGGCTGCTCGTTATCCCCGCCACGCAGCAGGTCTATCGCGAGGCGATGCGGGAGGGGCTGATTGACATCTTCCTGGAGGCGGAGGCGGCGGTCTCGACCCCGACCTGCGGGCCATGCCTCGGCGGACACATGGGCGTTCTGGCCGAGGGCGAGCGCGCCATCGCCACCACCAACCGCAACTTCGTGGGCCGCATGGGGCACCCCCAGAGCGAAGTCTATCTATCCAACCCGGCGGTGGCGGCCGCGTCCGCCGTGCTGGGGCGCATCGGCAGTCCGGTAGAGCTCGGCGTCGAGCCGCCTGCGGCCGAATAGCAGGTCCGACATCTCCCCCTTTCAGGGGGAGACCGGTTCGCCGCAGACAAGGCGAAGGCGAACCGAGAGAGGGTCAAGGCGTGCCGGCTCACCACCCTCTCCCGGCCCGATGGCTCGGGCCGACCTCTCCCTCTGAGGGAGAGGCGTTCGCGCAGGCCGAGGCCCGCGCGCGCTTGGTGAGGAGGACTGATTCACATGACGATTAGGGGCCGCGCCCATAAGTACGGCGATCACGTCAACACCGATGTCATCATCCCCGCGCGCTATCTGAATGTGAGCGACGCCGACGAACTGGCCGCGCACTGCATGGAGGATCTCGACGCCGCGTTCGTGCAGCGGGTGCGGGCAGGTGATGTCGTGATCGGCGGCGAGGACTTTGGCTGCGGCAGCTCGCGGGAGCACGCGCCGATCGCCATCAAGGCGGCTGGCATCAGCGCCGTCATCGCGTGCAGCTTCGCCCGCATCTTCTTCCGCAACGCCATCAACATCGGCCTGCCGGTGCTGGTCAGCCCCCAGGCCGCCGAGGAGATCGCGGCGGGGGATGAAGTCGAAATCGCCCTGGAGTCGGGGACTATCCGTGACCTCACCCGCGGCGCGACCTACCAGGCGCAGCCTTTCCCCGACTTCCTGCGCGACATCATCGCCGCGGGGGGGCTGATCGCGCACACGCGGAAGAAGCTGGGCATCGGCGCGACGCATGAATCAGCCGCGGATTGACGCGGATGGACGCGGATGAAGGGGAAACGGGGCAGAAGGCCAGCTTCCGCCCTACGAGGTGCATCGCGTGCTTGCAGTCTAACCAGCGTCAGGGGATGACCCATGGAGAATCCACCTTCGCTCGATGATCTGAAGAAGATCCTCGATCAGCTCGAGACAACACCGGCTTGTGATCTAGAGAGTGAGGTTCTGGATTTCAAGCGCTGCGTTCCTGACATGAAGGAAAACCTCAGGAAGGCCGTCGAGCAAGTCATCGGCTTCGCCAACGCCCGCAGCGGCGTTGGTGGCGTTGTGGTGTTCGGAGTCGACGACAAGGAGAAGGGAAGGGAGGCCATAACCGGCTGCGAATCAGTGAACCTTGAAGCGATGCAAGGGTACATTTTTGAGAACACGCGCCCATCTCTAACCGTTCAAGTGAATGAGCTCGTGAGAACGGAAGGTAGGCTTGTCGTTGTCACTGTCGACAGAGACGCTCTTCCAGAGGATCCTCTCACTTGCGTGGGCAACACAAATGGACGGTATTGGATAAGAGTGGGCAAAGCGACGCTTCCGTTAATTATGAGCGAGTGGAAGGGCCGCAAGCGGGTGGCCGCATCGGGTGGCAGCGAAGCGGCGGCTGAACAATCCCATTGCGAGTGTTTCCCGCCGGACGACGGAACAGAGGGCCAAGCGGACAGATCGGCGCTGCAGCAGGAGCGGGACGAACTGATTGAGAGAATCAAACTCCTAAGTGCCGCTGCGATGGACGAGTCAAGGGCACGTGCAGGACTCCGTTTGACCCAGGTGGAGCACGCAATGGTGGCGCTAGCCCAAGGTTACAGGCAAGTTGACTCCAGATGGGATTGCCCGCCTGACTGTTGGCATTGGGGGAAGACCGAATTGGCGCGTCTCGACGGGGGATGCTGGAAGATCGAGGACAGCGAAGTGGACATGCCAGCACCAGTACTGAAGGAACTCGACACCGCAATACGCACGGACATCTTCTCACGCTTCGAGGCGTGGACCCTGTACGAGTGGGTCGATGATGATGAAAACGGCGAGCCTGTTATGGCTCGCAACGAGCCGTATTGCCTGATCGGATTCACAGCACGTCAGGAGAGGTATCTCATCACGAGCTGGTAGCGGGGAATCTGGGCTGATCCGCGTTTATCCGCGGCTAGACTGTGATTACCCCAGCGGGCGCGTGGTCTTGGCGGACCCCCTGACCTGCCTCTCGAACCGCGAGCGCGGGAGCAACACCGAGCGCCCGCGCTGCAGACGCTTGACGCAGAGGTCCATGTCGGTGCGGGTGATCTCCCACGCGCCGCCGCCGCGCTGGTGTGTTTGATTTCAGTGGGAATCATGGGGTCGCGCACTCGGATGTGGCCCAGCCGCCCCGGCTGGGAGAGGGCGCACGCCGTGCGCCCCTACGGGTCTGGCGACTGATCCCACTCTTCGCGAACACCCCGCGCGGGCGGGTGTGACCGTCTTTCTTTGGTGCAGCGGCGGGCAGTGCGCACCCCTCTCCCTGGAAGGGAGAGGGGTGCGAGCGTTGGCGAGCCGGGTGAGGGTGGAGGGCGGGAGCGTTTACCCTCACCTTGATCCTCTCCCTGGAAGGGAGAGGAGTGATTTGTGCGGCACGCCAAGACTTCGCGGTCACCCCCCCGCGCGGCGGCGCTTGACCGCGGAACCCCTTACCGTTACAATGAGGAGCTGACGAAAATAACTATCAAGCCCGCCGCTCGCCGGGCGGCGCGCGGTCAGGTGGTAAGGAGCAGGGATTGGGGGAGCACCTAAAGGGCAACTGCCTCTCGCGCATTCGCAGTATGGCAAGGGTGGAGGGCGCGATTACGGACAGGGTATCCCGCTTTGTCTTGGCGCATCCCGGGGACGCGGTCGGGCTCACGATCTCCAAGCTGGCGACGAAGGCGGGCGCCAGCGTGGCGACCGTGAGTCGATTCTGCACTGGCCTGGGTTATGAGAACTACCGGGCCTTTCAGATTGACCTCGCTGCCAGCCTTGCTGCCAACGAAGCGGCGGTGTCGGATGTTTTCGGCCCCGGTGACAAGCCGGCAACCATCGTCGAACGTGTCTTCGAGATGAACCGCCAGAGCTTGCTTGATACCGAAGCGCTGCTCGAGCGCGAAAAGGTCAATGCGGTGGCGAAGCTTCTGATGCGGGCGCGGCGTCTGTTTCTCATCGGCATCGGCGACTCGGGCCTGATCGCCAAGTCGGCGGCGCTGCGCTTTGGGAGCCTGGCCATTGCCACCCACGCGATCACCGATCCCTATGAGGGGGTGCTCCTGCTGTCGTCGGCCACTTCCCGAGACGTAGCCGTCGGCATCAGCCATACGGGTAGAACCGCGGTGACGACGAACTTGCTACAGCTTGCTCAGCGCAAGCGAGCCCGCACCATCGGGATTACCAACTATGCTGACTCGACGCTGGCGGCGCTGTCCGAATTCACGCTGCTTACCTCCTTTCGGGAGCGCAGAGTCAACGCCGCGGTCTCGTCCTCGGCGATTGCCCAGATGTGCCTGTTGGACGCGATCTACTTCCTGATCGCCTACTACCAAGGCGCCAAGGCGCAGGACTTAGCATCCGAGATCGAGCGGGTCGCGGAGGACTCGCTGCGGGCGAAAGCATGACGATGAAGGCGGCGCAACGTTTTCTGGCATTCGACCTCGGCGCCTCCAGCGGCCGCGCGATCGTGGGGGAGTTCGATGGGGCGCGCGTGACGTGCCGGGAGCTGACGCGCTTTGCCAACGAGCCGGTGCAGGTGCGCGACGATCTTCACTGGGATGTGCTGGCACTCTTCAGGGAGATCAAGCGCGGCCTGGGCGAATACGCCCGGCGGTACGGCTCCGCTGCGAACGGCATCGGTATTGACACGTGGGGGGTTGACTTCGGGCTCTTCGACCGGGACGGCAGGCTCCTCGGCAACCCCCATCACTACCGGGACCGACGCACGCAGGGGCTGCTCGAGGAGATCGACGAGCGCGTTGGCCGCTATCGCATCTATCGCGCGACGGGGGTCAACCCCCTTGAGATCCACACCATCTGTCAGCTCTATGCGCTCGCCAGGCGCCACTGCCCGCAGTTGGAGGTCGCCGACTGCTTGCTCATGATGCCGAGTGTCTTCCACTACTTCCTGACCGGAGAGAAAACCGATGAACACTCCAGCATCTCGAACACCGGTTTCTACGGCTTCGAGTGCGGCGCGGCGGTAACGGAATTCCTGGAGTGCCTCGGGATACCGGTGCGAATAGTCCCTCCCGTTGCACCCCCGGGCACGGTGATCGGGGGGCTGCAGCGGGGGGTGCAGGACGAGTCAGGGCTGGGGGCTGTTCCGGTGATAGCGGTGGCGAGTCATGACACCGCGAGCGCGGTGCTGTCGGTGCCCGCGGACAACCGCAGGATTTGGGCCTACCTGAGCAGCGGGACGTGGTCGGTGCTGGGCGTCGAGAGCGAGCAACCGATCCTCACGCAGGAGGGGTTCGACTGCGGGTTGACCAACGCCGCGACGGCCGGCGGCAACTACATGGCGTTTTTTGGCATCACCGGGCTGTGGATTCTCCAGGAATGCGCCAGGGTGTGGGCCGCCCATGGAGGTCCGTCGCTGCCTGCCGACATGGTGCGGCTGGCCGCCTGTGCCCCACCGTTTGCTGGCCTTGTGGAGGTGGATGATCCATCGTTCGTCAACCCGACTGACATGCCTCGGGCGCTGGTCACATATCTCCAGAGAACCTCCCAGCAAGTGCCGACGGACAACGGGACGCTGATCAGGATAGTCCTCGAGAGCCTCGCGCTCAAGTATCGCCACCTGCTGGCGAAGCTGGAGAAACTCACTGGAAATCGGGTGGAGGTTCTGCACGTCGTCGGCGGTGGCACGGGGAACGAGCTTCTGAGCCAGTTTACGGCCAATGCCACGGGTCTCCCCATTCTTGCCGGCCCGGCGGAGGCGACGGCGCTGGGCAACGTGCTCCTGCAAATGATCGGCGCGGGAGCAATACCATCAGTAAGCGAGGGCCGCGCCCTGGTGCGATCATCGGTCGAGCTGAAGGAATACGAGCCGCAGGATCGCGAGCGCTGGGACTGCGCGTACAAGCGATTCCCGGGGGTCGTCAGCGAGGGTTGAAGAGTGCAACGAGCATGCTTCCTGCTCAGGGTCAAGCCGGAGCTGATTGACGAGTACAGACAGGCGCACGACCCGGTGTCGCCGGAGCTGCTTGCGGCCATGCGTCGGGCGGGGGTGCGCAACTACTCCATGTTTCTGACGCCCGGCGGCCTCTTGATCGGCTATCTGGAGGCTGAAGATGTGCAGGCATCGTTGCGTGCGGTCGCCGAGACGGAGGTGAGCCAGCGCTGGCAGGAGCGGATGGCTCCCTATTTCGAAGGCGGCTCGGGCGACGTCCGGGGCCAGGCCGCGGAGTGGGTGGAGCAGATATTCTTCATGGCGTGAGCGCCTGCCCGCGGCTGCCTGGTGACGCGCGGGCCTTGAGCATGCTTCGCGCGGCGGCGCCGGTCACCGTGACCCGCGCGCGCTGAGGGAGAACGATGGACCCACTGCTGGAGGAGATCTACTCGCTGTCGCCGGCCGCCATGCGCGATGCCGCGCGGCACCTGATGCTGGGCGGAGGCACCAGGGGATTGCCGGTCGTCAGGCGCGGCAAGGGCGTGCGGGTCTATGACGTGGAGGGCCGCAGCTACATTGACTGCACCTCGCAGAGCTGGGCGATGTATCTCGGCTATGCAAACGACGAGATCAACCGGCTGCTGGGCGAGCACCTGCAAAGCATGTCCCACGTCCACCAGGGGGTGGACACGCCCATGCGCTATTACCTGGCGCAGCTGGTGGCCGAGATCGCGCCGGGCGATCTCAATCGGGTGTCCTTCACCGCCGGCGGCGGCCTCGCGGTCGAGGCGGCGATGAAGATCTGCCTCAAGAACACCGAGCGCGCGCGCGACTTCATTTGCCTCTATGATTCCTACCACGGCACCACCCTGGGCTCCCTGGGTGCGTCGTGGATTTCCACCCGCTCCGCGGGGGAGCTGGTCGGCGGCAGCCGCTTCTTGGCGCTGACGCGGCCGTTCATTCGCGTCCCCAATCCTTACTGCTATCGCTGTCCGCTCGACCTCGCGCGCGAGCGCTGCGGCCTGGCGTGCGCCAAGCTGTTCGAGAGCACTCTGCGCAAGGGCATCGCGGGCAACGCTGCGGGCTTCATCGTTGAACCCCTCCAGGGCAGCGGCGGGCAGGTCATACCGCCGGTGGAGTACCTGCGGGAGATCCGTCGCATCTGTGGCGAATACCGGGTGCCGCTGATCTTCGACGAGATCCAGACTTACTGCCGCATCGGCGAGTTCTTCGCCGCCCAGTACTTCGGCGTGACCCCCGACATCATCGTTCTGGGCAAGGGGTTCGGGGCGGGGCTGCCGATCGCGGCCACCATCATCTCGGATAAGCTCAAGGGCTTTGAGGGCGATGGGGAGGAACTGCACACCTTCGCCAACAACAGCCTGGCACAAGTGGCGGCCATCAAGCAGATCAGGATGATGCAAGCGGGGGTGCTGGAGAACGCGCGCAGAATGGGCGACTATGTCCGCACCGGCCTGCAGGCCCTGCAGCGCGAGTATCCGGAGATTGGGGACATCCGCCAGGCGGGCCTGCACGTGGGCGTGGAGCTGGTCGCGGATCCCCAAACGAAGGAGCCAGCGGTGGAGGCGGCAAATGCCATCCGTCGGGCGACGCAGGCCGGCGGTGTCATCCTGGGCAAGGGCGGCCCCTGCCCCCACGTGCTCAAGATCAAGCCCCCGCTGATCATTAGCCGCGACGAGTGCGACGAGGTGCTCAGCGTCTTGGCGGGAGCACTCAAGGCGGTCTTGCGAGGATAACCGATGGCATGGCCTGTCGAAATCGAGGCGCAGTTGCGTCGAGAAGCCGCCGAGCTCGACTTGTTCGATGCCAGCGCATGGCTGGGGCGGACCCCGGCGTTTCCGTTGATGGCGGAGGGGACGCCGGAGCTGATCGCCGACCTCCACCGCCGCGTGGGCATCAATGGCGTCCTGCTGTCGCACTGGAACGCGGCGGAGGACTGCTCCCAGGAACCGAACCAACAACTGCTGCAGGCGGTCGCGGGCCGCGACAACTGGTACGCGGCGCTGGCAATGCAGCCGTTGTTCCCTGCGGATCCAGGGGTGCCCGCCGTGAACGGCGCGGACTGGTCGCGAAAGGCTAGAGCGGTTCGCGTCTTCCCGGCCAGTTGGCACTACGCCCTGGTTGACTGGTGCGTGGGGTCGCTGTGCGAGATGCTGATCGAGAAGCGTCTGCCCCTGTTTGTCCTACACACCGAGACCACCTTTCAAGACCTATACGACCTCGCCCAGCGCTATCCTGAACTGGTCATCGTTGTCGAGGGGCAGGCGCAGAAGATCTTGTACCACACCCGGATGGTGCTGCCGCTGATGAAGGCCTGCCCCAACCTCCATCTGGAGATGTCGAACTACTGCACCCAGGGACTGATCGCCTACACGGTGAACGAGTTGGGGGCTGAGCGGCTGATCTTCGCCAGCTTCGCGCCCGCCCGGGACCCGCTGGTGCCGCTGGGACTGCTGCTGCAAGCGGACATCACCACGGAGGCCAAACGCGCCATTGCCGGCGCCAATATCCGGCGCATGATCTCCGAGGTACGACCGTGACCACCCCGCGAGTCGTGGACGCGCACATGCACCTGGGATGCCCCTGGACCATATTCGCCCATGGCTGGGGGCTGGCCGAGGTGCTGGCGCTCATGGACCGGATCGGCATCGAGCGCGCCTATTCTACGCATCACGCGTGGTTGGCGGGCCGCCACCTCGAGGCCCGCGCCGCTTCCGTTCTAGCCTATGAGGAATCCCGCGGGCGAATTCCGTTCCTGGGCGTCTACGATCCGCGCAGCGAGCAGGAATCGCTGGCGGTGATAGACGCCTGCCGGAGCCACGCGGGGCTAATCGGCATCAAAGTCCATCCCAGTTTCCACCGCGTTGCCGCCAATGACGACAGCTACGCCGCCGTGTGGGACTACGCCGGGGAGAACCGCTTGCCGATCCTCGCGCACACCTGGAGTGAGACCGATAACCCGGTGCAGAAGCTGTCGCTCCCGGAGCTCTTCGAGGTGCATCTGGAGAAGCGCCCAGAGGTACCCTTTATCATCGGCCACAGCGGCGGTCCCGGCGCCGGCCGGCTGCAGGCGATTCGTCTCGCCCGCAAGTACCCGCACGTTTACCTTGATCTGGCTGGCGACATTTTCGCCCTGGATCTGATTCCGTATCTGGTCACCGCGGTGGGCGCCGAGCGCGTGATCTTCGGCTCCGATCAACCATGGATTGATCCCCGGGCGCACCTCACGCGCATCTACCTGGCGGATATCGGTGACCGGGCAAAGCGACTGGTGCTGGGGCGGAACGCCCTCCGGGTGTTCGAACCGCACCTGCTACGTGAGGATGAGGAATGCTCGCCATAGACCTTTGCGGTAGGACCGCGCTGGTGACCGGTGGTTCGCGCGGCATCGGCGCCGCCGTCAGTGAAGCGCTGTGCGCAGCCGGCGCCGTGGTGGTGTTTACGCACACCGGTAGTCCCGCCCACCAGGGTCAGCGGGAAGAGCTCCTGGCGCGGATTCGCAAGCAGGGCGGCAGCGCCGAGGCGGTGGCGCTCGACGCCTGTGATGCGGGGGGGACGGCGGCTCTGGTGCAGGAGGTCGTGGAACGGCACGGCGCCCTGGACGTCCTTGTGTGCAATGTGGGACGCAACCTTCCGCGCCCCGCAGAGAGTGTCTCGGACGCGGAGTGGATGGCGTCTATTGACATCAACCTCACCTGCGCCTTCTATGCCGTGCGCGCGGTCTTGCCGCACATGGTGAAGGCGGGCCGCGGCCGCATCATTCTGATCGGCTCCTCCGCCGCCTATGATGGGGGTGGAGGCGCTATTGACTATGCCGCCGCAAAGGCCGGCCTCAACGGCATGATGCTCTATCTCGTCAAGAACTACGCGCGCCGGGGGATTGTGACCAATACCATTCATCCCTGCGTCATCGAAACGGACTTGCTGCGCGAGCGCTATTCGTCGGCAGAGGCGGTGCGTGAGCTCGTTTCCCAGATCCCGGTCGGGCGGCTGGGCAAACCAGAGGACATCGGCGGCCTGGTGGCATACCTCGCCAGTCCGTGGGGAGATTACGTTTGCGGACAGTCCATCCTGGTGGACGGGGGCAGGACCTTGGGCCGGTGACGGGCCGACTCGGACCCTCCTTCGCCGGGGTGTCTTGGATCAATCGAGCAAAGGACTGAGCGATGACGAGAGCGACCAGGTACAAGATCGGCAGCGGCTTCGCCCCATTCTCTCCATGTGCAGAAAGGTTCGTCGTAGGCGGCTACCGCGATCCCATGAGTCTGGAGCAGCAGATCGGCCTCGCGACCCGGGTGGAAGGGCTGCGGGGGGTCGGGCTGGACTACCCCTACCAGTTCGGCGACGGCGACATCGAGCGGGTGCGGCGCCTGCTGTCGGCGTCCGGGTTCGAGTTCTGCACGCTCGAGATCGGCCTCTATCCGGACCGCAAGTGGAAGCTCGGCACTTTCACCGCGCCCGACCCCGGCATCCGCCGCGAGGCCATCGAGATGTGCAAGCGAGGCCTCGAGGTCGCGGCCGACCTGGGCGCCGCCGACGTCCTGCTGTGGCCGGGCCAAGATGGTTTCGATTATCCGTT
>Ga0307378_10006079_pt1 | contig 16632 bp, 14 predicted proteins | sample UN1MG_FD_202238 | JGI IMG/M metagenome (GOLD analysis project Ga0307378, IMG submission 202238) | Soil microbial communities from Risofladan, Vaasa, Finland - UN-1 | ecosystem: Environmental > Terrestrial > Soil > Coastal area > Acid sulfate soil | place: Finland: Risofladan, Vaasa | collected... | reverse complement strand
CCCGGTCTCGAAGACCCATTTTGGTATTGGGTGGTTTTTGAAGTATGGCGGCCATAGCATCTTCCGGGATTACCGTCTTCTCGGTCTTGGGAACCCTGCACTGCGGCACCCTTCTGATTTCCAGCTCACTCGATTGCAGTGTGACGTCCTTGTCCGCGGCAAACATTAAGTATGACTTCAAAGCGGCAAGACGCTGGTTACGTGTGCCGGGCTTGCTCTTCAGCTCGGTAAGGTAGTCCATGAAGCCGAGTACGCACTCCCTCGTACATTCGGCGAACGTAAAGGCTCCGATTGATATGCCAAGGGTATGGAGGATGTACCGCCTGAACAGCGATAACGCGTCCCGGTATGACTCCACGGTGTGAGGGCTTCTGCCACACTGCTTGGGTAAATAGACCTCCAGGAATTCATAAGTCATGGAAAAGAAGAGCGGGACCGATCGATGGTTATTCCGCATAGGTCACCACCTCGGGGATAATGCTGTCAGAAATAGCATCGAGCCGGCGAATGATCGGGAATGCCTGCTCGATGGTATGGAAGTAATACTGCGTCTCCACGATCGATGAATGGCCGAGATAGCGACTGAGATAAGGCATCATGACACCGGTATCCACGCCCGTCTCCATCCACTCGTTCATCTTGTTCACGACGAAGGTATGGCGAAGACTCTGAACCGTCGGTCTCTTGTCCACCGTAGCGGCAAAAGGCGTCCTGTTCCAGAATTCGCCAAACTTCTTGTCAACGGAAGTCCTCCGAATTGCCCGGTCCAGGTGCCATCCTGGGAAAAACCATTCCCGGTTGGGAGCGACGTCCTGCATCAACGCGTCATACGTTTTGCACATCGCACGGACATCATCGGCCAGTAGTACAAGCCGATCCTTGTTGCCTTTGGATTGCAGTATCCTGATATACCCATTTTTCAGATCGACGCACGCGCGTCGCAGGTAGCAGCCCTCCGAAAGGCGGAGGCCGCAACAGTAAAAGAGACGAAACAAGACCTGGTAGGTCGGCACCAGCCGACGAAAAGTAGGTTGCGGTGGCATATACGCGTCCACAACCGCGAAGAAACTTCGTAACTCCTCTTGGGAAAGAATATGCGGTACTGCCACCGTCTCCGAAGCGAAATGTCTTGGGATATACGGATTCTTCCCGAGCGACTGCATGTACAGCGCAAGTTGCCGTACGAAAGACACCCGCTGATTGCGATAGTTTTTTCCTTCCGCGGGCCGCTGGATCGCCCATTCCATTATCAGATCGCGGGTTATCGTTCCGGCAGTGTGATTCCGCTCAAGGCAGAACCGGTCAAAGGACTCGAGAATGTATGCTTCATACTCGTAAATGTAGCCGCACGCCCGCTTTTGCTCGATGAGCCCGGTAATATAGCCTCCGAGAGAGCTCTGGTATTCTCTCATCTGAGGGCTCCGGTGAGTTCAATACCGGCAAGCCCGATTGCGCATTGGCGCATTCTGTGGCCGTCTGTTGCAAGGTATTCATCGACCGTTGATTCGTCAGCATGCCCCAGGGTGGAGGAAATCATCGACACAGGATTCCCTGCAGCCAGGAGATGTGAGGCGAATGTCCTTCTTGCTATGTGTAGCCCCCTTACGTCGGCTGCTGACTTCTTTCGGCCCAGAATTGCCAATGTAGATGTATAACAACGAGAAGCACTCAATCCCGTGTAGGGACGCTTCAGTGTTATGAAAACGTTCGGTACATCGCAAACGGGACGGCCTTCAAGAATATACCTGGCGAGGAGATTTCCCACTTCAACGGGAAACGGCAATGTCAGGGGCGTGCCTGTTTTCTGCTGAATGATGGATATCGTTGCCGAATTCCATGATATATCGGATAGGCAAAGATTGCAGATATCGACGGATCGAAGGCCCATGCGAAGAGCAAGCATCGTCACAGCGGCGCTTCTGAGTTCCGAAGGTGAAGAACTCCTCTCGCTGAATCTCCTGATCGCATCAACCTGTCCCCCGGACAAGGTGGTAACTATGGATACTCTGCTTGCCTTTTCTGTCGGAAACGCTAACTCGAGGGTTTCCGGCACCAGGTTCTTCGTAGCCAAGAATCTGACGAATCCTCTGATCCTATAGGTATAGGCGTTTTTACCTTCCACGGTCCGATGTCTGACTTGTATGTGATAAGCCTTGACAATTTCGGGGGTGATGAAGGCAACATTTGTAATGTTTCTTGATTGCAGAAACAACAGAAACCGCGTACACGCGATGGCATCCATCTGTAGTGTTGATGATTGATTGCCCTCCTGCTTCCTCCGCTCGATATATGCATCGAGTAGATGCCGGTAACAATCCGGCACGCGGTATTTGATCGGTGCATCGTCATAAAATAAATGCACGTTGGTCAGGGTCCCGTTTCGGGCCGCATCATCTACGAGGGTGAGGGATCTCCGGAAGGAAAGGAATCTCCATCTCGGAATGCTCGGCTTCAGAGAGCTCAGCCAAGCCTGGGCAAGCCGATGGGAGTATTCAAGGCGCCCTTCCTCAAGGTACACCTTGAATTCTCTGGTCGCACGGCGGAAGTCCTTACAAACCGTTCTGGAGAAACCCTGTTCAGATAGATAGTCGCGAACGGTCTGAACCGCTTTGTCGTACTGGTGGTACATCAGAAAACCTCCTGTTGGTTTTCTTCAGTATTACCGTCAGAACGATATCAAAGCGAGCATTATCCTCAGGATTCAAGCGGCAATCCCATGGTTTGCGCGTCCAACAAAGGATTTACCGGAATCCTGAGGATTATGATATCCGGAGCATAAGATCGCTAATCCTAACATTAGGATTAGCGGTCGAAAATGCTTTCAGCCAGGTAAAGAACCGAATCTGGGCTGTGGGCAAACGTTGGAGCGAGTCAGGACTTATGAACTGGCTGAAAGTAGTTGTGCACAAAGTGTTCTATCCCGACTCCTGGGATAAACTCTGGGCAAAATATCTGGGTTTGAACTCAGAGCTGAAGATAAATCTACTGCAGGTTCGTTATCAATGGATATAGTCCATCATACAACTTTGGAACAACGTATAACTTTGGCTATCATTTCTACAATAGGAGCCATGAGCGAAACCCCGGCAGCTGTTTTATCCATCGAAGAAATTTTGGAGTAGGATGCCGGCCCGACGGCCATACTCCAGGTACAGGGTTCGGGCCTCATCTTGCGCCGGAGCCCCGTCTTGCATGTGTATCTGGACGACCATATGCGGCTCGATCGAAAAAGCGCCGTCATAGCCGTTTTTCAGGAGATCCCGAATAATCTCCTGCACCCTGCACCATCCCTCTCCTGGAAAAGTATGCACGGCGTTGCCCTGCTGGTCCCTGCGGCAATCCTTGATGTGAAAGTGCCTGATATAGGGTTTAGCGGCCAGGTAGAACTCCCAGGTCTCCTCACCCGAGCTTCCATGGGCAACCGGATTCCCCGAGTCGAAAACGATTTGCAGAGCCGGGGAATCGATTCTCTCTATCAGGTACTTAAGATTTGCGGGGGACTCGGAAGCCCAGCCGTCGCAGTTCTCATGGAGGAGGATCACCCCCTCACCCTCGGCAATTCGGGCGAGCTCTCCTAATCGGCGAAGCACCTCTGCTTGCCACACCTCTTCTTTCAATCCATCGTTCGGGTAGGACATGACGCGTATGAATTCGGTCCCCAATCGCCGCATCCTCGGAGCAGCCCGGCGGAGGTCCTCCAGATCCCTGGAAAAGTCGGAGGTGATCGGGCGTGCCCAGTTGGCGATGGCCGAGGCGAAGCTAAGAACCCTCATCCCCTCCCCCTCAATCAACTCGCAGGTCCTGTTGAAGCCATCCTCATCGATTTGAGTGATATTCTGGCCATCGATGTTCCTCAACTCGATGGTCTTCCATCCGAGCTCTCTATGGACCTCTATTTGATCTCGAAGGTCTTCCGACGCTTCATCTGCGATTCCGCTAAGGACCGGTTTTTCCATGTACTACATTCTCCTTCCATCTACCCTCATCTCGGAACGACGACTTGTCTCAGCCAGGCGACCTGTGCCACTCCAAGATCACCCCCAGATACTGGTCCCGCTTGTCCTGAAGGCGCTCGTAGGCCTGCCCTGCCTGTTCGGGCCGGAGTACATGGGTGATGAGCGGCTGGACTGCGATCCTTTTTCGAACGATCAGGTCAATCAATTCCTCGATTATGCCCTCTCGAGACGGTGAGATGCCCTCGCTTTTCCGGAGCGGGAATCTGCTTTCGTGGGCTCCGGTCAGTACGGTGTTTTTACGATGGATTAGCTTATAGACGTTTAGATTCAGGGTTCCCCGGGGCGAGCCGAGAAGAATCACCTCTCCCAGCGGATTTACCAGCTCCAGGGACTGCACGATCAGTGCCGGAACACCGGTAGCCTCCACCACGGTATCCACCCCCTGACCTCCGGTGATTGTCCCGATTTGGCGTCCAAGCTCCTCCTTGGTGGAATCCACTCCCTTTGGAAGTCCGCATTCCCGGGCAATCCGGAGCCGCTCCTGGATGAGGTCGGCGATTATGACCTCCCCTTCCGCTTTTTCCCGAAAAACCTGGGCCGCCAGGTTCCCCACTAGTCCGGCACCCAAGACCAGCACGTTTTTCGGCTTCTGCCGGGCCGCTGCGAAAGCAGTATAGGCGATCTGGCCGAATCGTACCGCAAGGACATGAGAGGGCTTGAGTCCCGACGGGAGGTGAAAAAACAGATCTCGTTCCGGCTTCAGGAAGCTGTGGGAGGCATGGGGAGTAAAATGGAGCAGGAGCTCGCCTGCCTCGATATCTTCCCCGCCGCCTTTCACAACCCGACCCACTGCGGCATAACCCGGATATAACGGATATTGGGCCCAAGGTATCTCTGGGTCGTGAAAACCTACGTGGCTTCCCGTGTAGAGGGCAAGTTCGGTGCCCGGGCTGATCATGGAAAGCTCGTTCCTCACCAGTATTTCTCCGGCCGTCGGTTCCGGAAGCTCCTCCTCCTCCTCGAGGACGACCTGCCGAGGACCCGGGAAAACCAGCCGCTTCCAACGTTCAGGGTTCATTGTATCCTCCGTTGGGCATAGCTTCCCTGGAATCGGATGGAAAAAGACTCTGGGGCGGATTCGCAGATAAATACGATCTTTTGAGGCCGTGATACCTCTACGAAGCCGGATCGACCGGCCCTATCCAAGGTGTCATAATCGAAGCAGAATCCTTTCGGGAGGACAAAGGCAAACCGGCGGCCGGTGAGGTGGGTCTGACTGAGGAGGCTCTCTCTCACGGAGAAATCGAGCTGGTGCGAATCTCCTCGGTCCTGGAGTGAAAGATCGAAGAGATTGCAGTCTCCTGCTTTGAAGTCGGTGAGCCCGTCATCCTCGTAGTAGGCATAGCGGACATCCGCTCCCGGATACAGGCAAAACTCCAGCTTGCTGAAGAACCCTGTCTTCAAAGAGCTCAGCCCGGGCGATGTGGGAATGATACTCCCCGCTTTCACCAGGTAGCGAAAGCCCTCCAGGGGGTAGTGAATGCAAACGGTCTGTCCACCCTGGTGGAGAATCTCCTCCTCCGGATCGTACCACTGGCAAGGCTCGGGCAGGTAGGCCCGAACATCCCGAAGTCCTTGTGTTACAGCGGAGAGGAACAGGATCGAGGGACCGAAGAGATAATTCCAATCGTCGATCTCCACCCTCCCATCCAGGGGGAACTCCAGGCCAAGGGGCCGCTGGAGCGGAGTCCCGCTCTCCGCCGCCTCAACGGCGGTATTGTAGATGTAGGGCATAAAGCGGTAGCGCAGTCTTATCAGCCCGGCAATCGTTTTCAGGCTGTCCGGGTAAGTCCATGGCTCAGTAGGTATGCCGTCGTCGTTCCAGGAGTGGATCAGGAAGCGGGGCTGAAGCACCCCGGATTGACACCAGCGGATTAGTAGTTCCTTTCCCGGACGAGGACCGAAGAAACCACCGATATCATGGCCGAAAAAAGGCAGCCCCGACAGCCCCAAATTGAGCCCCATCAGGGTGTTAAAGGCCAGAGAGTGGAAATCGGACACATTGTCCCCGGTCCAAGTACAGGCGTACCGTTGGAGTCCGGCGCAACCAGAGCGGCTGATAATCCAGGGTCGCTTGCCCTGAAAGGACTCCCTGCAAGCTTGGAAGGAAGTTTTGACCATCAGCAAGGTTAGAAGCGAATGGAGCCTTTGCCGGGGAACCGATTCATCTTCGATTTCAAACTCGTTATTGTCGTTCCAGATGCCCACGATACCGATATCGAGGAAATCACGTTTCAGGCGATCCCGCCACCATTCTCTCGCTTCTTCCTTCAGGAAATCAAAAAGCGAAGCATCGCCGCCCCAGAAATACTCCAGATGATCCTTCTCTTTTGCATCCTTGATGAAGAAGCCTCGCTCAGCGATCTCGCAGTAGAAGGGATGGGACTCTAAGAATCCCGGTTTTACATTGCAGCAGAACCGATAGCCACGTCTTGCCAGTGAACGGAAGAGTCCTTCAGGATCTTTGAACTTATCCCGGTTCCACATAAAGGGGTAGCGCTTCCCATCTTCGAACTTGGTGTAGCCTGAGGAGATGTACATCCCCTCGCAGGGGATTCGGTGCTCCTCCACCGTCCGGAAGTAATCCAGGATGCGCTGTTCCGCATCGTCTTCTTCCGTATAATTCATGGAGGAGCCGAAGTAGCCGAATGTGTAGAGGGGGGGCAGGGTCGGCCGACCTGTTAGCTGCGTGTAGCCTCGAAGAATATCTTTATAATCATCTCCGGTAAACAGATAGTAGCCGAAGGGCCCTTCTTCCAATCTCACATAGTAGTAAAATATGCTCTCAACCCCGAAATTAACCTCTTCCACGCAAGGGCTGGGAAAGAAGAGGCCGCAGATGCTTCTCCTTTTTCTGTGGTATTTCATAAAGAAGGGTATGGATTTGTAGAGGGGGTCGGAGCTGCCGGCGTCATAGCCTAGGGCGTCCCGATTGAACATTTTAAAGGCCCGGTTGCGCTTGTTTAAAAGTCCGCTCTTTTCCCCCAGGCCGAAGAAAACGTCCTCGGGTTCCAGGCGGAAATTCAATTTTACTTTGAAACCTGCTTTTTCGGGCTGGACCTGGGCACGGACAGGAAACCGCGGCAGCACCGTATCCTCTGTTCCGATCCTCCCTCCGTGAATTAGCTTGCCTCCCCGGAAAACGGTAAGATTCCCGGTGATCTTATCCAACCGGAATTCATGATCCCTGAACGTGAGACTGAAATGCTGCGGATGCTCTTCCACCTGCTCCCGGCTCCAAACACTTTCCTCTTTCCAGCCCAGGTTTCCGGCGCAGATTTCGCGCACGCCCTTCTGAACCTCTTCGGGAAGGGTGTTTTCATCGAACTGGTAGAATACTGAAAAGATGTTTCGGCCATGAATACTCAGAAGGACGCGGCCGTTTTGACCTTGGAAAATGAGTCTTTGTTTGTCGACTACAGGCTGGGCGAGATCCCGGATGACGATCTGCATTTCAAAACTTCACGCCTCCAGCTGTCATGCCCCGGATGAAGGACCTCTGAAACAAGATGAAGACCACGATCATGGGGATCATGGTGATCACCGTCATAGCCAGGAGGCTTCCCCAGTTGATCTGGTACTGGCCGACAAAATTAGCCAGGGCGAGTTGGAGGGTGTTGAGCTTGCTGGTGGATATCACAATAAAGGGCCATAGGAAATCGTTCCAGCTCCACATAAAGGAGAAAATGCCCACCGTGGCCACGATCGGCTGAGAAAGAGGAAAAATGATGCGCCGGAAGATGAACCATTCCCCTCCACCGTCGATCCGAGCCGCCTCGATCATGGAATTGGGTATGCTCAACATGTATTGCCTTGTGAGGAATACCCCGGTTGGAGTGGCCGAAGGGGGGATGATGATACCCCAAAGTGTATTTAACATCCCGAGGCTCTTCAAAAGCAGGAAGATTGGGACCATGATGACCTGCAGCGGTATCATCAGGGTGGCGATCATGGAATAAAAGATGGCATCCCTTCCCCTGAAGATGAACTTCGAAAGAGCATAGCCGGCCATGGTGTTGATCACCACCATGAGGACCGTCCTCACTACGGCCACGAAGCAGGTGTTCCGAAAATACAGGAGCCAGTCCCCGTATTTCAGGGATTCGATGTAGTTCTGAATGGTCGGTCGCATGGGAAGAAGTTTAGGCGGGTAAATAAAGAGCTCACGCTGCGGTTTGAAAGAAGACACGACGATCCAAAGAAGCGGGAAGATGATCAGGTAGGCCACAATGATCAGAACGATGTATCTGCTGATTCTATTCACCGGCAAGCTCCCCCCGAGTCATACGGAACTGAATCATGGTCAGCAGGCCGATAATCGCCAGCAGAATGATGGAATTGGCAGCGGCATAGCCCATACGGTCCTGTTCAAAGGCGACCAGGTAAATGTTCTGGACCTGGAACTTGGTAGCGTAGCCCGGCCCCCCTCCAGTCATCACAAAGATCAACTCGAAGGCTTTGAAGGCGTTGATGGTGGAAAGGACCAGGACCACCAGAACCGTCGGACGCAGCAGTGGAAGGATGATCCGAAAAAAGGTTTGCCATTTATTGGCTCCATCAATGGAAGCGGCGGCATAGAGATCGTCCGGAATGGCCTGGAGGCCGGCGATGAACATCACCATGTAAAATCCGGCAGTGGCCCAGACGGTCACCAAAACCAGACTGAGCTTGGCCATGGTGTCGGTTGTGAGCCAGTGGACCGGCATCCCGCCGGCTGCCTTGAGCAAATAGTTCAAGATCCCCATCTCCTCGCCCAGGATCCAGCGCCAGGAAATGCCGACGATGATGAGGCTCAGCATGGCTGGAACGTAATAGAGGGCCCGGAAAATGCCGATTCCGGGCAGGCGGTGCGCGGTCAGGAGGCCCAATAACAGGGACACCACCAGAAGAAGGGGGACTGCGAGGAACACGTAGATGAGCGTGTTTTTCAGGGTCAACCAGAACATGCTGTCGCCAAAGAGCTCGGTAAAATTCTTCAAACCGATGAACACCGGCTCTCCCAATATGCTCCACTGGTATAGGGACATCCTCAGGCCGAGGATGGCGGGCACTACGATGAACAAACCGAAAATGATTATGTTCGGAGACAAGAAGAGCAGGGGTGCCAAGGTTTGATTGAAATTTCCCTTTAACTTTTTCTTCCTCATACGCTTTTTAGAAAAAAAGCTGGAACCTCCCCGAATCAGGGAGATCCCAGCTTCGGTGAACGGGATTTCCGTTACTTGACGTATTTGTTTCCCTCTTGCTGGATATTCTTCATGGTTTGCTCCATCGTCTGATTTCCGAGCAGACCTTCCACGATCTGTTCGCGGATGTAACTGTAAATCTTGTTCAGTCCGGGGCTCTTCCAGTCCTCTGCCGTATAGGCGGGGGTTACGCTGAGCTCGTCCGCCATGGTTACGAAGTCTGCTTTTCGAGCCGGATAGTCGATGTCGCTGTTATCGCTGCGGGCGGAGAGGTTGAAGGTATCGCGGCAGTACTGGGCATTATGCTTTTGGTCGGAGAAAACCGACATTACCCGCAACGCCTCTTCCTCGTGCTTCCCGCCCTTGAAGGTGGCGATAAACTTGCCGCCGAATACAGAGGAGCGGATCTCTCGTTTGGCCATGGTAATAGCCGCCCAGTCAAAGTCCTGAATATCCTTGGCGTAGGCATTGATCCACCAGGATCCGCCGATATGGAAGACGGCCAGACCGGCTTTAAACATCTCCTGAGCCTGTTCCGAGCCCATCCAGACCGACTTCGGGCAGATGCCCTCATCGTGAAGCATCTTGAAGAAGTTCAGGGCGTCCAAGCTCTTGTTATTGTCGAAGGCCATGGCGGTACCGGATTCATTAAGGAAACGACCTCCTGCCTGGAAGAGAAGGGTGGACCAGCGATGAGGGCTGAAATCGTAGCTGAGGCCGAACTGGGCTTTTTGGTTTCCATCCTTCGCTTTATTCATTACATTGACCCATTCATCCCAATCCCAGGATTTGCTCACCGTACCGATATCAACACCCACGTTCTCGAGATAGGTCACGTTTCCCAGCATGCCGTTGGCCGTGGCCTCCGTGGGGATTGCCACGGTGTTGCCGTCCGGATTGGTAGCTAAGGCCATAGAGCCTGAGAAATAAACCTTCTTGAACTCATCGAGCTTGTCAAGCTTACCGTCCAGCTCCAGCAAGCTCTCGAAGAGCATGGCTACGTGGTTGTTGGTGAGCCGGGCTACATCGGGTGGATTGCCGCCGGCGATCATCAACTTCAACTTCTTTTCGAAGTCCTGCCATGGGATCACCTGCATGTCGATGGCGATGTTCGGATTAGCGCTCAGATAATCCTTCATCGTTGCCAGGAAGACGGAGGATTCATCGGCATCATCGAACCAGAGTGCAGATAGAACGATCTCTTCTTCTGCAGCCGCTTCCTGCTTACCGCCAGCCAGCGCCAGTGCTGCGGTGCAGAGCAGGAATACTACAACCAGGAGTCCTTTTCGTTTCATGACTGTCTCCTTTTGTCAAAACGTTTTGATTGATTTTAGAATAGTAATTATATTCTGTCAATAGGAAAATCAAGTTTAGGAAAATCAAGTTTTTTATAAGGAATTGACCCCTTCAGAGGATTCATATAATGATGATGGGAAACGAGATGAAAAAAGACATGGTAAAGATCACCGATGTTGCCAGAGTAGCCGGTGTGTCACCATCGACTGTTAGCCATGTGCTCAACGGAAAACGACCGATCAGCAAACAGACCAGGGAGCGGGTTCTGACGGTCATCGAAGAGCTGGGCTATCTCCCCAATCCCAATGCCCAGGCGCTGAAATCGAAGCGAAGCGGAATCATCGGTTTCATTGCTCACGACATTACTGAACTGTTCGTGACAAAAATTATCAGAGGGGTGGAAAAGGTGGTGCGGGAAAACGACTCCTATCTTACTTTCACCTCCGGAGTCGAGTTTAACTTCGATATCAGGAAGGCGATATCCTTTCTGGAAAGGAGAAGACTGGATGGGATCATCATCTCCTACGAGATCACCTTGAAAGAACCGCTGGTCGGAGTTCTTGACCAGGCAATCCCGATCGTCACCATCAACCGCCTCCTCACGGACAGCGCTTATTCGGTTCTTCCGGACAATATCGACGGAGGCTACTGCGCAGCCGAGCATCTCCTGGAGGCATGCTCCAGGCATCCCGCAATGATCGCCGGTCCCAAGGATCGATTTGCCAGCGAAGAGCGCAAGATCGGCTTTACAAACGCGCTGCTGGATAATGGATTCAAACCGGACAGCGCCCTCATCTATCATGGCGATTTCAACTATCCCTCTGGAGAGCAAGGAATCGAGTGGCTCTTCCGGCAGGATACGGCCATTGACGGGGTTTTCTGTGCCAACGACTACATGGCGGCCGGAGCTATTGACGGGGCGCTGAAGCGAGGTATCAGCATACCCGATCGGCTCAATGTGGTAGGCTTCGACGACCGGGATTTCTCTTCTTTCGGACCGATTCCCATCTCCACCTTCCGGCAACCCTTGGAGCGGATGGGACACCTCAGTGCCGAGATCCTTTTCGCCCTGATCAACGGCAAACCACCTGCCCAGAGGAAGAGCTACATCAAGAGCACATTGATCCGGAGGCGTTCCACCGGTTTTGGGGAAAATCCCAATTGAATCTAGGACGGCCTCCGATCTTCGTTCACGGTACTGTTGTTCGTATAGCGATCCTCGTAGCCGACCGGCATAGCAGTCACAGAAGGAGGGGGTGATGAGCATCCATCGCGCAGAGTATTCAACCGCAGCAGTCGTGATTCCTACATTTCTGAACTTCCCAGGACAACCTTTATTGGGATCTGTACTCTCTGTGCTGGCTTGAATCGATAAATCCCGACCATGACCGTCTCCTCGGGCAGAGGTTTAAAAGGTGGCCGCTGATGACCTCCCCGCATGCCGTCCAGCTCCCTATCGGTTTGATATGACGGATATCGGGCCTTGCCTTTTCGCGTCTGCTCTACCATTACCCCAGTGCCATTTAGCGCACTTCGCCGTTCGCTACGTACGCGGTTTTAAATGATAGCCAAAGTTAAAATTGGCATTGGGCAGGGAGAAGCAAAGAATCCGTAACTGTCGAGGCAATCGAGGCCAGTTCGTCCAATATAATCTGCTGTGGGCGCGAGACTCTACGGCCGCCACGCTACCTACGCTCCATACCGGTGTGCGTGCTGAGAAATGCGCCCCTGGAAGGAGGACCGGAGACGCTGCGGGGCAGAGTGCCCCCGGAGCAGGCAGGGAGACAGATTGGTGATTACACGAAGCTCTGATCCAGTCGGCGGCGCCCAGCCCCTTCTCTGTTTTGAGGAATAGATCGATGGATCCACTACCTTACGGAATTAGTAAATCAGTGGGCAGCTTCTGTTGAAGGAGAGTCGCAACTCTCTTACAGCGCTCGCGACATCCCTGTCGCTCGCTTTAATCCGGCCAAATGGATTACACGACGTAATCCATTTGGCCGGGAATTGGGGGGTGGGGATCGGAGAAGACAAGCAGCCGAGAAAATGCCTCACCATGAAGAAGGAAAAAACAGCCCTCGTTATTGTGGACTTCTTCCCTTAACCGATTGCCCTGTCTCTTCTTTCTTTGATCGCCGTATTTTGCGCTCGTGTTTCTACTTGTGATAATCTTTCACCATCTGCTCAATTGAACGCACAGTATCAGGCCGATATTTCTTGAAGTGCTTGATGTACAGCTCTTCGATAAACTCGGGCAACGGCAACTTCCAGGGTTCCTGCTTCGTGTTAGCCAGGCCGCCGAACTTCTTGGGATTCAGCCCCAGCTCTCTGGCCATCTGGATGTGGGCATGGGAAAGATGGTAGCGCCTCCGCGTATCGATCCATCGCTGGTATTTTTCGGGTATCCTGTTCCTCTTTGCCAACGGACGAATACCTGCCGAGCTCAAATCTTGTGAGAACACTATGCCATGCCGGTGGTCTTCGTGCAAACGCTGGCGGCAGGTGGCCTACGAGGTGCGGGTTAACGGAAATATGGAATGATTGTGGATCGGAAGGTGTCTTGAGCGATTCGGATAGGGCTGTCCGGTTGAGGACGCTCGGCGACATCCTTGTCGCCGGCTTTACAATAAGCAAAAAAGCATGACAGGACGTCATGCTTTTTTGCGCCAGGGGGAGCGTGGGGAAATCAAGATAAGATAATCGTTACGGGAGAAATACAATATCGGGCCGTTTTTCTTGAAGCTTCCCGCATCCTCAATCCCTCCGTTCCGTGCTGGGGTCTTCTCTTTCCCTCTTACCCCCCCCCTCTTACACCGGTCAACCGCATCACCATTCGGCTGCGTTGAGGTAAGCGCTGATTTCGTCAAAAGAAAGCACATTGACTCAATATTGCTCTGCCCTGGATTCAGGCATTCTGATGTAGCTGAAATCGCAAAAACGATAGGGAGTAATGTTGCTGTTGCTGTAGCAAGGGGGGATGGGCCAAGCAGTAAGGTTTCACAAGAGGCGAGGAAAAGAGAAGGATATTTTACAAAAAGAGGCAAAGATTAATTCTTGTTGGTTTTTGACAAACCTACACACATTTGGGGGAATCGTAGAAATACGCCGAATCCAAAGATCAAATTAATTCCCACAATCCCACTTGATACTATTCCCACTTAATATTATGCTTATACTAAAGAGGAAACAAGCATGAAAACCGAACGAATAGAAGTCCTTGAAGATATACATGAAAAATTTATTCCTGTAGACGTCAAAACTCTTGATTCAAAAAAGAGGATAAATTTAGGCGAAAAGATACTCAAAATGTTGGCTGATAAATTTCCAACGAAATCTTTCAAAGTGTATGTTGGCGAAGACGGAGATATTTTACTCCGTCCGGTGGTTACTATTCCTTCAAAAGAAGCATGGATTTATGAAAATCCTACTGTCCTGGAAGAGATTCGAAAGGGATTGTCTGAAGCAAATCAAGGAAATTTAAAAAAGATCAAAAATCTTGAAGATTTTCTTGAAAAATTATGAACTTCTTGCTCAATTTCACGCCAACAGCAGAGGAATCATTAAAGAAACTCAAAAACAATGCAGGGTTCAAAAAAAGATACAAAGCTGTACAGAAGACATTAAGGCTCTTAAGTGAGAATCCACGCCATCCTTCTTTACAAACTCATCAATATAGTTCAATTTCCGGTCCGAAAGGAGAAAAGATTTTTGAAGCTTACGCAGAACAAAACACACCTTCGGCTTATAGAGTCTTTTTTTTCTATGGGCCCAGCAAGGGGGAAATAACTATCTTTGCAATAACCCCACACCCTTAGCATTATTGGTTTTCCGCAAAGGTACGCAACATTAGGCAACATCGTAAGCACTTCAAGAAAAGACGGCCCGATTTTACATTTTCTCCGTAACGATTATCTTCTCTTGATTTCTCCGGGCCCCCCTGGCGCCAAAAAACCACAGAGTCCATGCTGTGGTTTTGGCTTATTGTAAGCACGGCACAGGAGTGCGCCTGGCATGATGTACAGGCTGGAATCCTGGTGTGAAGACACCAGAAGAAAACTAAACACTGCTCGCCGTTCTGGACGGAAGAGCAACATCAACAAGGCAATGGCAACGCCAGTAATGGCCTGTCAGGAGGAAGCATGAGATAAAACCGTGTACGTAGCGAACAGCGAACCAGCTATATGGTAGAGGGGAGTGGAACGAGCTGACTTGAGCAGGCGAGTTCCGATATCCAGACATAGCCAGGGAGGGCTACAAGAAACAAACCTTTACGGAGCTGGACGGGATACGGCGAGGCCGTACATCTTACTGAAGGGTTGCCCTACTGATCTGGTGCCGAGCACTGCTATTGGCGCTATAAAACCAAGCCGACGAGGAGATCCCAAAGCGGCGAGGGAGAAGAGGGTGGCAGATTCGCAAGGAGTACTGATGACCCAGAGCCTGAGAAACACTGGTAACAGTGTGGAGGAGAAAACTCTGGCGATCGGGAAGCACGGAGGAACTGGTGGAAGAGGCAGGAACCGGAGAACCCATCATTTATGATGGTCAACACACACCCGAGCCTCACACCATACCGAAGGCAGGCCTGGATAGCGGAGCAATCGTCGCTCCGATATGGGAAATTGCGGACGAAAGGCGGTTGCAACACGACCGGAGGACCGACATAGCGTTGAAAGGAACGGAGTCAGGAAACCAGAATGGGGGCAGGCAAATCCAAGAAAGGATACCCGCTAAGCCGTTGCTTAGGAGGGTCACGAGCCTGTCCGACTCAAGGGGAAACCCACTTTCAATCCGGTAACCGAAGGCGGCAAGGAAACGTTGCGGAGAAGCAAATGAGCAAACACGAGAATGTGCTGGAACAAGTCTATGAACCGAGGCGACTGCTGGAGGCATGGCAGCAAGTGAAAACGAATGCCGGAGCAGCGGGGATAGACCGGATGAGTGTGAAGGATTTCGAGGAGCGCAAAGGTGAGCTGATGCCCATGATCAGGAATAAGCTAATACAAGGGACGTACCGGTTCAAACCTGCGCGACGGGTAGAAATACCCAAAGACGGAAGCTCGAAGACCAGGAAGTTAGGAATTCCCGTAATAACGGACCGAATAGTGAGCACAAGTATTCAGCGGGTATTTGAACAGATATTCGAGTGCGACTTCACCTCGTCGAACTACGGATTCCGCCGCGGGCGGAGCCAGCACCAAGCTATCGCGTATGTAAAGAAGAAAGTGGAAGAAGGATACAACTGGTGTGCGTCCATAGACCTCAAAGGATTCTTCGATGAAATCCCCCACGACCTGATATTGAAGCTGATACGCAGAAAGATCGCAGACGAACGGATCGTGACGCTGGTCGCGAGAGCGTTGAAAGCCGGAGTGGTGGTGAAGGGAGTATTCGAGAAGACTACGAAAGGATGCCCGCAAGGCTCCCCACTTTCGCCCATGTTGTCAAACATCGTGCTAAACGAAATGGACCAGGAGTTGGAGCGAAGAGGACTGACGTACTGCCGGTGGGCGGACGACAGCGTGATTCTCCTGAAATCCGAACGGGCGGCACAACGCGTATCGGAGGGAATGATCAATTATCTGGAGGGGACACTCAATCTACCTGTGAACCGAGAGAAAAGCGAAGTGGCGAAGTTCAAGGACATTACGTTTCTTGGGATTCGAATTAGCGGACGGAAAATACGGATCAGCGAGAAAGCGATCGCAAAGTTCAAACGGAGAGTGAAGTCCCTCACGCACAGAAATAATCCCCTATCAATGTATCAGATCATCACGGAACTGAAGCCTTACCTGAGAGGCTGGATAGGATACTTCCGGATACAGCAAATGAGCGGCATCCTCGCCGAGCTCGATGTATGGATACGGTATAGACTACGAGCCATGCAGCTGAAGAAATGGAAGAAACCGAAGAAATTCCAGCGAATCATGATCAAGGCAGGATTCGACCCTCGAGAAGCCCACAAAACATGGGTTAACATGAAAACCTGGCACTCGGCACATAGGAAAGAAGTGTGCATCGTGCTGAGCCCGGAATGGTTCCGAGGCATGGGGCTTGTATTTCTCGATGACTTCAGGCCTGCTTCTCTTAAGTAATCTTAGCTGCTAATCGAAGAGCGGCTTACCTGGCCGGTA
>Ga0307378_10006078_pt1 | contig 16632 bp, 37 predicted proteins | sample UN1MG_FD_202238 | JGI IMG/M metagenome (GOLD analysis project Ga0307378, IMG submission 202238) | Soil microbial communities from Risofladan, Vaasa, Finland - UN-1 | ecosystem: Environmental > Terrestrial > Soil > Coastal area > Acid sulfate soil | place: Finland: Risofladan, Vaasa | collected... | reverse complement strand
TTAGGGGCGGATTTTATTTACTACCTGTATATACTTAAAATCCTTAATATTATTGGCCTTTTTATATGCGCGAAATTTTATTCCTCCTCCTCTAACCGCCTTTTGAACGCACTTTAACCGCGTTTAAATCCGTTTGTCAGGATGCTTTGAGTAATATACTTCTTAAACACTTTTAACGCGTTTTCTTATCTTTATTTATTCTCTTAGATAAAGATCTTCCCCTTTTCAGGGGGACCAGGACGCCTCCAATGCGCGTTTTCATTTTTCCTCCTTACTCCCCATTTCTAAAACAAAATTGGCGCCCTCACCAGAATGCCCCTCCACATAAAACGAAACATTCTTACTCAAACTGTTTACAGCCATCCCAGCCACCTCAGCCGCAAATATAGTACACGCCTTTTCCGAAATAAATTCGCGGTCTTTAGCCGCCCTGCACCGAGAATACTCAGCTGCAAAGACCGCCGCCCAGATCAATTTTTGATTATGTGTCATTTCCTTCCTTTCTATCTTTAGCGCCATTTTTGCTTCTAGTTTTATTTTATTTTCTTAGCAATTGCTCGAATAATTAATATAGCGGCCTTCTGTGCATTGGACACGAGCCCTCGCAATTGTCATCGCAGGTGCACGTTAGTGTAAATCTTTCCATCTTCTTCGCCCCTTTATCCCGCGTTGTAGGACGCGAGAATCACGCCTGCCGTGGTTCCTTCTTTTGCTTCGCCTAGGTATTCGACTCGCACCTTATCTGGATCGGTCCAGGTATCCATCGGCCAGTAATCATATGTGCAGGTTGTTCTTGGATGGGTCATTCTGGCCTCCTCTTCTGTTTCGGCGGTCACAATGGCTGAGTCATAGGCGTCATAATCTTGGTTAACATCTTGCCATATTTTCCACAGTTTCATCTTGTTTCGCTCCTTTCGATCGCTGCGATCACGACCGCGTAGAGTTGCTCGGCCATCCCACTGTTGACGTAAGCGTCGGAGTAACAATTGTCGACAGCGGCGGCAGTGGCGGCAGCGGCGGCGGCGCGGGCGGTATAATATGCGGCCTTGGCGGCATAATAGGCTGGAATTGCGTCGTCGGAGACTGCGACGTCGCAGGCGGCGGACGCGTTGGTGATGTCAGCAGCGTCGGTGAAGGATCCAGATCGAGCGGCATCAATAGCCCGTCTCGGTCTCTTATCGGCTGGATATAGAGACTCAAACACGGGCAAGACTATCTCCGCCATTGCCGCCACATCGGAGACGGTTAATACCTCGGCCTGACATAGCGCCCATAGTTTGTGCTCACGGTTTATCCCGCAATTCCAAATACATCTAGGCGTAGCAGGCCACCCTATACCCGTTCTCCTTATGATCTTTTCTGCGGTGTTATAGCTCCCACAAGGTCCGTACGACAAGATCTGTTCAATTGTTATTTTCATCATCGCTTATTTCCCTCTGAAAAAATTGAATCAATATCTATCAACTCCCATTCACGAACTAAATTTGGTGACCATTCGGCTGGAATGTGAATAAGATATCTTGCAAGCTTTCTGGATATCGTTACACGATAACCTATCATCTGCTTTTATCCTTTACTTTAAGCCATTCATTTCTTAGCAATTTTTATTTTCTCCTGGGAAAACAAATATTCCACTTTCGAGACCAAAAACTAAGGTCAATAGGTAATCCCATTAGAGCTACTGCGCTTGGGAAAGGAGCGCTGCTATTGGCACCCTTGAATATTAATCTACCTTGTATAAAACAGATGGCACTAGCATACTTCCATAATCGTCCAAACCACTTGGTGTCAGTTCTGGACGGTATCAGGATTGCTCCTATTGATCCCTTTTCTAAATTGCGTATTGCCGCATCTATCCAATACGATAGGGCTTTACCATAAGGTGGATTCATCCAGTAGGGCGATTTCCAAGGCGTTTTCAATCCATTTTGAGAAGTATCTATATAATCTTCGCATTTGGTATTATGCTCATCCGCACAAACATCCTGTGCAAACCCATATAAAGCATCCAACTCGTTAAAAACCCAATCGGGTGATTCCCAATCAAATTTTTCTGAACTCATCATTTTATTGATATTATGCATTAAGCCCATCCTATTCCTATTCGTATTCGTAAATGTATCTAAGTTCTAAAGAGGTTCCATCAACCCACTTCAAAACTTTATAGTGCCCCTTTATTCGGGTTACATATCCTTTTCTTTCTATGGCGTCTAAATTGTATCTAACCGCACTAAGTGATAATCCCTCATCTTCTGCGATTTGCCTTATTGACGGAATCCTTCCCAATTCTTCAACCAAAGCCATCATAGACATCAAAATACTTTCTTGTCTTTCACTTAACGTTATCATTTTTTTCCACAAACCTGACTCTTTCATTCAGCATCTCATTTGCAAATTGAGCTGTATCAACACAATGACTGCATCTTTCAAAGTCACCACCACTGCAAAATTTCTCGACTATCAACCTAAAACCTTGTTTAAAGTATTCAATTCTTTTTTCAAAACCCGCGCACAACGCCTCATCCGCCGCACCCCAGATCTTATCTTGGCATTGTCTTAAGTGTTTTATTTCATCTATCGCGGCAAGTATGACAGATTCATTTTCTCGCAACTCATATCCAAGCAAAACATTCAATTGTTCTAATTCGGCATGCAAATTTGAAATGTATTTATCCAGCCTTTCAGGAGTGCTTCCATCAGGATCGCCACTAGAATCCATTAAACCAGAAGCCGCTTTATAGCGATCAATTAAATCATATGCTTCTTTTAAAGCGTCCATAATTTTAGGTTGTCCGTACATGTTGGCCATTCCTTATTTTACAGATAAATTTTTCAATCTTCTAAAACAGATCTTTCTTTCTCTAGGTCTCTATTTACAGCGTCTTTTTCAGTAAAACCATTCGGATATCGCTTTTTCAACTTTCCCATATTCTTACTTAAGACCTGTTCAAAACTAGTGGGATGACCCTTTTCTCTTAACGACAATATGGCTAATCCTACGTACCACAACAGGTCTCCAAGCTCCTCTTCTATGTTTACAAGATCTACTAAGTCACCCTCACTTACCAACGCGTTTAACAGCTCGGCTGATTCCGTCTGGATACCTATAGCAGCATGTACTAAATCTACGTCTGAATTAGAATCTGTTAGAAGTTTTCCTTCATTCGATTTTAAATTCAATTTAAAATCATTAGGAAAAGACTTGCCGTAAAAAAAGTGCTTCTTTGCTAGATCCAAAGAAATTGTATTGGAAATAATTTTATTAATACATTCCAAAAAAACAAATGAATTACCATTGTTTCCAAACCGTTCGTGTATCTTTTCATAATCGCCCGATTTGGTTCTTTTAACACTGTCTAGATACTCATCCAAAGGCAATTTTTCCTCTTTATTCAGAATCATCTGATTACTCCGTAGATAGTCACCATGGAACGATTACAAGCAAAGCTATTAGGATCTTTCAAAAGAATTTCATAGTCACTTTCATCCTTCAGCACTTTATGAGCAAAGATCTTTCCAGTATTTTTATTCAGATAATCCATCTTGCGGCCGCAATTTTTGCAACAGATTTCTTTTTCTTCTGAGTTTCCAAAAAGATGCAAAACATTAATCATTCTGTCCTCCTTTTTTATAAAGTTTGTTTTCTTGTGCCGCACCATTAGCCGCACTACCCACACTGGGCTCTGTTTTCCACAGGTTGTTTTTGTTGGAGTAGGACATACTTTCTTTTCCGGCCTCGCCTGTAAAATAAAACATTGCCAAGTTATTGCCTCTTTAGAAAGAACTTCTTTTTCTTTCGTCCGTTCTCCAACTCCCGAACGCAACACAGGCGGAGTCCTTTCCAGGGGCACTGCCTGAAGGTGACTGTCAAGACATCTATTTGGCTGTATGGCGCCGACAGGTTATGTTGCTTGCAGATCAAATTGTCATACATGCCCTCATCCGCGTCTCGACTGCGCTCCCAACATCGCATTCGCCAATACTCGACTTTTTCGCATGCCTCCTTTTTCCCGTTGCATACCTGGACAATAGTTCCTCTTGTGTCATTATACACCTCCCAAAACAATCAGCCACCGTACCCGCCATTTGCCCCCCGCTCTGTGACACTCCTCGGGGCGAAATATCACTTTTACGACATCATCCCCCCAGTCCTTCGCATCCTCTAGCGTAGGGCAAACAAAAATACCCGGGTGACAGTCAGTGGGTGCCGTGGAAAATATAGGTGCCTCTCTTAACTCCCCTGCCAGATAAGGTGGTCCGCTCATGTTGGGCGAATTACTCGTGCGATAACCAATACACCACGTGGTATTGTTACGGTCTCTGATCTCGCGGAAAGCCGAAACCTCTGCGTTGGGGGTGTTGACCGGGTCTAATACAGTGCCACGGGTAACGGCCCCTGTCAGGTTGGCCCCGGTCAAGTTGGTATCGAACAGGTTGGCACTGGACAGGTTGGCCCCGAACAGGTTGGCCCCGAACATGTTGGCCCCGGACAGGTTGGCACTGGACAGGTCGGACCTTGACATGTGAACCCAGCACAGATCGGATCCTGTAAGGTCGGCACCGGACAGATCGGCTCCGGACATGTCGGTCCCGTGCAGGTCGGTCCCGTGCAGTTTGGCCCCGGACAGGTTGGCACTGGACAGGTTGGCCACGCGCAGGTTGGCCCGGGACAAATTGGTCTCGGTCAGGTTGGCCCCGGACAGGTTGGCCCCGGACAGGTCGGCCCCGGACAGTTTGGCCCGAGACAGTTTGGCCTCGCGCAGGTCGGACCCGGACAGGTCGGCCTCGCGCAGGTCGGCCCCGGAGAAATCCCTCTCCCCGGCTGCATAACTGGGCAGTAGATCCTCTCTCGTCATTTGGCACCTCCCATGGAATCACTGTATTTTTTTGCGCTTGCGCAATCTTTACACGGGTTGTACATGTATTCCTTTTTTACAAAATTTCACGGTTTTCATCTTGTCGCCCCTCCAAAAACCGAACGGCTTCCAAATCAGTAAAATTTTCCCTAAATGACCAGGCCCTAGTTATATAACCATCAGGCCCGTACATTTTTGAGGTCTCCAAAATGTAGACCATCCCGTTATCCTTAGGAGATACGTAACCGAATCGATAGACATCAGGGATTATTTCCGTGACTGACGTTGTTTTGACTCCGTTTTCGCTTAAAAAATCCTCCGCCGTGTTACAATTAAATTCCATCGTGTTCAGAGCTTTCATTTCGCTTTCTCCTTCGCTGTTTTCTTTTTTTGTTTCGCATCTCATATTATTAATATAGCAGCGTGATAAGTATTTGTCAAGAGGCAAAATGAAAATAATCAAAACTAGTTGAGAAAGAGTAAATCACAGCAAAAACAGACGCCAGAAAACAAACATCCGGAATTTTTCTGAAGTGGTCCTTTTCAAATTCCATTAGATTCGACTGGTTCTTTTTCAACCTTAATTTTCTTCTTTCTACCACCTCTTGCACCGTAGTATCTTGCTGAATAGCAGGTGAGAATCTTCATAATATCCTCTGCCAGTTCTTCTTCATATTTCTTGTCTTTCACTTCCATTATTTCAACTGTGATTTCCAGATTAGAGAAAATAGCATCCAGATATTCATAACCAAAGCGGGCAAGCCTATCTTTATATTCAATCAATACTCGTTCAACTTTGCCTTCAAAACACATCTTGATTAACTTGTGTATGCCATTTCTTTTCTCATTTATCCCACTGGCAATCTCGTCAATCAGGACATACTTGTAACCTTTTGCTTCTGCGTGTTTTCTTAATCTGTCTTTTTGCCGTTCAAGATTCTCTTTCTGTTTTGCGGTTGAACATCTGGCATAAATCACAGTCAACTTTTCTTGCTTCTCTTTCTCGACTCCCATATAAGCATCTAAATCTTCCTGACGGAAACGCCTATGCTCACCAGTAGTCTTAAAAGACTTTATCTTTTCGTTGTTCGCAAGTGTCTTGAGTGTGTTTATTGACACTCCAAGATATTCGCTTGCTTCTGTGATTTTATAGATTTTCATTTATTCGCTTCTCTGCTATCTTGAAATACTCTGGGTCTTGTTCAATGCCTATAAAATTACGATTGAGGTTTTTGCAAGCGACACCCGTAGTACATGTTCCCATAAATGGGTCAACTATCAAATAATCATCAGGCAATATTCCTATAATATTTTCCATAACTTTTAGAGGCATTTCACAAGGATGTGAGTGTTTTTTTGATACGTTCTTTACTTGATTTATTTCCCACCAATCATAGAGTCTTGCTGTTTTACCCTCAGATATTCTTTTAGCAATTCTCTTATCCGTTGGATTCTTATAGGGCTGTCCAACTTTTCTCATATCTGGCATAACTCCGAAAAAAGCTATATCTCTATGTTGTTTAGCTGTATTTGAGTTATATACCCAACTAATAACTTTATTTGGAAACATTCCTGACCGAAATGAATATTTATATAGACTTTCTGGATAATGTATTAATACTTGCGGGTTATTTCCAAAAATTTTATATAGCCATTCGTAATACTCATCTTCTTTTTTATTATCTTTGTAGGATTTATATTTGTATCCTATATTAAACGGCGGGTCTGATACTATAATAAATTTTCCACTTATATCAGACATTTCTTCAAGGCAATCGCCTTGTATTAGTTCAATCTTTGACATCTTTCATTTCCTTTACTATTTTCTCGTTTGCGTCCACAATCTTCTGCATATCCTCAACGGATATTTCTTTTTCCAAAGGCTCGAAGAAATAAACCTTCTCGTCCTCTGTCTGGAAATACTCTTTTGTAACCTTGATGACTTTCATTTTTCACTCCTCAATCATAGCGTTTTTCGTGTCGAAAAGCAAGCGATTCTAACCGATTCCTTTTGATTTTGTTGGATTTTCATAAGCAGTTAGAACCTCCATTTCCAAAAGTCCTCTTCTGTTCAATAGTCTAAAATTCAATCAATTCGGGTTCAAAGTAAGAATCTATTTTAGTACCCGGATGCGCCGTTTTACAATCTTCTGAAATGGTTAATCTGACCTACAAATATTAAAAGAAAGGAATGCCGAAAGTGACACATCGGTCTCGCAACGAGCGAGCCCAATCACAATCACCATTTTTAATTCTTCGTATCACTTCTTCTCTAATCATTCTGCCCTCCTTTTTTATAAAGTCTGTTTTCTTGTGGAATTCCGTTTAGGGTATTCCATGCAAGCCTAACCACTGCTGGAACCTGTCCATTCCCAAGGGCTTTAATTCGGTCCAACCCATAGGCCACATCATTAGCAGTTCCAAGCCCCAGGGATTCAACGGTGTCCCAAAACGAGTCAACCAAATATTGCACATCATAACCTGATGCGTCCCTCTTTCCGCTATTGTGTACTTTGCAAAACCCCCAGTACCTTCTATTTTTGAGGGAGTCGGCAAGTATCCAGATCCGATCTCTAATATGGGCCGCTCCTGCATTAGACGCCGATACACAACACCATCTAACATCATACCCCATCGAGGCAAGATCACTGACGACAACGACAAGTCCTCTCGAAACAAGCAATGGTGAGTTTTCCACAAACACGTATCGTGGTCGTATCTCATCGGTAATTCTAGCCATCTCCCTCCATAACCCAGATCTAACCCCGTCAATTCCAGCCCCTCTTCCTGCGCAAGAAATGTCTTGACAGGGAAATCCCCCGCTGATGACATCAACTCGGTCTTTCCAAGGTGTCCCATCAAAAGTTCGCACGTCATCCCAGATGGGGAATCTGGGGAGCAATCCATCTCTTTGTCTGGCAAGCAGCACCTTTCTGCAATAGGCATCGATCTCAACTGCGCATACCGTATGCCATCCGAGCAGGACTCCACCAAGGATTCCACCTCCCGCACCTGCGAATAAGGCAAGCTCTCGCATTCTATAAAATCCTTTTCTTGCAAATAATACCAGGTCATCTGTTCACCGATTTATTTTTAACGAGTTCATTTTAAAGAATCCTCCAAGCGATCCATACTATTTTCGAGATCTTCAATTCGCTGTAGGATAGTTTGTCTTTCCCTTTTGGGCTGAACGTAAACTTTTAAATATCCATAGCAGCAAGTATAGATAAACAAAGTTGCGATCAACATAACCAAACTAAGCCATAGAACATATTCAACCGACTTTTGCATACCGCTACCAATCTATTTTAGGACAACAAAGTCATATACTAATACCCATGAATTTATTTTCCAAAACTGGCCAAGCTTTAACCAAAAATTTTCAAAGTCTTTGCGCGATGAAAATCCAACCAAGTTTGAGGCCTGTTCAGTTAGATCTTGAAGTCTTTCAAATCGCACATCCAATATATTAAGATTAAAATAAGTAACGAAGCAATCCTAGAATCAGTCTCATTTGTCATTTAGGAAATTCCTCCCCTATTAGTTCCTATAAATAAGATTTACCATCTAAAAAGTATTTTCCGGCATTTTACGAATCCCCCTAAAGCATCTCATAGGAGGTCCATCAACAACATGAAAGGGCCCACTACGCACCAGATATTTTCCTTCTGGCCAGCATCTATTGGTCGATGCACAAACAAAACCCTCTCTATAAACCATGTCTATTAATAACATCCAACCTCTTACAAACCCATTCCAAACAACAAAAATCCTATCTCCTATTTCCATATATTTAGGAAAATAACTGACGTGATAATTCACAACAGAATCATCAGCTTGCGCATCATCAATCCCTTGTAAACAATCTTTCCATTTTGTCGTCTTTGGAACAGTAATGACCCAATCCATATTCAGACCTGCCTTTTCATATCATCTATAATTCCACATACCTTACTAATTGCTGTATCTAAATCGGCAAAAACTAACACTCTATCTGGATGCTTTGCTTTTTTATCCGCCAAAGAATTCCAAATACTAAAAACAGTACTCAATGGAATTTTTCCAAAACCATCCAACAGTTTTTTCTGTTTTAACAGTATTCGCATTGCGCACCTTATTTCCGACTCATTAGGAATCAACTCGTCTTCAAACTCACTTTTTAAAAATTTGGTCAGCTCTTCACTATCCGAAAAGCACAATTCAAAAGATATTTTACGAGTCATTTAAACCTCCATACCGGTTATCAAATTGATTGTCATAGGACTTGTTTTTTCATACCTAGTAAATTATTTCCAAGTCATCTGGTGAAGTAGCTTGTGCCGTATACGGTTCGTCGCCAGTGACCATTCTACACACTAGATTATCATATTTAACAAAAACAAACTTGTGATTTGTCGACGATACACAACCCATTTTAACATCGGGATGATATCGTTCATCTTTGCTCACATGATTAGGGATGTACCTCACCCTCACACCCTTTTTAAAATCACTGCTCGGCATCTTCTATTCTTCTGCGTTTTTTATATCTTAGCGCGTTTCTCAATCCATAAGCATTACCACGGAGATTCTCTACCTCCTCCACAAGACCCGTAATCTCATTAAAATGCATTACAGGAAGGTCGCCTTCGGTCCAACAGAACGCCTTGCAAACACGCTCTTTATACTTTCTTATGTGCACCATCTTTCTTCTTATGCGGTGCTTTGTATCAACATATATAATCACGAGAATTCCCTCCTATAAAAATCCAATCATCACTAGCTGACATTTTTATTCATTAAAACATCCCAAATATCAATTACCTCACCCATGTCATTCGTTAATCCCATTGACAAACGTTTCCCATAGATCAACCATCGTATTAAAGATATCATCATATCTAGCTATAAACATGTCAGGAGAAACCTGAATTTGAGACGTAAACCACAATCCTTTAATGTATCCAAATAGTTCGACAACTAACGATTCAGTAAGAATCAATCCATTATTCATACGACTAAGATCATAAACTACCACCTGAATCAAAGGTGATTTTTCATTACACTCACAATGAGTAACCTCATCATCCAATCGGACAAAGAACCTTTTTCCATTAGAGTCTCCATTAGAGTCTTCTTTGAATCCTTGGGCAATCAAAAAATCTTCAATCTTCATCATAGACCGCCCCTTTGCGTCTTTAATCTCGTAGGGCATTACACATCTCCTTTAAAACGCGGGCAATCTATTGGAAGAAACATGTCATAAAAATCACAACCACCCTTAAGAAAACAATCTTCACATCTTACCGGTACGTTTACAACATTCAGCAAAGTCTTGTGCAATTCGGTGGCCGCTAAACGATTGGCTCTTAATTGGTCAACTTCGGACAATCCGTAAGAAGTACCCTTTGAGGTAGCAACTACACACATCGCAGCCTCAATTACTTCCACAACGGCATCTTCTAAGTTCATCTCCTTTAAATCCATCATTTCCTCCTTTGCTCGTTTATGAATACAAAACGACAACACAATCGAAACGCAAATTTCAGCTTACAAAGGCCCCTTCATAATTAAAGGTTTTTAAATCATTGTGTTGTCGTTTTCTATTCATAAGCCTTCGCGACCACAAGACAACAAGCCTTTTACATATTTAAATTGAATTCTGTTGCATACTTGCCCTTTGTGAACACTCAACACTCTAAGAAGGCCTACAAACTGATCTGGAGATAGTTCAGGAAATCCCTCCAGTGCACACTCTTCTTTCGCCACTCCGTAGGGATAAATACCCTCATGTTCTGCACAATCAAACTCCGATCTGCAACTCACAATCTCTATGGGGCACCCTATCCTTACAACTTTTTGACCCTTTTTGAGTCCCATGCACTTTTCAACAGGTTGTATAAGATCTCCTGGTTTTAAAAACCACCATCCAAATCTTCTAGTGACGGTCTTCTGTTGTTTCTTTATCCGCTCTTTTGTAAGCATAAAACTCATATTTCTCATTATAGATATCCTCCAATAAGTCTATGGATAATCTCATTCACCGCTGTCTCATGCATATTATTAGCTCCTACCTCATCATTTAAATCTTTGATCTTCCAAGGGGCCTCAAAGCTTATAGATCTGGAAACATCCGCGTCTTTATATTCGTTATCGCCAGCCCAAAAAACTTGTGTTTCATAGTATGCCCCATTACAAACCTCCGTAAATTCTCTTTCTCCGGTGGTTTCCGGATAATCGAAATAAAGAGCCCCAACGGTGCTTATAACAACCCCCTTATCACCATACTCAATCAAAGTGTTCCTCCTAAACAGGCACTTGGCGGCACAACAAAAATGCCCTGCCCACCCTCGTTCTATCCTCTTAATCTTGTTCATTATTTTTCTCCTATAAGAAGTGAACCACCTATATTCACTTGGACAGACTCACTTGATTCCCTTTCGGTACACTCAGAAAAAAACCAAACAATCATCAATACAAGCAAGATAGCCGCCAATATTTCGGGCAATATTCTGTCCGTTTCTCTAAAATCATGCTCACCCATAAAACCTCATTTCCAACCGCCCATCAATGAATATAGCAATCGACAAAGTTTTGTCAAGTGATTGAATGAAAATACTTTAAAATTAGGGGCAGATTTTTAGGAAGGAAGAACTATTTAGAAACTGATTTAACGAGATCTCCATCAACGACAACGTTTTCAAAATCGTTAACAACACGTTCCAAAGCGGCTTTAATACTCCTATCATTCAGACTGGAGTTTCCTTCCAGCAGCTTTGCGCAGATCTCGCTTATAGCGATTCCTGTTTCGCCTGATTCCTCCAATAGAGCCAAAATAGCGGGACGAATCTTTGGACGTTTACTCGCAACATCTTTGCCAAGCACTCTTGCCAAAGATATTTTCTCTTTCTTAGCGATCTTTAATCGTTCTTCAAGTTCATCTACTTTTTCTACCAGCTTGTTATAAGCGTCTTCTCCCTTGGAGGCCCATTCTTCCAAATCAAAATCCTGTGTCATTTTCGTAACTCCTTTTTTCTCTATAAGATCAATGCCCTACGCATAAATCCATGAACACAATAAAGGTCTTACCTCTCCAGCTCCGATAGTATCAGCGGTCCTTCTCGCATAAATTACCCCTCCAGCAGGCAACCCAGAAGACACCTTTTGAATAGTTCCGTTAGTTACAACGATACCCGTTGCAAATTGATACCACCTATGAGCAGCATCAACATACTCAACCCTTGACGCTACATGACCCATATCTTCTAACAAAAAATATAAAGTCAAAGTCAAAGTTTCCACTCCAGTTCCTACCAATAACAACCAAAGTTCAGAAGGGTCCTTGGGAATAGAGATCCTTTCCATAGCAGGCGCAACCTTCGGAACAAGAATGTGCTCTTGTTCTATTGTTGCGGGCGCTGATACAGGATCAACATCGGCCACTCCTTGCTCAAACTTTCCAGCCATATCAAATTTCATTTCGTTACCTCCTTTAAAACACTTTACTCCTCTTCAAAGGGCACATCAATGATCTTGTTTGCATCTCTTTGGACTCTCGTATTCCCAGAACCAGACCCACCGGATCCGGTTTTAGCAAATACGGCCGCCATCATATTGGCTAAAGTACCTCCATTACCTTTTGCATGTATGGTCATTTCAGCTTCGGGTTCTTTCTTCAATATTCCTTTTATATCATCAACCATTCCAATCAATCTTTGTACTTCAGCAGACACATCTTTATTGACAACTCCACCCTCCAACTTTTCGAACAGAATGCCTGTCATAGCTCTTCCATATTGCGCTTCAATCAATATCCTCAACATCTTGTGCAAATCAGCTTGAGAATCTATTCTGACATTAATATCAAACCCACAAGGTTCTCCCTTCATATGTCTAGGGCACCTCCCAGACATATAACAAGTATCACAATGCAGCACCTCATGTGCCCTATCATCACAATCGGCATCATTAACAGACAATCTTCTAACAGTTGCACGTTCTATTGACGTTTTTCTATCAATCAACCCATCTGCATTAAAAGCCTTGGATTGTAAAGTTAAAGCCAAATCCTTTTCTTCGGATGTAATCCAATAGCACTTTTGAGCAGAATATTTAATATAATCCGAAAGTTGCCTCCAAGCTAAAGCATTCATGATATCAACTTCGGACTTTTTATCATCGGCAATGTCTTCCCAAATCAAACCGTTATCCTCAAACCGTTTTTTAAATCTTCTTCTTAATTGTTTATTAGTGCTATCCGCATATCTAATATGACCATGCTCAAAATACATCGTATTACCAAACTTAGACCCACTCACCCACGAAGTACTTGCCACAGAATAAAAACGAGATTGCAAAATACTGTCTAAATCGGTAGAACCTAATCCATGAACTAATATGTTTTTATCCTTGCATACCTTTTGAATCTCATTTATGCGCCCTAAGTGGTCCTTATTATCAATAAAATCCGCTCCTATTGCGATGTAAGGATAGTTTGTAAACCATCCTAATCGATCATAATGTTCAGCAGTCTCATTACGAATAACGGGTACAATCGGAACTCCTAACTCTAAAAGAGTAGTCTTGAATTTCTCGCTGTAATCGATACCCAATTCAACGGGCAAATCCACCTCAGAACAACCAGCAAAAAGATGACCAAACTTTTTTAAATCCTCCTGATAGGAATCGGCATAAGAAGTTAAATCATTTGTTGTAAGTCTCTTGCTTTTAATCTCTTGCCGCAAAGTAAATCCACCTGAATCTAAAAAAACAAAACTAAATCTTCCTAAATCATCAGATACCGCTTGAACAGTACTAGTCTTTAAAAACTTTCTGAAATAATAATAGGATATTGATATGTACCTAACGCCTATTCTATATAGACCATCTCTCAACTTTTTGTTTTCCGCTCCTGCTAGGCATATTTTCACACCATAGCATCTATTATCATCAGACAATTTCCTATCCCACCTTCCCAAAAAAGCATCCGTCAATGCATTAACAGAAAGATCTATAACTTCGGATTCATTGGCCATTAGCCTACTCCTGGAAGTATCCCTTGAGAAAGTCTTTTAACAGCTAACTCACAATATTTCTCTTCTTTTTCTATTCCGATTGCTTTGCGTCCTAATTCCTTCGCCGCCTCAAGCTTATCCCATTTGTTTGCTGTAATTCCATAAGGAGGATCCGTCAAAACGAGATCAACAGGATCGAGCAAAGAAATAATATCTCGGCAATCCCCATGATAGATAGTGATTCCTTTATAATCATAATACGGCAACAAGCTCATTACCACCCCCTAACCCTTCCCGTTCTCCAAGCCTGCTTTACAGCAGCTTGATAAACAGTAACATATTGATCTACTAAGTTTGGCCAGTAATAATTTTCTGCAAACTGAGAGCACTCTTCTGATGTTTTAGATCTTTTATCTAACAACTTCAAGACAGAAGGCAATCGTTTAAAAGATTCTGGACTTAACGCATCCACCCACATAACCGGCCAATAAGAATAATCCGAACCAATATGAGAATGAATTACAGGGCACCCAGTGGACAATATCGACAAGATCTTTTGCTCGCACATCTTATTGGAGAAAACAGCAACCCCTTTTAAACCTAAAAACATACTGTAATCAGTAATAGATTCAAGTTCAGAAATAGAATGAGCATCCACCGAAATAGTTTTCATTTCTTCTTTATAAAAAGACAAATAATTATCAGGGCAATACAAAACAAATCCAGATCGTGTAGCAGGCTTATCTTCATACAGTCTGCACAATGTCTCCGGTCTTTGTATACCTAAGGGGAGCACTTCCATAGGGCAAATCATTTTGCCCTGCTTAGCAACCGACTCCTTTGACGTCACAACCACGTCAGCAGCACGAACCGTCGACAACTCCAAAGTATGTCTAGTCCAATTATCATGTAAGGATTGATCGAAATCAATATCGCTATATTCAGGATCATATCTTACAACCGTTGGTGTACCTCCCGCGATCTGCTCTAAAAGTAGCGGATAATTTGAATAGGGTGCCTCAACCACGTGGGGGCAATTCTGAAGCAACCACCGATGAACCTCAGATGAAAATTGAAGTGAATTTCTTCGATAGGATAACTCTTTACCTATAATTTGCTTTTGATCGGGCAGTTCCCTATCTTCTGCCAAAATATAAGAAACATGGCCCGCGCTTCTAATAGCTAAATTCAATCCGTCAACACAAACAGCATTCACGGAATTTCTTATGAGCGCGATCTTCATCACTTCACCAAGTTGGTAGCTAACTGTTCTAAAATATATTGGACCAAAGTATCCTTTGATCTCCAACGCTCATCAGATGGATTGAAAGGATATATTCCTCTGTCGTCGATATAAATATGACCAAAGGGTTTATTCATTTTCAATTCATCATAAGGTACCTTATGCTCATTCAACCACTTCTCTGTTATTTCTCTATCTCGTTCAAGGCGCGCCGTGAAAAGAATTATCCGTATTCCACCTTTTTTAAGCGATACCAAAATATCAATCATCGATTTAATCGGCTTACACTTTTCGTATGCCCATCCAGCCTCATCAGAGTAAACTTCTTCAATAGATCCATCCGCAATGACTCCATCAATGTCACAAACTATCGTCGGAATCTTCATATAAGCCATCAACTAACTCCTAATGAATGCCGCGAGGTTTTATAAGTCTTCCACTTTTAGCGGCATTGTCCCTAGCATTAGCCACCCTAGAAAGGGTCTCGGTAAACCGCATAGTAATAATAGACCCTTGCGCATCATCAGCAGCAGCTCTGCACATGTCACGTATTTCTTGCATGCTAGGTGCATGATCTATTTCCATGCCGGGGATCTCCCTGATCAAATCGATTCTATCGTTGAATTTCAAAACAACAAAAGCGGTCAAAGGAATATCTTTTATGGTGTCCTCATGTTCATCTGAAGAAACGCCAACAGATTCCGAAACAGCTGGATCACTTCCTTCTCTATAAGCATCCTTCATAGTAGCTCCTTTTCAAATATCATCGGCCCCTTTTAACTAACAAACTAATTGCGGTTTTCTGTTCATCATTGGAAAAGGTGTCAACCATACCAGGTATCACGTATAAATTTTGTCCGTGAACCGCAACCATGCCACGTGCTAAACATACCGCTTTAACGGCTTGATTAACAGCGCCTGCTCCCATTGCCAAAAGAGTGACTTCCTTCCCTTCATTCATGTTTTTAACAATAGCACCAGCAACGCCCTTAGGGGGAGAACCAGCCGCAACTTTTAGCGCAATTTGATTTTCCGCATCCCTATTGTCAACCTTATAATCAGTATCCATCTTTCCTCCATTCAAGGGGAAACTTGGTTATTAACGCGGTAATAATTACCGCCAAGGCGGACCAACAATGATCGCCTGATATTCCGTATAAAGGACCTGGATTGGCTTTAGTTCCTATTTGTGGAACACGTCCGCCTCCCTTGGCTGGAAACTTGTCCAAGAGAGATCGTCTTATATGGCTATTGGTGACCGATCTTCGCTTCTCAGTCTTTGGATCTATAAACGTTTTAGAACCACACAAAACAATCTTCTCATCACCTCTGCTAATAATAAGAGCTTTTCTATCAGATCTATTTTCCCACGCTTCTTGAAACCTGCCTATCCAGACACATGTTTCAAAAACAGACTTTCCGACATTCAGCCCCATCGGTTCGATCCCCTCTATGGTAACCATATCTTCGCAAAACGGAAAATACTCTGAATAACATCCTCTAAGCGAGTTTAAAACTAGACCATTGTCTAAATGACCCG
>Ga0307378_10006077_pt1 | contig 16633 bp, 21 predicted proteins | sample UN1MG_FD_202238 | JGI IMG/M metagenome (GOLD analysis project Ga0307378, IMG submission 202238) | Soil microbial communities from Risofladan, Vaasa, Finland - UN-1 | ecosystem: Environmental > Terrestrial > Soil > Coastal area > Acid sulfate soil | place: Finland: Risofladan, Vaasa | collected... | reverse complement strand
AACAACAGCAGTTTAAGGAATTCTTAAGCTAAAAAAAAGAAAGGGGGCGCAAGCCCCTCTTCTATTTAATTCCTATCTCAGCAAAAGCTGCAGCCATCTTTATTGGATCTAAAAATCCGTGGTAAAATTCATCTACTTGATCTTTTAGTGCAGGAACATCAATTGCTGTTAATGTTACGTCGGCAGGATAGCCTTCAAGTTCTGCTTCAGATGGGTGATTTGGATCTCTATCGTCTGCAATATACTGCGATCCATCCTCTCTTGTTCTAACTACTTTAATATAGTAACCACTATTCAAGCGTAAAGCATCCACTTCATTTTTAAATCTAGTATCGGGAACAAGTATATACCCATTATTTAAAGTTTCAGCAATTTGCTTAGCTTTATTTATAGTTAAATTAACCCAATACAGTGAGTCACAAAATTTGCGTCTATAGTTAGTTCCCCAAAATTGAAGAATTTCAGCATCTTTATCTGTCATATTCCAGTATTCTGTGATATCCCTATCAGTAAAAATTTTATGTAGGTATGGGTCAGCCTTATCTGAAATTGCAAATCTTTCTCCAGTATCTTTATTAGCAAGTACTGTATAATAAGTTTTTGCAGATGTGGTAAATTCTTTTATTATTAAAGGAAATTTTGAGCCAGCATTTGTACATTCTTCATACACTCCGTCAGCCCAATGTATAATTTCTACATTCTCTAGTTTTTCTTTCAAGTAGTTAGCCACCGTATCTTTACCATTTCTAGCTCTATGGCCTAATCCAAGTAATATAATATTAGGATATTCCGTCATGTAAAATTTTGATTATTAATGTATCCAATGTTTACCAACTTTTGCAGTTACTTCCATTGGTACAGAATCAGCATAATGATTAAAAGCTTTAACCATTTCCTCTTCCGTAGCTTTTTTAACTTCATCTGTATGTTCGGGGGCTACTTCTACAAGGATTTCATCATGTATAGCATTTACAATTTTTGCATTATAGCCGTTCTTTTTTATTCTATTACTCAGTCGTACTAAAGCTAATTTAGTTGTAGAAGCTCCGCATCCTTGGAAAGGTAAGTTTTTAGATTGATTAACTGCATGAGCAACTAAAGCTTTGTTTGCCCAGTCAATTCCACTAAGGTCTACACGTCTTCCATCTAAAGGAGATATAGCGTATCTATTTATCTGTACTTGATCAACTACATTATCCATAAAACTTTTTACTTTAGTGAATACAGCAAAGTATCTGTTCATTAAATTTCTAGCATCACTGTAAGGTATTTTTAATTGTCTAGAAAGTTTTTGAGGTCCAGCACCATATAGAAGTGCAAAGGTGATAGCTTTACATTGTCCTCGTTCATCAGAAGTAATAGAACCGTAATCTTTTTTGAATAAAAGACTAGCAGAATAAGTATGTAGATCTAATCCATCATTCAGAGCTTTTATCATCTCAGGTTCCTGACTTGCGTGTGCAAGTAATCTTAATTCTTGTCCACTAAAATCAGCAGATATAAAATTCCAAGATTCGTCTTGTACACAGAAAGGAGTTCTATATGATTGATCCTTAGGTAAGTTCATCATATTAGGAGCATCACAACTCATTCTACCAGTTTGTGCCTTCAGCTGTCTGAACTTAGGATGAATACGATTATCAAAAGGATGTATATGGTCCAAAAATGCTGTCCCGTAAGTAGAGATTTTTTTCTGTTCTTGTCTATAGTTGATTAGGTCAGCTACAACTTCATGTTTATCTTGATAATATGCCAGATATTTAGCGTCAGTACTAGCTAATTCAAGTTGCGTGACTTCTCTAAGTCGTGGTAATAATTGTTTTGGAGAATTATAATTTATAGGATCTACAGTTCCAAATAAATCTACCGATTGATTAGCATCAATATAATATTTAAAATGAGTATCTAGTTTTTGTTTTGCGGCCTCTAAACTTATTTTTGCTTGGTCTTCAAGTGGAATCCACAAGTCTTTATCAAGGTATATACCATTCAGAGTCATATCACCCAGTACTCTAGCTGTTTCATTCTCTAAAAGATATAGTTCTTCCATACCCTTTTCAGACAGGAGTTTTTGCATACCATTATACACAGGGATTGAATACTCTACATCTTCAGCAGAGTAAACTATTTGTTCTTTTGTAAATTCGTCTCCAAACTTGTGGTGTTGAAAAGTCTCCCTTACAGATTTTTCAAGTATTACACCTATATATTTTTTAACTACAGCTTCAAGAGAATACGGGTGTCCTTTTCTACCCTGATTCATCAGTTGTTCGGCTAACATTGTACATTTCATATTATTTAATGGAATGCCAAACTTAGCCTTTATGTGCATATAGTCAAAGATTGAGTTATGTAATATCTTTATAATGTTAGGTTGATTTATTGCAGTTAAAAGTTGCTTAACTTTTTTGTCTCCAATTTTTGCTACATCAAAAACATATTGTCTAGAAGGAGTACCCATTTGAATGAGCAGAATATTTCCAGTCAGAGGGTCAAGAGAAGTAGTTTCAGTATCTACACCAATTGCATCTTGTTTTGTTAACCAGTTTATTGTATCTTGCACGTTTTCAGGTTTTATTATATAATTAATTTTTTCCATCTATTCGAGATACTCTCTGAGTTGGTTTGAATATTTATCGTCTTTTAATTTATCTATAGTCTTTTCTTTTATTTGTCTAATTCTTTCTCTTGTAAGACCTTTATCTACTCCAATTTCTTTTAGAGTATACGGCCTAATTTGGTCTATACCAAAATACATTATTAAAATATCTCGTTCCCTTACAGGAAAATCTTCTAGGATAAAATTAAGTTCGTCTTTTATATCTTCAAGAGTAACTTGTATATCTTGTACTTTATCATTAGGCAGTATATGACTCAAGTCTTTATCATTATCAGTTCTTGGGGCATCAATATCTACTGTACCATAATTATATTTTACAGCATTTGCTACCTCTTCATTATCCGTTAATTCTAATAGTTCATCCGCTGTTAAAGGTCTACCAAGTTCTTGTTCAAGTTCTTTTTTAACTTTACTTAACTTAGATAATTCCATAATAATATTAAGAGGTAATCTAATTACTCTGGCATTATCATGGATAGATTTCATAATTGCTTGTCTTATCCACCATACCGCATAAGTTATAAATTTAACATTTTTAGTTACATCGAATTTCTTAAAAGCAGTTAATAAGCCAGCATTTCCTTCAGCTATTAGTTCATCCAAGGGTAACCCCTGATTCTGATATTTTTTTGCTACACTAACCACAAATCGTAAATTTCTATTCATCAGTTCTTCATAAGCTTTTCTGTCCCCAGCCTTAGCCTTATCTATAACAATTTTTTCATCTTCTTTTGTAAAAGGAGGAAACTTTCGGATTTCTTTTAAATATTGTTCTATTGCCATTTAGCTCCTATTTGGTTTTAAATGCTCAACGGATTCTCCGTCATCAATCATTTTACATATTATACATCCTTTTGCCAGTTTCCCTTTATTACATTCGTTCGGGTTGTCCCAGTTATGAAAAATTTTATCCCACTTGAGGTCATCTATATTCATATCTGTTTGAATATTTACGACCTCTTTAAAATCTTTAGATTGTCGTTTATGTTGTCTGCCATCATCTGGCTTATTATAAAATTCCATTATAGTGTATGAATAAATTCTGCGGGGTTAGGATCTCCTCGCAACCAGTTTAATATATAACTTACGCCGTAACTAGCCGCATGTATATTACCACGCTGCACAATTCCTTTTTCCAGTTCCCATGCATTTTGACAACTGCCATCTTCTACATCTTCATCCGGCAGAGTATTTAACATTGATTCATAAGTATGTTTTTTACTTTTTGTGTATGTGGCGTAAGACTTACCTTCACTTCTTAAGTCTATCCAATATACCTCTTTATTATCGTTAAATACGTAGTCAAATAACATTTTTCTAAATTTAGTATTATCAACTGCGGCTATTATACAATCATATCCTATGAACATATCTTTAGTTTCAATTTTCTCATTAATACCTTCCATACCATATCTAGCTGCTACAATCTCAACTTTTGGGTCCAATACATCAGACAGTTCAAAATTTTGGTATGGTAAATTTTTTGTGTCTACGTCGTCATAATCAGCGAAAGTTATTAGTGCCGTAGTTATTTGATTTGTTTTTCTGAGACGATCAAGTTCAGGTGCCATCCAGGAACCTATTCCTCCCGCCCCAACAATTAAAATATTTTTTGTTTGTTTCATGTTTCCTATTCTCTTTAGATGCTTTAAATTTAAAAAGGTTTCATCTTACATACAGATACGCTCCCCCAAAGCCTCTGTCACCTCTATACGTGGCCGTAGCAACGTTTGAATCGTCAGACCCTTCATTATACCAGGCCATTATATCATTGTATAAATTTGAATAAATTACATATATTCCAGCATATCCTGCGCCTTCAATATCCATTTCAGATGGGATAGGGCGCCAATAAGGATGATTGTGAAATACTCCGATAAAAGAAAGTGGTGCTTTTGGGTTCATGTGTAACTGGCTATTATTCAATACTTTACTTAAAAGTTCATTTCCATCCATTACATAATCAGCTACTCCATAACCAGCTACATTTTTTATAGGAATAAAGTTAACCATTTTAAACAGTCCTGAATCTTTATTCACTATGTTGCCCATTATGGCACCACAAATTTCCTTATTTGGGGAAGTTTTTGCGTAGTTTATCAATTCATTTAATTGCGTATAGGTTAACAAGAGTCCATGTTTATTGTCCATACTGCCTCATCGTTTGCAAATCTATAGTCTAAGTGCGAGTTGCCAAGACTGTCAATTTCCTGTTTTAAGTTGTGTAGTAATTGTTTTGTTTCTCGTCTTTCTTTTCTATGAGTACATTTTTTAATAAAAGTTCCGTCTGATTTGTCACAAGGACAACCACAGTAAAATACACATTTATATGTTTTATCCAGGTGTCCCTTTAATTCAGCATTCATACCATGCATACAAATACCTCGTTTTTAAATTAAAGTAGCGCAGGTTTCCCTGCGCTTGAAATTATCCTCCTACGAGAGCATTAGTCAAAATCACATATTCTGCATCTAATAGTTTTTCAACAGTTAAGTTATTTGGGTTTTGTTGAACACCGTCTATATATAACCATTTTTTACTATTAGCTGTTTCATTCTGTATTTTTGATAACGCTATCTCAGGAACGTCTTCCCATTCATCATGTCCTCTAGAGCTCACAACTCTTACCTTTATCTTTCTTTCGAGTTGTTCTTGGAACTCTTCAATTGCTACTGTTTTTTTCTTATTCATTTTTTTAGTTGGTTAACCAATCAGTTTAAAGTGTGGATATCCTGCGCTAACGCTTGATCATTAGTTAGTGCATAGAGGCGATTTATAAGTTTATCTTTCCCTACTTGCGATGTTGACTTGTCGACTATACATATGTATCTGCCAGAAGGGTACTCATAAACTTCGCATTTTTCAGTATTTGCCACCACATATTGTCTAAGTTTTCCGTTGACTATATAACCCTCTCTCACAGAAATTTCGTTCATCTGAATGTTTTCTTGTTTTATTAACTTGAGGGTTTTTTCTGTTTCTTCGAGCAATTTTTTACTCTTATCGATTGCATCTTGAAATTCAATTTTTGCTAACCTGAGAACGCTTTTTGCGTCATCAATTGTCATACCTTCTATGACCTTGTCAGCAAGTAAAAGTTCCATTATTTCACCGAGATCTCGCAGATTCTGCATATTTAGCAATTTATTAGTATCTCGAACTTTATACTCATTATCCCCTAATACAATATACATTAAATTTTTTCTTCTTTCAAGCGGTAATTTAAAAGCAAACCCTTCACCGTGTCGCATACCACTAACTTCAAAATCAACACCAGTTTGCAAGTATCTGTGAAATCTTAGTGAACAACTACTCACATTCGATATAAATTCGTCGAAATCTTCTTGAGTTGTGTAGCACACTGCTCGTCTCAGGCAATCAGTGATCTCTTGTTTATTTATTCTGAAATCATTTAGATATGTTTTTGTACTTTCTATATTTACTCTATTTACAGAAGTTTCATACTTTAATCCAAATGTCACATCTCCTATTCTTCCGGCAGAGGTAGTGCTAGAAACTGTACTAATATACGCTTCAAATAATGAGTCCCAATTAATATCATCAAATTTATATGCTCTACTTAAACCCAATAATAAATCGTGAACCCAATCAACTTTATCTTTTCTTTCAAGTGCCTGACCTTCATATGAAATAGAAGTTTTAGTAATAGTCATACCATTTAAGATTAGTTTTTTACCAGTCTTAATAGCATCTATTTTTTCTTTTAATTTAGATTCAAGTAATTTCTTTTGAACCTCATCTTCTTTTTCACGTCTAATTTCTTCAGTGAATTTTTTAACCGAAAGTTTTAGGGCTGAACTATCATACAGCTGTGTATTATTATCTGTGGCATGTCTAACAATCCAAGCTATTGCTTCAATTGTAGGTAGTGTAACTTCTTCAGTAAATAAAATATTACCAAGTAATTGAGGTTTTTCTAATGGGTTAGCGTTATTATAACGATAGTATCTGTTTCTATTCAATAAAGATATTCTATCTACATCTGCATAATTAAATAAATCATCTTCGTGACCTAATAAGAATAATTTTCTAGAAGCAGTTGCTCTATAATAATCTTTGCTGTATATAGTAAATACACCTAACCTATAATTATCCTGTTCAAACACTGCCTCAATGTATGCAAGTGCGACATCATTACCAGTGGATATATTTAATAGTTTCTTTTCCAATTTATCGTCTGGAGTTTCTGTCTTTTTAGCGTTTGGCATTAACCACTCACACATTGCTTGTAGCTCTGCAGATGGTTCATCGTGTTCTTTTGTAGTATTAATTCCACCGTTAGTGTTTAATTCTCCGTCCTTTAATTTTTGTAATACCTTTGGACCACTAGTTACTTCTACTAACCAAGAAAGATCCTCGAGCATTTCCTCGCTTTCCAATTTAATCTCTTCTAACTTATTTAATGGTATTATCCCCAATCCTTTACAATAATGTAAATTATCCAGTAGTGTATAAAATAGTTCAGGATCTATGGTTTTTACTTTTACAGTAGGTCGATGATTAGGAGTAAGTCTATCTGGAGTGAATTCAAAGTGTGAGGTTGTTTTTAAAGGAATTATCTCTTTTTTATTTTCAGATTCTTCGCCCGTAGATTCATCATCATCCTCATCTTCGTCTATTTTTCCCGCATGAATTTCTAATCTACCATTCCAAGTATCTGAGACATACATAGTGTGAGTGATTGAGTTTACACTGTTATCTATAACGTGAACTAACGCACCCACACTAGTAGACTTAAATGGTTTTCCTAGGTCTTTTAATTTTTCTGCAACTCCTTCCTGTACGGAAAAAGCTTTTGCCATCTCTTCTTCTGAAAATTTAAGTTCGTACATTTCGTTGAAAAGAGGTAAAGTTTGTTTTGTTACTTTCATGTTGTCTTTATTTTAATTAGTCGAAAAGTTCGCCCTTCTTTGGTTCCGGCTTTTTTTCCGTTACCATAGTTGATTTTAAATCATCTTCTGTAATTTCGCATGTAGTTAATACGAGATAGTTATTTTTGTCTGGGTAAACAGGTAATTTTTTATCAAGAAACTCATTGAGTTTTGTTACTCCATGGTATTTCATTAATTGCGCTACCGCAGACATTGGAGAAATTCCATTTTTACCAGTTGAATACCAAAGACCTTTTATATCTTTATCTCCTTTGTAGTCCTCTATCCAGCAGTCCGAGATAGTGAATACTCTGCCATTTTCATCTTCAACAGTAAATTCAACTTTTTCAGATACTTTATCTGGCATACTTACACTTTTTAACCTTATATCCTTAACCGTAACATCTCTATCTAAACTACCAATAGCTTTGTTTAAGAAGTCTTCCATATTGTTTTCTGTTTGATTGTATTTATTAAATGTTTCGCATAGTATTTAATAAATGTTCCGCATATTTAGCATTTACTCCAACCACAGTTTGTACAGGTCTTGCAACCATCCTGATATACTATTGCACTATGTTTACATGAAGGGCATTTTTCTTTTTTTACTTTAGTGCCGTCTTGTATGTATTTAGACAATAATTTACTCATATGAAATACGAAACTTGATAACTCATGTGGGTACTTATCTAGTACTTGCACTACGTCTTGTATCTTCAGGTTGTGACGTAGGGCCATTCCAATTATTCTTGCAATACGTGTAGTATTTTTTTGGTTCTCATATTTACTTATTTGTTCCTCAACAAGTTTTTTTGAGAGTCCCTGCTCCCTGAGGAGTTTCTCCATTGATTTAATGAGTTCTTCAGTAACTTCACTACTCTCAACATTGTTTGTACTTACAAATATTGCATATGGCCGCGTCATGGCAGAATCAACAAATGCTAGGTTGATATACCATTTTTTACGACCATTGTCTTTAATTTTAAAACCTCGAGCAAAGTATTCATTAGGTATTTTTACCACATGTTGAATTACTTTATCCCCAGCTTCTGCGAACTGTCTTTCAAGTTCATTTTGATAAATTTTTACTTTACGCGTTTCTAATACAGCGGTCATTGTACCAGCTCTATATGTTGTCAGACCCTTAATATTAGATTTCCAAGCATCTAAATATAAAGACTTGAAATCTTCATAAGAGTACTCACTGGGTAAATTAACTGTTTTAGAATTATTCATGTTAGTATAATGGGCTATTATTTTTAATACATTTAGATGATCATTGACTCCAAGTTCCATGGCGCTCGCAAACAATCCATTTGTATTCATTTCTTCAATCCTGTTTTTATAGAAAGTTTTTGCAAATTCCCAACCATAGTCAGATACTAGTGTAGCTTTTACTAGACCTCGGCTTTTATCAACTTCATAATCAGTTTCATTGAACGAGCCTTTTAAGATATGCTCATCACCTTTTATAGAAAATTTCATATGATCGGTTTCAAACCATTCTCCTTTCATAGGATCAGGCCAAGTAAATCCCCTCTTTCTAAGATTACGTCTTTCATATTCTGTAACGATTGCCCATCTAACATATTCCAACATAAACGCAGGCTCGATACCACCAGTTACTATTCCAGCATAAATAGCCGTGTTCCCATTAGGAGCATTCATAGCATGATGTGAGTTCCGCATGTATCCTGTGTTTTCTATCTTCTTTTTTACGCTCGGGGATATTTTAAGATTATTCCACCAATAAGTACTAAAGTATTTCTTATGATCAAATAATTTAAAATTTCCTTTTTCCTTTCCGAGTTCTGCCGAAGCCAGTAATTCTGTTTCAGCTTTTAATTTATAAATATTTTTAACTAATTCTAGGCTTTCTTCTGACCCATATCTTATACCAAACATTAGCATTAAAGATCCAAGTCCCATATTGCCTAAACCAATTCTACGTTTCTCTATCATGGAATCTTTATATTCTTTCAACGGAGCTCTTGATATATCATTTATATTATCTAAAAATCTTACAGCGAGTCTTATACATCTAGCATACTCATCGTAGTCAAAAATTAATTTATCTTCAATTACTTTCACAAACTTAGTAAGATTTAGAGAACCTAAATTACATACTCCAGTAGCCATACCGATTTCACCACATGGGTTTGTTGCAAAAATATCTTCTGCATAAGCCAGAGGATTTATTTTATTGAACAAATCAAGAAATATTACTCCTGGCTCATTCCTTGTGTATGTTGCATATGAGATTGTATCCCACAAATCTCTAGCCTTTACTGTTTTATAAGTAATAATAGTATATCCTTTATGTCTCCATTCGTCTACATCTCCATTCCACTCTGACTCATATTTAGGGTGTTCGGTATCTGGAAAGCTTAAATCCCAGGTTTTATCTGCCTCTACAGCTTTAATAAATCCTTCGGTTATACCTATGGACATATTAAATTTAGTAAGCCTCCCAGAAGTTTGTTTTGCAACAATATAATCTTCTACTTCAGGGTGCCATACTGATAAAACTGCCATCTGTGCGCCTTTACGTATTTTTGTTTTTTCATCATCTCTAAGCGCCCCTAGGATTTTTTCGGATCCCATAGTTATTATTTCGGATGATTTATCCCACAACTCCATAAACTTTAAAACGCCCGGGGTTCTACTACCTATTCCTTTTACGTATGTTCCTGCTGGACGTATCCAACTAAAGTTTGTTCCATATCCACCCTCAGATTTTAATGTGTGAGCCTGCGCTTTTAACATTGTATAGATTCCTTCTATAGAATCCGGGTCTTTGTAATTGATATCTTTTGGGTGATGAACATAACAATTCATCAGGGTAGTTGCGTGGCGAGTATCTATGCCGAGGTTTGCCATAATTCTGCCACCAGGAATAAATTTAAAATCATCGAGAATTGAATAAAACTCTTCTGAGATATTTTTTCTAATTTCTTTGTTTTCTACTTTTGCGCCTTCGTTTGCAAGTCGTTTCCAAGTATCTTCTATAGTTGTCTCTCCAGGTCCTCTGTAATTGTCATTCCAGATTTCCTCTGAGTATTTATTCATCATGTAATATTCCTCGGTGGTTAACTACTTTTTATCGGATGAGCCGAATCCTTTTTCTCCGCGGTTAGTGTCATCCAATTCTTCTACGAATTCAAACGTTACTTTTGGCTGTCTGTGGATAATAAGTTGTGCTATTTTTTCCCCAGCTGCAATCTCTTCGGGATAAGCACCAGCATTTTGAAATACTATTTTTATCTCCCCTCTATACTCAGAGTCTATAACTCCAGCTTTTAACTTCAGGGTATTCCTCATAGAAAAACCACTACGTTCTTCAATTTGACCATAATATCCATCAGGTATTGCAACAGCATATCCAGTTGAAACAGCTTCTCTGTTGCCTGCCGCAAGTTTGGCTCTAGTAGCAGCATATAAATCTATACCAGCATCCGAATCTCTTTCCCTTGTAGGTGCAGTAGCTCTACCATTCAGTTTTTTAAATTTTAAATTAGCAGTCATTTGTGCCATTATATTTCTTTTGATTTTATTTCATTTAATTGTAATTTGAACAAATATTTTATATCAGAGATAGGAAAGATCGCAGTCTCAAATTCAATTGCATTATCGATTTGCTCAAGTAACTCATTTTCTCTAAATCCTTGAATTTCTATACCGTCTTCTGCAGGGCTTATATCAGTTACTTTACCAATAACCCCAATAGCTAGTTTTGTTGTTATTCTTACGGTATCTCCGACCTTTATTCTATCATATAAATATTTTGGGTTCATGTTAATTCAGCTTCCATTTCTTTTACTTTTTCAAGATAATTCTCTATTTTAATCAACCATTCTTTTTTAAATTCTTTTAATGGTATTGATTTTCTCATTCCATCAACATTATGATATTTTTTAATCAAACTCACAGGCGTAATAAAAGCTTGGTCTGAATAAACGGTTTTAAAATGTATCATAAAAAACGCAATCCCGCCAAGCTTTTGTTGAAAGCTTAAATATGCTAGTTGATGTTCTTCAATATTTGCTAGTGGAAAACTTGTTTTACTTTGGGTCTCTTTAGCATCAAACGCAATAGATTTTCCACCATTTAGAGTGCCTGTATAATCGACTGTGGATTGCTTAGCAACAAGACCCTTACTAGTTATAATTATAGGTACTTCTACCTTAAGAATCAAGGCCTGAAAATCTTTTCTATATAAAATATTTTGTCTATTTGCTCTCTTTTCGAGGTCCTTTCCTTTTTGTCCCATATACTGTTATTGGTTTGTAAGCTGAGCTTTTATCTAACATAAAAACAGAGATGCTTGGAAAATAAACTTCTGCAGTTTTATTATCCATAACTATTCTTGCTTCTATATTTCCCATAATAAATTTTAATTTCATTATAATGCCTTTGACCAGTGAGTTATAGTTTTAATTGTTCCTTTATAAAAGATTTCATCATCAGGCAAGTTATTTGGATCTAAATACCAAGTAGTATGCCTTGCTATATATGGAAAGCCAGTTCTAAAAGAACGTGCCCATGCACTTTTTTGCCTTGGGTCATGTATAGCAAATGTTGTGTCAATGTCGGCTTTATATAGACCTGGTTCCAGCTCTGTTTTCCAAAACTGTTCTTCCCAACCTATGACAGAGGCTTTATGTGGGTTATGATCTGGTAGATCATCAATTTTTAAGCCAATCCCTAATTTTAAAAATTTGGGATATCTTTTTAACACATCAAAAAGATGATGTACGAGATCTGCTGGACACTCTTCTACTGGGACAACATCTGGGTCAGTATATATGTAATGCCCATTTTTAAATCTATTGGCATATAATCCGGATTTCCATAATGCTTCATGACCTAGATTATTATTTAACATAATTATCTCATATGGCAAAGTTTTATAATATTCAAGTAGTGGTTCGTATATTGAACCATTATCAAGAATTATAACCGGGTTAGGTAGTTTTTTATCTACAATAAAACTAATTAATTGTTTTAGACATGTAAGTCTGTTAAAAGAATTAATTATAATTGGTATATTATCTGGGTTCATTATCAAAAAACTCCTTTAATTCTTTTAGTTGTAATTTCAAGTCTGGCGCTAAGTAATCATTTCCTATTACTTCTAGACTTCTATCGCAAGGAACTCCAGAATCTACCTCTTTTACATCCAAATTTAATGAGTATACTTCATTAATTAATTTAAGTAGATTATATTTATTTATTGGTTCGCTAGCATAATGAACAATTTCATGCTCTATATTATTATAATTCATGCATGTTGCTATAAATTTAGCTAGTTGTAGTGTTGTTACACCACTCCATATATGATCTGTCCATCCTGACACCTCTCTATTGGCCTGTGCTCTTACCCATTCCAGAAGAGAGTATTTGTTCTTGAGTTCTTCTCCTATAATAGATGTTCGTATAACCATTCCATCTGGATAACACGATTCTCCAAGCATTTTTGACATACCATACAAGTCCATAGAATCGGGTATTGCGTTTTCTTGATATGCCCCACGATTACCGGTAAATACACAGTCGGTAGATATATGAACGTAATCAATCCACGTGTCCCAATTAGCAAGGTATTTACCTAACTGAATAGGGAACCAAGAATTAATTTTGAACACGTCTTGCGACTTATAAAATGGTATTCTAGGTTTTATAACTCCCGCACAGTTAATTACAGCAACAGTATCATCATTAAGATACTGTGATAAACTATCTATAGGTGCATGTAGAATGTCAAATTCTTTAGAAGTTAGTGATGTAACGTCATAATCTTCCTGTGCCAAGTATCTAGAGACAACTGATCCGAGCATTCCGTTAGCTCCGATTACTATTACATTGTTCATCTTTCATCAGCCATAAAGAAGTGATCATTCTCTTTATTATAAGTGAATCGAATATCATCTTGTGTACTTTCTTCGGTTGTACTTGATGATAGCACTAATAATTTAGAATCAGGAGTCAGCAGGCTAAATCCATTAGCATAGCCAGGAGGTATGTAAAACACTGTAGGTGTTTGAGCTGAGAGAGTTTCCCTTGACTGTATATCCCAATTTAATGTCCAGTCATTTTTATATAACATCATTTGTACTGCTACAATAATAGCACTACCTGATAACATAGTAAAATATTTAGCTTCTCTTTCATGTCCGTGCCATGCACGAACAAACCCAGGAACGTGGTTTGATACAGTATAGTATCTTTTAATAGGAGATAGATCTAAATCATTATTAAACTCTACTATTCCCCTATCGTCAACAAAAACAGTTCCTTTATATAGTTTTGGTTCTGGTAATATCATAATTTTAAATTTGTTTTATATCCAAGCTATTTAAATAAGCTTGGTTTGAGTATCTCGTACTTTCTAAATCTTTTATTCTTTTAGTTTCTACAAGATATTTTAGTTCTTCTATTCCCTGATCTATTGAACATGTGGGATTGAACTTTAAATGTGTTTTAGCTTTTTCACTAGAGACTCTATAATTTCTAGTATCCTGAAATGGTACGTCTGTGTGATCTATAAAGAGGTCAGGAAAATGATTCCTCACTTGATATGCGAGGTCTATTATACGAACATTTTGCTTGTGAATATTAAATATTCCTTGCGCAGGACTGTATAAATTATCAACAACTGTTTGAGCAACATCCCTGACATGAAGTAGTGGCCTAAATTGATCTCCACCGAATACAGAAATTTTACCCATAGTATGTGCTTTAACAGTAAGTATATTCACTACAAGGTCCAGACGTATCCTAGAAAATTTATCTCCTACTCCAAATAAAGTACCAAGTCTAAATATCAAGGCATTTTTATTTTCTAAATAAGTCTCTGCTTCTAACTTACTTATTGCATATGCAGATAAAGGGTTAGTTGGGGAGGTCTCATCGAGTTCTATATTTTGTGCTCCATACACAGAGCATGTAGACATGAATATTATTCTTCCATCATAGTTTTCTGCAAGCCATCTGACGGAGTCGGAATTTATCTCTTTAGTTAATTCAGGATTGATCTGACAAGCTCCGTCTCCTACTAGCGCTGCTAACCAAATAACTGAGTAAGACCGCTTTAATAAAGGAAGTAATTTTTCTTTGTCTCTTATATCTCCATATACAAAGTCTACATCTTTTCTAAATGAATCCTCATATAGTAATTTATCATATACTGTTATTTTTACTTCTTGATGGCCTGGTATATTCTGTATCATTTTACTTTCTCGAAGTAAATCTACAATTATACCACCTACATAACCGGCTCCTCCAACAACTAAAATATTATGCATGTTATTAAATTGATTAAATATCAAGTGATCCAATACCCTCATTCCTTGGAAGTGTAAAAGCCCTAGCAGTTGATTCTAGAGAATCGGGTTTAGTGTCATTTATTAATACTCGTTCCCCACCAGTAATACCCATAACTAATTGATCATATGGAATACCATGATAAGATAGTTGTTTTTTTGTAACTTCTCTATCTCCTTCTTTTCTTCCAGTAGTTAGAATTATACAATATCCTTTTCTATCCCACTCGTTAAATTTGTCTTTTACGCCTGGTAAAACTAATGGCATAACAAGGGTGCTGCACATATTAGTTCTATCTCCGGAATGATGGAATAGTGTACCATCAATATCTATAAATAATGTTTTTGATCTGTTCATATACGTTCTTGTATAAAAGAAACTATTTCTGCGTCTACATATTCTGTAATTGTGTTCAAGTCAAAATCGAATTCAGGATGACTAAATACATAATGACCACATAATTTCAGAACCATTTGTTTATTTTCTTCAGGCTTGAATTCTTGTGGAAACCATTTCTTATATCTTCCATCTTGTATTACTAAATTGAACCAATTATCTATGTTAGAAATTTTTTCTAATATGTGTCTGGTTTCTAGATTAGCTAGTTCTGGGGCTATGTTAATTGCTGATAACCCTAAATTAAATTTCTGTTTAATTAAAGATGATGGTAAATAATCACCATTGTGTTCTTTAGACATAATATCATGTCTATCACAAACATTTGACATATATAGTAATCTATCTTTACTATAGAGTCCAGTATTTTTACCAGCTTGAAGAGAAGTTCCTGACTGGATAACCCCAAAAACTATGTTCTGAAATTTATCTGCAAGAGCATCTTTTAATTGTCTTATAAATGTATAGAAAGTATGAGGGTTCATATCATAGATTGCTTGCTCAGTCCCTACTTCATATAAACAATTAGGATTTATTTTATATCCTTTATTAATAATATCAACAGTATATTCAATGGCATCTTTAAATTTAAGTTTTTTCCATGGGTCGATATGCACAATATCCATTAATTGAATATCATCAATAATAGAGATTCTACCATCATCATCAATACTTCCCTGTCCAGGACCACCATGGTCTCTACATAAAATTACATTTGATGTTCTTTCTCTCACATAGTTAGTAAAATCTACTGTAGTCCAGTTATTGACATAGCCTCCCATATAGTCGATTTGTCTACGAGATGCTATTAACCCTACAGTAGTATTATATTCATTAGAGAATTTAATAATACTATCTACAATATTTTTACTCATAGGACCAAAAAATAACTTTGTTCCTATTATCCTATTTGTGAGAGATGACTCCATAAGTTGTATTTACCAAAATAAAATAAGAATTTATTTAAAGGATACACATGCAAGGATGCCATATTTAACCAAATGATAGAAGATAATATCTGTATCTTATTTACATCATACCCTTTCTCTTCTAATAACTTTAAAAATTTTTGTTGATATAGTGCCATATTATGACTTCTATGTAAATCACAGTTTACTTCACCATCATTAATAGTTAAGTAATACCCATTATTATCTATAATTTGATGATTAAAAATTAGGTTGTGATTTAATTTAGCAAGATCATAATATATATCTCCTGCTTCAATATTTCCACCAAAGTCTTGTCTCCAATCTAATAGCATAAATCTATCTTTATCAAAAAGTATATTTTCTAAAACAAAGTCCCCATGGAAAAGGGTAGGTAGGGTAGTAGATAGGTCAGCCCATTTTACCTTGTTCAGGATCTCCATACAATTAGGAACTTCTACACCATTAATAGT
>Ga0307378_10006076_pt1 | contig 16634 bp, 14 predicted proteins | sample UN1MG_FD_202238 | JGI IMG/M metagenome (GOLD analysis project Ga0307378, IMG submission 202238) | Soil microbial communities from Risofladan, Vaasa, Finland - UN-1 | ecosystem: Environmental > Terrestrial > Soil > Coastal area > Acid sulfate soil | place: Finland: Risofladan, Vaasa | collected... | reverse complement strand
GGCGTCATGGCCGCCCTCCTCGGCCGCCTCGCCGAGCGGGTGTTCACCATTGACCTTCACGAGGCGCCCGTCGTGCCCGACGTGCTCGAGTGCGCGGGCGTGGCCAACGTCGTGCCCCTCCGCGTGGCCGACAACGCCGCGAAGGCCGCCCTGCTCGACCAGCTTGGCTTCGACCTGGCGTTCCTCGACGGCGACCACAGCCGCGACGGCGTCGCCCTCGACTTCGCGCACACCCGCCGCTGCGGCGTCGTGCTCTTCCACGACTATGCCGACCCCGGCTTCCACGGCGTGACGGAGTTCGTGGACTCCCTCGGGGAGGGCACCATCCTCCGCGACGTGCCCTTTGCCTGGTGGTTCGCCCCGGGCAGGGAGCCCTTCGAGCCCCTTGTGGGCGGGGCCTCCGCGCCCCGCGTCGCCAGTTGGCGCGACGGCACGCCCTTCTGCACCGCGGGCCTGCGCTGCCACTGAGAGCCTAGCCTCCCGCAGGTTGTGGAACCTGCGGGAGGTTTCTGGGAGCTTGCCCCATGCGCATCTGCCACCTCACCCCCCTCGCCCGCCGCGGGCCGTGGACCACGCCCGAGTATGGCTGCGGGTCGTGGTGCCTGGCCCTGGGCGCCGAGTTCTTCCCCTACGCCGCCGACGACCTCACGCCCCTCGAGGGCTACGACCTGCTGCTGCTCCACACCGCGATGGGCCTCTACCCGCGCGTGCTCGAAGTCCTGGAGCGATTCGCCCACAAGCCCGCGGTGCTCCTGCTCACCTGCGACGCGATGTTCATTGACCCGCAGGGCTTCTTCCCCGGCTTCGCGCTGCCGCTGAAGGCCCTGCTCGACCGCGCCCGGCTGGCCGTCACCGAGACCGAGGAGGTCGGCTTCTTCCAGGCCATGACCTCGACGCCCGTCGTCCACCTGCCGCTCCCCGTGCCGCTGGAAGCCATGCGGAGCTGCTCGGCCCAATCTGGAATCTGGAATCTGGAATCTGGGATCTCCATCCTCCTTGGCTCGGGCTTCCGCGCCAAGAAGAACGGCCTGGCCACGGCCCTCGCCTTCCGCCGCCTGCGCTCCCTGTGGGCGGGGCCCCCGGGCCTCGGCGATCCCTGCGCCGGCAATGGCGGGACCGGCGCGCTTTCGCGCGAAAGCGCGACGGTCCGCCCCCTTCCGGCCGCTCACCCCGCGGGGCCCTGCCCCGCTGCCCTCGTCTTCGCGGAGGAGCCCGAGGCCGAGCGCGAGGCGTTCCGCCTCTGGGGCATCGAGGGCGTCGAGGTCCGCCCGACCTGCCCGCAGCCCGACTACTGGCGCCGGGCTGCCGCCTGCGGCCTGGCGCTGCACCTCGACTACCGCCGCACCATCGGCCGCTTCTCCGCCGAGTGCGCGGCCCTCGGCGTGCCCTGCATCAGTACCGCCGGCGCCACGATGCAGCGCGCCTGCTTCCCCGACCTCATCGTCGAGCCGTGGGACGTCGAGGGCGCGGCCACGCTCGCCCAGCGGCTGCTCCGCGACCCGACGTTCCGCGACCGCGTGCTCGACCGCGCCGCCGGCGCCCTCGAGCCCTTCGACCTAGCGCCCTCGGCCGCCCGCTTCCGCCAGGCCCTCGCCCGCTTCGTCGGGTGAGCGAGAACCAATGGGACCTATGGGACGTATGGGACCCATGGGACAACTCGCGCCCCGGGCCCCCAACACCCGGCACCTGACACCGCTTCTGGGAGTCCCCCATGCCCCCTCGCATCGTCACGATCTCCGACCACGTGGACTGCCCGACCGGCTTCGGCGTGCAGCACCGCCACCTAGCCTTCGCCCTCGCCCATGCCGGCTTCGAGGTGCACGCCCTCGGCCTCTGGGACACGCGGCCGCTGGCCCGCATCTCAGCTCAAGCTCCCGCGACCATGAGCCAGCCACCCTGTCATTCCGAGCCTGCCGAGAGCCTGGCCCGAGCGAAGCGAGGGCAACCTTTCAGGGGAGCCGACCAGCGTCACAAAGCCTCGTGCGTTGGCGGCGCCAACTCCCCTGAAAGGTGCTTCGACAAGCTCAGCATGACAGAGCGCGGGCATGTCTCCTTCGCGGAAACGACTCCCGAGCTCGTTGCCGTCACCCGCTACCCCGCCGGCCTCGGCGTCGAGGACCATCGCCGGGCCTGGCCCATGTACCGCGAGCTGCTGCGCCCCGACCTGGTGATCACCCTCGGCGACTTCGAGATGTTCCGCCACCTCAACGACGAATCGCCCCGCAACTTCGCCTGGTGCCACTGGCTGCCGATCGACGCCCTCCCCTACCCCGACCGCGACCACGCGGCGATGCTCCGCTACGACCACCTCGTGCTCATGTCGCGCTTCGGCCTCGGCGTCGTCCGCCCCCACCTCGAAGGCCGCGTGCCGCTCCACTACATTCCGCACGGGGTGGACGTGCGGGCCTTTCGCCCCCACGACGACCCGCTGGCGCTGCGCCGCCGCTGGAGCCGGCGGCTCGGCGTCGAGCTGCGCCCCGACGACTTCGTCCTCATCGCCCGCGACACGAATCAGTGGCGCAAGCAGCAGCCGTTGCTCCTCGAGGCCCTGGCCATGCTCCCGCGCGACGTGAAGCTCCTCCTCCACTGCGCGCCCGTCGCGCACCCGCGGGCGAACGGCTGGGACCTGCCCCACCTCGCCCGCCTCTACGGCGTCGCCGACCGCGCCATCTTCACGGCCGGCCCGTTTGGAGTCCTGCCTTCAGGCAGTCCGCATCCCGCGCCCGCCTCTGAGGGCGCGGCGGAAGGAACACTGGCTGAAGCCAGGACTCCGAACCTGACCCCGGAGGAGCTGGCCGAGCTCGACAACCTGTCCGACCTGCGGGTCTCGGCCACCGCGGGCGAGGGCTTCGGCGTCGTCACCATCGAGGCCATGGCCTGCGGCACGCCGACCCTCATCACCAACTACGCGACCAGCTCCGAGCTCCTCCTCGGCATTGCGCCTGGCGGCTCGCCGTTTGCCGGCTCTTCACCCCCAGCACACAGTGCCCAACACCCAACACCGCGCGAAGCGATCCTCGACCGCTTCGGCCCCGCCGGCGAACTGCTTCGGGTGGCGGCCTGGACCGTCGAGCAGGCCCGCCACCTCTTCCGCCCCGTGCCCGACGCGACCGACCTGGCGGCGAGGGTCCTGGCCTTGCGCGACGACCGTGGCCGCCTCGCCCGCTACGGCGTCGCGGGCCTCCGCCGCGTCCTCGCCCACTACACACTGGGGCGAGTCGCCACCGATTGGGCCGCCCTCGCCCGCCGCGTCCTCGCCGAGCGCGTGAGGTAGTTTCCGTTGCGGGAAGTGGCGCCACAGGCAAGATGCCTGTGCCACCCCCCAAGTACTGCTCCACAGAGAAAAGTGTACAAGAACCACGCTCTGCGGCCTTCGTGCCGAAGGCACGTCAGGAGTTAGCCGGCGGCTTCAGCCGCCGGACTCGGGTGCCAGAATGAGCCCCGTCCCGAAGGGACGGCAGGACGGCTTCCCGGCGCGGCTTCTGCCGCCCCTTGCGGGGCTGAAGACTGGGGACCGCCGGGTTCCGGCGGCTGAAGCCGCCGGCTAAGTCCTGGCGTCCCTGCGGGACGAAGCCCAAGGGAATCCCGCCTCACTATTGCGCGCCTTCCTCCGTGGAGCGGTACTAACAAACGGCGGTGGCACAGGCTTCCAGCCTGTGACTCACCAAGGCCAATTGCCCTCAACCACTTTCCGTAACAGAAACGAAGTAGCCCGCCGCGCCGAACCATGGGGGTGGTTCCACCTGCAATCCCGGCTCGCACCTCACGCGAAGTTTCGCCTTGCAAATCCCTGACGCCGTGGTATAATCGTGCTCGTCGGGGGCTTGTCAAACCCGTTGTGGCGAGGTCGCTGGCCGCCAGGAGGCAAGGACTATGAGACGCGTGCTCGTCGTGGCTGTGTTGCTCTTCGCTGTCTCTGCTCCCCTGCTCGCGCAGGAGCCGGCCGTGCCGGCCCAGCCGACGGAAGAGGAGGGTCCGCGCTTCACGATCTTCACCAAGCTCTTCCGCGGCATCGGCAACATCATCATCGCCCCCTTCGAGATCCCCGTGACGGCGTTCAACGTGGCGGCGGACACGGATGTCTTCATCGGCGTCTCAGTGGGTTCGGTGGCCGGCGCGGCCGCCGGCTGCGAGCGCCTCGGGTGCGGCGTGATGGACGTCATTACGTTCCTCTTCCCGCCCTACGACCGGCCGCTGCTCACCTACACCGTCGGGAAGTCCCCTGCCGGCGCCGCGGCCATCAACACGTTCCCACGAGAGCTCTAAGACAGCACGGAGGCATGCCCCTTGTCCCGACTTCGCAGCCGCCGACGCGGCAAGACCCGCTCCTCGAAGACCAATCACGGCGTCCGCCCAACGCTTCACAAGAAGCGTAGCCAGTTTTAGACCCGCGCGCTCCGGGCCACACCCCCCTACCACGCGGCCCGGGGCGCGGGACAGCACTCCCCGTCCGTGCGAGGTCCTGCGGCACGTCAGCCGACAGGCCGGCGAGAAACCGGCTCCAAATCGGCTTGACTTCGTCGCTGGCCCACGCTAGAATCCACAACATCCTGTAAGAACCCCTTGCATCCACCACAAGGGGTCGCTATACTGGCGGTGGCCAATGGCCCTGGCGGCTCCCAGATGGTGGGGAGCACTGCTCAAGACCCCGCGAGAGCGTGATGGGCGAGAGCGACTGGTTTTTCAAGTTCATGTGCGAGCTGGGCACCAGCGGCATCTGGGCGAAGCTCTCCAAGGCTGCCAAGGCCGTCTACCCCATGCTGGGCATCCACACCGATGGCTCGTTCAAGCCCGTCTACCCCTCGATTCCGCGGCTCATCAAGCTCACGGGCCTCAGCAAGAAGGGGGTCGAGGACGGCCTGCGCGACCTCGAGGCCAACAGCCTGATCCGCCGCCGCTCGGGCAAGAGCCACAAGCGCGGCCAAGCCAACCGGCCAAACATCTACGAGTTCGCGTTCGAATACGCCGGCTCCACCCTTGGCTACTCAGTAGGCAAGGGCTTGGCTACCCAGCAGCCAAGCCCCTTGGCTAGCCAGGTGCCTACTCCTTTCCCACCCAGTAGCCCAGAACTAGAGTCTGAACAACCAGATCGACAGCAGCAGACCATCAACCTCAACCTCACCCTCCGCCAGGACGAGAGCGTTGCTGCTGCTGCGATCCAGCTCCTTCGCGAATACTTCGACGAGAAGGCGGCCCAACACTTCGCCTCGATATACCCGGCCGACTACATCCGGAAGAAGGTGGACCTCGTCGAGCGCCGCGCGCGCGCCAACCGCCTGCGCAACAAGCCTGCCTATCTCCGGCGCGCCCTCGAGGGTGGCTGGGAGCCCGCCGCCCCCGAGGTGGAGAATGATCGCTTCGAGCAGCTCGTTACGTCTATCCGCCAAGGCGACACTCGGGAGGCCGTGATCGGCGACGTGGCCTGGCGAGCCGGCGTCACCGCCGACCAGCGCGCCGTCTACCTCACCCACATGACCACCGGCGCCCAGATGCGGCTGAAATCCTGGGACGACTGCCGTGACCTCCAGTGGCGCTGACCTGCTCGCCTGCTCACGGGGGGTGCTGGCGACACACGCCGAGGGGGCCCCGCAGATGGGCGAATGGGTCATAGAATTACTGTTATATGACCCTTCCCGGCCCTCGCCCTCCCCATCCTGTTCCACTTATGTCGAGGGTGCCCCAGGGCATTTCGGCGCATTATATTCAACTCAGCCCGCGGACCGCACTTGACCGCGGGGCGCGCCTGCGGTCATGCTCGGGGTGGGCGCCGGCCTGTGAGTGGCGAGCTCGTCCCTTTTTTCCAGTCGGACAGGGCATCGCTGGAAAGTGCGTGGCCACGTAGCCGCAAGCGCCCTGGCCACCGAGACGCCACCCCGGCTGCCCCGAGAAGACAACGAGGGAGCGAATGGCGACGTCCTGTTCCTGCCGGCGCATCTCCGGCCGCACCTCGAACACCGATGAGCGGCTGCCTCGCTTGGCCCAAGAAGCATTGGCCCCTGGCGCGACAGTGGCCGGGAGTTCCAGGGACTCGCCCCACGTTGGGCAGCGGAGCTCGGGGGCATCTGGTGTTCCGGACACCTTCGCTCCGGGGTGCCCTCCTTGGGGTGATCGGCGCGAGCGCGGCGGCCCGCCCGCTTGGTAATCGGCCATACAAGAAAGAGCGGAGCGACCCCGACGCCCCGAGGCCAGCCCCTACCGGGGTCGTGCTGAGCGAAGCTCCGTGCCACTTCGCTCAGAACGACCCTGGGACGAATGCCTGGCATGAGCCAGTCGTGGTGGTGCAGCGGGAGGCGAACGACGCTAGTTGGGCAACGCGTCCTGCAGAGGTCAATAGCCGCGACTGCGTGGCGATGCACTCAGGCCCTGCGGCGGGCCAGTAACCGCCCGCGCGGAAGCTGCGGATGCGCCGGGGCATCTGGTCGGGCGGGTGGCGGATTAGCGGGCCGTGAGGGCCTTGAGCTGGGCGGCGAGCTGAAGAACGAAGAGGATGGCCCCGATGCTGGCCACGGTGGCGAGCACGAGGTAGGCGGCGTAGGCGATCTTCCGCGCCCTCCCCCACCGCCGCTCGGCCAGCAGCTCCTCGAGGATGCGGTTCTGCTTGATCTCGCTGGCCTTGACCAGCGCGGTGACCTCGTTGGCACGGCTGAGCGCGGCGGCGACCTCCTCGGAGGGGTTGCCCATGCGGGTCCCCGCGAGCTGGGCTTCTAGCCCCTGGCGCGCGGCGCGCTCCTGCGCGAGCTGCTCGCGCAGCGTTCGCAACTCCTCGCGCAACTCGCCAAGCAGCAGGCGATATCCACCCTCATCGGTCGAGTGACCCGTCGTTGACCGGTCATCGGTCACCGGCCCTGCCACTGGGCGGTCACTGACCTGGGGTGGCTCAGCGGCGCCGACGTCACGCACCAGCAGCCCCTCGTGGGCGTCGAGGCGCTCCAGCGCGCTGGCAGGAATGAGCTTGACCTCCCGCCCATTGCGAATGCCCACCGCCTCCGGCAGCACGCCCCGCTTGATCAGCCGGTAGAGGTACGACCGCGTGACATTGAGCTTCGCAGCCGCTTCCTCCGCGGTCAGCAGTTCTTCGCCGGGCTCGAGCATGTGCACTCTCCACGCGGCTCCCTATCATGTCAAATCGGGATCCGGGCCGCAATCTTGAGTGGAAAATGACCGCGCAGTGAAATACCACACACCGGACACTGCCGCGCGACTGACCGGTGGCTGGCGAGTCAGTGGCTGACCGGTCGGTTGACCGACGGGTCACTGGTGGGTCACTGGACACTCAACGGTCAGCGGGGAAGCGGAGGATCGGTCACCGGAGCTGGTTCCACGGGGAACCGATCGCTGGCTGGAGGGCGTAAGTGTTGCTCCAATAGTCTGTTATGGCCCTGGCTTGCAGCAGCGCGCAAGCGGTTGTCATTCCGAGCGGAGCGACCCGCCTTCGCCAAGGCGTCGGCGGGCGGGGAGCGAAGAGAGGGCAACCTTTCAGGGGAGGGAGCCACCGTGACGGAGGACACTCCGTTGCCGGAGGTCACTGCCTTGGAAGGTGCTTCGACAAGCTCAGCATGACAACAGGGGGGCGTGCCCCAATTCCAGGGGGACGGGCTGGTGAGAAATGCGGGTTGGCGTCCTTCTCCTCTCCGGCCGCCCGGAGGTGGCGGCCGCTCAGCACGGGGCGCAATGGGGCGGCTGGCCGGGGGTCCTGGTGAGGAATGCGGGGGAGGGGTCGAGAACGAGGAGGAGGGACGAGGACGGGTAGGGCCGAACGCTGGCTGCGCGAGAACCGGGGACCATCGTCGGTTGCTGGGAGGACCGGGTGTGCTTGAGTTGGGCGGGTGGTTTCTTGAATACGGGGCGGGGCAGGAACGTCTAGAGGGGCAGGAGGCGAGAAGGCAGACCGAGGTGAAGAGCGAAGCTAGGAGGCCCTGACGATGAAGAAACTGGTTGCTGTGGCGCTGGCAGCGGCTCTGGGGCTGGCGGGGACAACTCGCACGGCTGACGCGGGTGGATGGTATCATTCCCGCCATCACCACAGCCATGCCGGGGACGTGTTGCTTGCCGCGGGCGTCGTGCTGACGGGTCTGGCGGTGCTGGATGCCGTGCTGTCGCCGGAGCCGCGGGTGGTGTACACGCAACCGGCCGTGGTGTACAGCCCGCCTCCGGCCTACTACACGCCTCCGCCCGTCGTGTACGCGCCGCCCCCCGTGTACTACTCGCGACCCGTGGTGCTGCCGCCGGTGTGCCGCCCGATGCACGTGGCGCCCCGCGTGATCTATCAGCAGCCGGCCTACCGTCCCGCTCCGCGGCCGGCGTATCCGTACGGCGGCTACCGGCGCCGGTAGTCGTGGGGGAAGGGGAGGGGAGCCAGGGAAGATGGAGACCCATCCGCCCAGGGCCAGACGCTCTGGGCGGACTCATTATGGGGGGTGCGAGGGCTTGCTGTGGCGCGTGGGTTCGTGTAGAATTGGGGGAAGAGGGCCGCCGAATGGGTCCGCCGTGTTGGCGGCCGCGGCGGCTCTTGTGTCCCCGAAAGGAGGACTGGCGTGAAGAAGGCATTGGTGGTGTTGGCAGCAGTCGGAGTGGTGTTCGCGCTGTGGGGCCTCAGCGTGGCCGCCGTAGACGAGGTGCAGGAGCTGAAGGGCGACGCGGGCTGCGCGATGTGCGCCTTCAAGAGCGGCGGGTGCGCCGCCGCCGTGAAGATCGGCGACGATGTGTTCGCCCTCAAGGCGTCGGACAAGGCGTCCAATGCGACGAAGGAGTTGATCGCCAGCTTCAAGGGCGCCGCGAAGACGACGAAGGTGGCGATCAAGGGCGTCGTGAAGGACAAGGCGGTCATCGCCGACGAGGTGACGAAGGTTGAGGAGAAGAAGGAGGAGTAGTCCTCCCGTTGTCTCCATAGAGCTTGAAGGCCCGAGGAGTTGCTCCTCGGGCTTTCCTTTTGGCCCGGGGGGAGTACGCCGGCGACGCGTAGGGGAGGTCTGTCATTCCGAGCCTGTCGAGGAACCCTTCGCAGGAGCATGCCAGCGTGGCCGGAGCACGCTTCACGCTCCGCGCCATGCCCCCGTGAAAGGTGCTTCGACAAGCTCAGCATGACAGCCAGGGCGGGCGTGGAAGTCATCGGGGGAGGGCACATGCCGAGGGGCGGGGCCTCAGGGGCTCACGGCCTTGCCGATGGGGTGGCGGGCCTTGGGGAGGGCGGTGCGGTAGTCGAAGTCGGGGTCGTTGGCGTCGTCGTGGCAGGATCGGCAGATGGGGAGGACGGTGCACTCGGGGCAGTTGCCGCCGAGCTTGAGGATGGCACGGGGCTTCTTCGGGTCGTCGGCGTGGGCCTTGCCGGGGCCGTGGCAGGCCTCGCAGCCGACTCCTCCCATTTCGGATTTGCCCGCATCAGCGGGATAGCCGCCGGGGCGGGCGTAGCCGGTGGTGTGGCAGCGGAGGCACTCGGGCCTGGCGAGGCCGACGACGCCGCGCTTGTGGCGGGGGACGCTCCAGTTGTCGGGCGCCGGCTTCCTGAGGAGTTCCAGGGCTTTGGCGTGGCGGCCGTCCTTGAGCGCCGCGTACTCCGTGGGATGGCACTTGGCGCACGCGGCGGAGCCGACGTAGGGGGTGTCGGGGTCGAACAGGGTGTCGCGGGCGCCGGCGCACAGGCGGCGGAGGCGCTCCTCGCGCTCGGCGCGAGGGAGCTTGAGGAGCTCGGCCCGCTGGTCGTGGAGGACGCGCTGGCGATACGTGGCGAAGTCGAACCGGGGCGAGTGCGGGGGGTCGTGGCAGAAGAGGCAGGCATCGGCCTTCAGGGGGGCCTTGGGCGGCGAGGGGGGCAGGCCGTCGCGCGGCACGACGCGGGGCGGGAGGTTCTGGGTGAACGCGGCGCAGCCGTTCTGGCCGTGGCAGGTCTCGCACTGGACGTTGGCGAGCTGAGGCGTCCTGGCCATTGAGAAGAAGCCGCCCTGGGCGTGGCCGACGACGTGGCAGCGGACGCACTCGGGGTCGCTCTCCTTGCCGAGGCGGACCAGGCTCTCCCACGCGCAGGCGTGGCGGGTGAGGGTCCAGTCGGCGTGCTGGCGCGGGTGGCAGATGCGACAGGCCTGGTCGCCGCTGTAGACGCCACGCTCGAGCAGCGGCCGCACGGGCAGGCCGAGGAGGGCCGAGATCTCCATCTGGAGGAGCGCGGGGGTCTGGAGGGAGAAGTCGCGGTGTCGGAACCGGACGCGGCCGTCGGGGCCGACGACGAAGGTGTCGGGCACGGTGCCGCGGTAGCGGAGGGCAGTGCGGAGCGCCCAGTGCGGGTCGGCGGCCGTGGGGAAGGGGTGGCCGCGCTCCTCGGCCAGGGCCTTGAGCGCGTCGCCCGCCGTGTCGGTGCAGACGGCGAGGACGTCGAGCCAGGGCGGCTGCTTGCGTGCGGCGGGGCCGAGGTCGCGGTAGGCGCGCCCGAGGTAGGTGAGGAGGTCCTTGCACCGCGGGCAGTCGCGCGCGAAGAGGGTGAGGACGAGGACGCGGCCCGCGTAGTCGCCGAGGGAACGCTTCGTGCCCGTGGTGTCGGTGACGGCGAAGGGTGGGGCAGGGGGGTGATCGCCGAGAAGGGGGTCCACGTCGGCCGGCGGCTCGATGTCGAATCGGCGGAGGATGCGGCGGAACAGGTAGTCGGCGGGGTCGGGCGCCTTGTCGGCGTAGCGGGGGAAGATCGGGCGGTCGGCGTCGCCTGCGGCGATCTCGAAGGGGTAGAAGGCGGGGAGCTGGTCGAGGCGGCTCATGCCCCAGGCGAGCGTGTAGCGCTCGACGATGGCCGCGTCGGGGTCCAGCACGCAGGGGAAGGTGGCGCCGAGCCTGTCGAGATGGGCCTTCGCGAGCTTGGCCAGCTCGGGGCCTTTCGGCCGCTGCGCCGGGATGCGTCGGGCGGAGAGGGGGGTGTAGCCTGGGGGGACGGCGACGCCGACGACATCGAGGTTGAGGGCGTGGCGTCCCGCGTGAAGGCGTTGGGCGATGCGCGTGCCGGTGTCGGAGGCCGCCGCGGTGGGGTCGAAGAGACAGACGAGGATGCGGTGGTGGGCGTTGCGCTCGGCGAAGTCGAAGGTCCAGCCGTCGAGGGTCTCGCCCCGGAAGGCCAGCGGGTTCTTCGTTCTCGCACTTCGGATTCCGGGCTTTGGGTTGGGGGCGGGGGGCTTGAGGGGCTCGAGGCCGGCGGCGCTGCCGTCGTCGGTCGAGCAGGCGGGGAGCAGCAAAGCTATGAGCCAGAGCGTGGCTGCCGCAACGCGTAATCCGTAATCCGTAATCCGTAACAGGAAGCGTGCAACGTGGCGCCGGCCCGGGCGCGCGGCGACGCTCGCTCTTGTCTGGTTACGCATTACGGATTACGCATTACGGGTAGATGGTGGCGATGACCTTCTGGAGCCTGCGGACCTGCGAGCGCTGAAGCATCATGTCCGCGGCGGCGGTGGGGTTGGTGGAGACCAGGCGCACGCGGCCGCTGGTTTCGAAGTGGATGAGCTTGAAGTAGCTCTTGCCCTCGACGGTCTGGCAGATGGCCGGCTCGCCGCTGCGCGGCGTTCGTTCGGGGTCCACCACGATGGTGGTGCCGGGCGGGCACATGGGCATCATGCTGTCGCCGCTGATGCGAAGGGCGTAGGCTTGGTGGCCCGCGCCGGGCCATCGCGGGATGGGCTCCTCGCCGGGCAGCCCCGCGCCGGTGGGGAGGCCGGCATCGGTGAAAGCGACATCGGTTTCGCCTGCGGCCACGTAGCCGATCACCGGGATGTCGGGCTGGGAGAGGATGCCGGCGCCCGCGCCGGCGGGGCCGACGGCGGCCATGAGGGCGTTGAGGGCCGAGGCGAGGCGCGCGGGCGGCGCGCTGGCGAGCCGGCTCGTGGCGGCGCCGGCGTCGCCCTCTTCCGCGGTCACGGCGGCGTAGAGGTCCGCGAGCAGGCTGTCCTGCGCGAGGAGCTGCTGGACGGCTTCGGGCAGGGGCTGGCCTTCGGTGGCGAGGCCGGAGAGCATTTTGACGAGCAGCTCTCCCGCGGCGGAGCGGAGCGTGTTCACGTCGCCGTCGAGCTCCTCGATCTTCGAGCGGGCCTCCGAGCGGGCGCGCTCGCGCACCGCGAGGTCAATGAGATGCTGGCGCTCGGCGGGGTTGACGCCGAGTGCCTCGGCGATCTGCTCCACGCGCCGCTGGGGCGCCGGCTTGGAGTGGCCGTGAACGAGTTGGCCAATGTAGCTCTTCGTCACGCCGATCCGGCGGGCCAGCTCCGAGTACTGCACGTTGCGCGCGCGGCACAGAACGTCCAGGTAGTCGCGGAACGTCTCCATCACTTCTCCTCTGTGTCTCCCCGTTCGTAAGTGTATTGTAGCACTGGACGGAGCGCTGTCAAGTAAAAAATCGCGCGGCACGTCCCGGGCAGTTTTAGCCTTGACGCCGCCCTGTGAGGGCGCTATACTCGTGCACGTCCTCAGGGCCGGCGCGCCCCGCGTTGCCGGCGGACCGTTCAGCGTGGGGTTTCTTTCTCACGGGGGTTATTACCAATGTACCGACTTGGCCCCTTCGTGACGGGTCTTGGCGTCCTGGCCCTGGCCGTCGCGACCGCCTCTGGCACCCCTATCTACGCGATCAACAGCGGCGGCGGCGCCTACACCGCCGTGGACGGCACGCTGTTCCAGGCCGACGCCTACTCCACCGGCGGCAAAACCTACACGACCAGTGACTCTATCGCCAACACGCTCGATGACACGCTCTACCAGAGCGAGCGCTACCAGAGCTATTCCTACATCCTGCCGGTCGCCAACGACCCCTGGGGTTACATCGTCACCCTGAAGTTCGCCGAGGTCTTCCAGACCGCGCCTGGGGCCCGAGTGTTCCACGTGGACATTGAGGGAACCAGAGCGCTCTCGAACCTGGACATCTACGCCACGGCCGGCCACGACGTCGCCCTCGACTTCAGCTTCGGGCCGATCTACGTGACCGACGGGAACCTGAACATTGACCTGATCACGGTCGTGGACAACGCGAAGCTGAGCGCCCTGGTTGTGGAGGTGGTCCCGGAGCCTGCCAGCCTTACCCTCCTCGTCCTGGGCGGCCTGGGCCTTCTCGCCCGGCGACGCAGGAAGTAGGCGCGAGGCGCCTCAACGTTCGCTTCCGCAGGGGCGGCCTTCGAGCCGCCCCTTGTTCATGGCCTGTCTGACGCGGGCGCGCTTGCGCGGGGCGCCCGCCGGCGGTATCCTCCAGGGGATGGCAACGAGCATCGTCACTCGCCTCCGCCAGCGCCTTTCGGCCTGGGCGATTCGGCTCGTCCAGCGCTTCGGGCCGCACCAGGTGCGCGTCCTCGGCCGCACGTTCCGCGTCAACCGCCACGTCTTCAACCCGAGGTTCTACCTCACCAGCAAGTTCATGGCTCGCCATCTGCGGCTGCGGCCCAGCGACTCCGTGCTCGACATGGGCACAGGCTCGGGCATCCAGGCCATCGTGGCCGCGGCCACGGCCGCCCGCGTGGTGGCGATCGACATCAATCCCGAAGCCGTCCGCCTCGCCCGCGAGAACGCCCGCGCCAATGGCGTGGCCGATAGGGTCACCGTCCTCGAGGGCGACCTGTTTGCGCCGCTGGGGGGGGCTTCCGGTCCCGCGGCGAGGGAGTTTGTAGTGCGGCCTTCAGGCCGTATCCGTGCTGTCGCCGCTCCCTCCGCAGATGTACGGGCTGAAGCCCGCACTACAAACGAAGAGCGATTCGACCTGATTCTCCTCAACCCGCCGTATCTCGAAGGCCCGGTGCGATCGCCGCTCGACCATGCGATGTTCGATCCGGGAAGGAGGCTGCACCGCCGCTTCTTCGCCGAGGCCCGGGCGTTCCTCGCCCCTGCCGGCTGCGTCCTCATGGTCTGCTCCTCCCTGGCCGAGCCGCGGCGGGCCCTGGCCATCGCGGGGGAACTGGGCTGGGAGGCCACACTGCTCCACCGCAAGCGCGCCTGGGGCGAAACCCTGTTCCTCTACCAGCTCACGCCGCGGGACCCTGCCTGACATTCAGTGGTATCTCCTTGATATGCTGCCACTTACGCGCAGGCGCCAGCCCACCGCGCAAAACACAAATATTTCACTTGACAAGCGGCGAGTTGTGCGGTATACTCTGGATAAGTGAACCGCTCTATGCATCCGCGGAGGAGCGATGAGCGACGACTCGCGAGCCCGATGTCCCTGGCCTCCAAGCCCAGCGGCGCGGCCTCGCGGCTCAGGCCCCTCGCAGGAGTGACGCGGGGCGAGTGACAAGGGGCGAGTGGGGAAGACGGACGAGCCGCGGCTGACCCACACCCGCCACTTGCGACCCGCCACCCGGCACTCCTCGGGGCCTGGGGGACCACGACAGGGCCAGCCGCGAGGTCGGCTGTCCCGTCGGTCGCCGGAGAGCGGCCGCAAGGCCCTCTCGCGGACGGAGGGCCGTGGCGAAAGGCCGCGGCACCCGCACACGGCGGCTGACGTCCTCCGATCCTGCCACCCCGTGTTTCCATCTTCACAACCCATCGTCCCGTGAGGTGTCCCGGCCCGGACTCCGCGCCGAGCGCGGGCCGGGCAGGGGCGCCTCGCGCGTCACACGCAAAGGCGTTCAGCCATGTTGCACATACTCGACATCCTGGCAGTTCGTGAGGCGGTGAGGAGGCAACCGCGCAGGTTAAGGGTCATCTGCCATCTGCTGATGCAAGGGTACACAGACGAGGAGGTCGCCGAGGAACTGGGCCGGCCCTGGGGCACCGTGCGTTGGCAGATGTACGAGATTCGCAAGTCGTTTGTTGCCATGGGCTTCACGCCCCCGCGTCGCCGCCGCAGCGGGGCGGCGCCAAGAAACTGGAAAAAATGACCCAACAGATTCGGGGGGCAATGCCGTTGTACAGGTGGAGAGGAGTGAGGACAATGAACGGCGAACGATTCCAGCGGCTCCACGAACAGGCGTGCCGCATCCTTCACGGGCTGAAACAAACCTGCCAGTTCCCCGAGAGCGACCTGGACGACTTGGGCCAGGAAATGGCCGTCGCGTTGCTCGAGATAGAGGGGGGGACCGACTCCTATTGCCTCGCGGGCGCCGTGTGGGCGGCCCTGGACTGGCTGCGAAGCGTCTACGGGCGGCAGATGCTCTACGGCGTGTCGCAGATGCCCGACCTGGTGCCGCTCATTGACAGCGGCAAGTGGCGCCGCGTGTGGTGTTGAAGGCCGACTGGCGGAATCTTCTTGTGGGCGGGGCCTCCGCGCCCCGCGCACTCCCGGCATCCCGGGCGAGCGCGGGGCAGAGACGCCCCGCCCACAATCTCACCAAGGAGTTCCCGATGAGCGAGAGAGCTCAGACCGTTGGGCCCGCCCCGAGCCTGCCCGATCGCAAGGACGAGCTTCGCGTCGAGATCGCCAAGCTGGCCGCGCGCGTCGAGCACATGATCGCCGAGGCCATGCGCGTCGAGAAGGGCCAGACCGACGTGAAGAAGCGGTTCGAAGGCGAGGACGAGCTTCGCGGCCGCGACGAGTCGCTGAAGTTCCAGCCCTCGGCCGCCGTGGGCTATTGGCGCGAGGTCCGCGAGCAGGAGGTCCGCCTCGACACCCTGCGCAACGAGCTGCGCGCCCTTGAGGACCTCGGAGCCGGCGACCTCCTGCGCGTCGAGATCCACTTCGACGGCCCGCGCGAGGCCGCGTGAACCTCCCTCCCGAAGGTTCCAATCCCTTCGGGAGGGTACTCCCCGGGGCGTACCCTCCCGAACGTGGGGAAACGTTCGAGAGGGAAGAGCACAGCCGAGGGCGGCTGTGCCACATCGTCCCACACACCCAACACCGAGCACCAAGCCATGAGAACCATCCACTACAATGCCTTGCCCGCCCAGCATCGCTTCCTGGCCTCGAAGGCCCAGTTCGCCGGGCTTTTCGGGGGGATCGGCTCGGGGAAGAGCCACGCGGGGTGCTTCTGGGCACTCACGAAGGCGCTGAGCAACCCCCGCTGCCTCGGCCTCATCGGGGCCAACAGCTATCGCCAACTCCAGGACGCGACGCTGCGGACGTTTCAGCAGTTCCTGGCCACCTACCGCGTGCCCCACACGTTCAACGCCACGGACCTGCGGTTCCGCCTGGCCAACGGGGCGGAGGTGCTCTGCCGCTCGATGGAGAGCTACGACTCACTGCGCGGGATCGAGCTGGGCTGGTTCTACCTCGACGAGCTGCGCGACACGCGATTGGAGGCCTGGCGCGTCGTCCAAGGCCGCCTCCGGAGCCAGAATGTGGACGCGCGCGAGGGGCGCGTGACCAGCTCGCCCAACGGCTTCAACTGGATCTACGACGAGTTCATTCGCCGCCCGGCCGACCCCGGGAACCCCGAGGCCCGCCGCCTCTACGAGGCCATCTTCGCCCGAACGAGTGATAACAAGCACCTGCCGAGCGACTACGTGGCCGCGCTCGTGGCCGGCTACGACCCGCTCCTGGCCGCCCAGGAGCTGGACGGGCGGTTTATCAACACCACGGCGGGCCGCATCTACCACACCTTCGACCGCGACACCCACGTCAGCGCCGCGGCGGGGCTGGTGCCTGGCGAGCCGATCCTCTGGGCGCTCGACTTCAACGTCACGCCCATGACCGCCGTCATCGCCCAGTGGGAGCCGTGTGGCACAGCCGCCCTCGGCTGTGAATCCCGTGGCCC
>Ga0307378_10006075_pt1 | contig 16636 bp, 17 predicted proteins | sample UN1MG_FD_202238 | JGI IMG/M metagenome (GOLD analysis project Ga0307378, IMG submission 202238) | Soil microbial communities from Risofladan, Vaasa, Finland - UN-1 | ecosystem: Environmental > Terrestrial > Soil > Coastal area > Acid sulfate soil | place: Finland: Risofladan, Vaasa | collected... | reverse complement strand
GATGCTGAAAGGATCGATTATCTCTCCGACCGAGGGGAGCCCGCTCTGGCCCCGCACTATCATAACCGGATCGTCCTTGCCGACATACCTGCCGGCCAGAAGGTTCAGCTTCTGGGTGCTGGTGGAAGCTGCCACCAGGCCGTCCTTCCGCCATACGCCATTGATCACGTAGCGTGACGGAGCCCCGATATAGGCTAGCAGGCTGTAGGATTCTTCCGGTGTACTGAACCGGCACATCCGCTTGGCAATCACGTCATGGACCTCGAAGACAAACCCGTCATGCATGTTTGGATCTATTACAAGCCCGGGGTTGGACATCGGATCGGCAAAGATCTTGTACAGGTAAAAGTTCCAGGCGCCCGGCTCGGTCTTATCGGCCATAAATACAAGTACCGGGTCACTGCCACGCTCCTCGAATTCCATTTCCGCAACGCCCGGGCCCATACCCTTGACATTGCCGGAAAAGGCGTCCGAAAGAATGTCCTGGCCGGCCCCGTACAGTTTCATCTCCTTGGCAATGCGTGCGCATTCCGTAAAGACATTCCATGCCAGGCCATGGATCTCGGGGTCGTCCTCTCCCCTTGTGTGGGTCATGATCAGTTCCAGGTCGTCGCCGCAGTGGGTTACGAAAGAATCGATGAGCAGCTTTCCCTCCTGCTCATTGAGCATCCGGGTTGCTTTTTCCAAAAGCTTGGGGTGCGTGCGGGAATGCCCCGGAAAACTCCCCACATCCGCTTTTATCACAGAAATGGTGGTTTTGGCCATAAAATCCTCCAATACTACATGGTTATGGACTTATAAAAATGATGGCGAATGGAGACTGTGGGGTGGGGCAGTGTTATTCCCCTTCCACATGCTCTTCCTCATTTTCCAATGCAGGCAGGTACGACACCTCCAGCACACCGTTCCGGTAAGAGATCTCGACGCTGTCCTTCTTTGCCGGGGGTACTTTTGCGCTTGTCCGGTATTGTCGCCCGCCGTCACGGGCCCATATGAAGACCCTGTCTTCTCTGAACAGCACCTGGATGTTCTCCGGGGACATGCCCGGAAGTTCGGTGGCCAGGTTGACCCGGTCACCGATTTGATAGACCTCGACATCCGGCTCGGTGGAATCGCCCCGCTGCTGCGGTCCCGGAACGTGCCCGTCACCCGGGATAAATATCTTCATCCCTATAAAGATCGGACGCCCGTCTCCCTTTTCTGCCATCTCCATGATATGCCGAAGCACATCCTCGAGGTTCCTGAAATTATCGTTCGGTTTCTCGTTCATTGGTGTGGTGCTCCACAATAAGGCTCCAGGTAAATTTAAGGTTTGATTTCGTCTTCAAGCCTGCTGGTAAGCCTTTTTATCTCATTGAAGTCCTTTATCCTGGCAAAGGTGACCGTCCGGAGTTCAACGGTATCGATCTCCTTGTCTTTCCGAAGTTCCGCCCGCTTGACGGCGGCCACTGCGTCCTCGAGTATCGTCCTCTGGTCCTGGTTGTAGAGGATATCCCAGGCCTGCCTTTCGGAGGCTTCCAGAGTATCCCGGTCCAATGAGCCTTTCACCTTTTTCTTTGCCTCATCAAAATGCTTTCTGGTTATACGCACATTGACTGTTGCATCGGCGATCTCTTCTTCGGGTTTGCCTGCCATGACTTGTATGAACTCCCTCATGGCCGACAGTTTTGCCTCTCTTACGAGGGCCTCGATATCTGCCCCCACGAAATGCTCAGTCTCGGCAACCAGGTCGTCGATACTGACATCCCCTGTCAGGATGGCATCGGCATTGCGCAGGTAGACATCGAAGATCTTTCTCCTGCCCTCCTTGTCGGGCGGCGGCACATAGATATGGCGCTCCATCCTCCCCGGCCGCATCAGGGCCGGGTCTATCATGTCCGGGCGGTTCGAAGCCCCGATCACGGTGACATCCTTGAGCTCCTCCAGGCCGTCGAGTTCCGTAAGGATCTGGCTGACCACGCTCTCGGTCACATGGGAGGATCCCATATATGTCCCCCGTTTCGGGACCAGGGCATCCAATTCATCAAAGAAGATGATGGACGGGGAAGCCTGACGGGCCTTGCGGAAGATCTCCCGCACTCCCTTCTCGGATTCACCAACCCACTTGGAGAGGAGCTCGGGCCCCTTCACCGAGATGAAGTTGCATTCACTCTCGTTTGCCACTGCCTTTGCGAGGAGTGTTTTGCCGGTTCCGGGCGGCCCGAAGAGCAGGATGCCCTTGGGGGGCTTTGTCTGGAGTTTCTCAAACACATGCGGGTACTTGAGAGGCCATTCGACAGCTTCCTGAAGCTCGGATTTCACATCTTCCAGTCCGCCTACGTCTTTCCAGCTGACATCAGGGATCTCGACCAGCACTTCCCGCATGGCACTCGGCTCAACGTGTTTTTTCGCCTCGTCGAAATCATCGCCGGTCACCTTCAGATCCTCTAAGAATTCGGCAGGTATCTCCTTCTCAAGATCGATTTTGGGAAGCACCTTTCGCAGTGCATGCATGGCTGCCTCCTTTACCAGGAGCGCGATATCGGCCCCCACAAACCCGTGAGTGGTATCGGCATATTTCTCGAGATTCACCTCATCGGCAAGTGGGACACCCCTTGTGTGGACCTGGAAGATCTCCCTCCTGCCCTTCTTGTCCGGGATCCCGATCTCGATCTCCCTGTCAAACCGCCCACCCCTCCTGAGGGCGGGGTCGATGGCATCCGGAAGATTTGTGGCGGCTATGACAATTACCTGTCCTCTTCCTTTCAGGCCGTCCATCAGGGAGAGGAGTTGTGCGACTACCCTCCGCTCTACCTCTCCCTTCGTATCCTCCCGCTTTGGTGCGATAGAGTCTATCTCGTCGATGAAGATGATGGTGGGGGCATTCTCCTGCGCATCATCAAAGACCTCGCGGAGTTTACCTTCACTTTCCCCATAGTACTTACTCATGATCTCGGGGCCCGAAAGGGAGATGAAATGGGCATCCACTTCATTGGCAACCGCCTTGGCGATCAGGGTCTTCCCGGTACCCGGTGGGCCATAAAGAAGCACGCCTTTCGGGGGTTCGATGCCCAGCCGCTCGAAGAGTTCCGGGTGGCGGAGCGGGAGTTCGATCATCTCCCTGACCATCTCCAGTTCCCGGCCAAGACCACCTATATCCTCGTAATGGACATCGGAGAGGACCTTTTTCGCCCCTTCCTCGGGCTTGTAGGGAGTCTCCTTGAGTTCGATCTCGGTGTCATCGGTGACAATGGCGATGCCTTTGGGTGATACCTTGGTGATAACCAGGGTGAGTGGGTTTCCAATAACATCAACCCGGAATTTCTGCCCCTCCATCACCGAGCGGCCCCTGAGAATCCGGGCGAGGTATTGTTCGCCGCCCACAAGGCGTATGGGCTGGGTGGGCTGGATAACCACTTTCTTGGCAAATCCTACTTCGGCTTTGCGTATACGGACCCTCTCGTCCACACCCGTGCCGGCATTGCTCCTGATAGTGCCGTCGATCCTGAGTATGCTCTGGTTGGTATCCTGGGAGAATCCGGGCCACACAATGGCGGTGGCCTTTCTCTTGCCCTGGATCTCCACAACGTCACCGCTGACCAGGTTAAGGGCACGCATGGCCTCGATGCTCAGGCGGGCAATACCCCGTCCGGCATCATCCCTGGCCGCCTCTTTCACTATAACTTCGTAATAATCTTTATCTGACATGGGAATCTGTCCTCAAGTAATGTTTACTAAAAGTTAGTATCTATTATATATAAATATTGCGCCACATCAGGGATATGAATCAAACCTCTATAACACCCTTTTCGGTTACAATAATGTCCATGCGGACGTCATTTCGGTCTGCCGGGATTGTCTCCATTTCCTGGCAGGAGAAGGCCACCCCTATCTTTTTCATATGTGAATGCGATGAGAGGAAGCGGTCGTAATATCCGGCACCGTACCCCAGTCGGTGGCCATGACGATCGAAGGCTATCATGGGGATGATGACCACCCTGATATTTTCGGGATCAGCCGGAATCTCGTGTCCGATAGGTTCGGGGACCGAGAATGTGCTGGGCGACAGGACAGCGGGGTCACGAAGGTAGGAAAGCCGGAGTTTCCGGTTCTCCCGTTCGATGATAGGCACTACTACCTCGGTTCCCCTTCCCAGGAGCCGGGAAATGAAGTGTTGGGTGTCAACCTCACCTTCCTTTGAGACATATACCAGCACCGGGCTCTCCCCGTCCAGGATATCAATGAGACGGTCACAGATTGCCCTGCTCAGGGTTTTTGAATTCTCGGGAGTGAGTGAATCCCTCACACATCTGGCCTTCTCGCGGAAGTGTTGTTTGCCACCAGTCATGCTTGTACAATGTTGATGAAAAAGAGACATAATGATACCCATCCGGGCCGGCCCTGCATGGCAATGTGAATAAGGAAAAAGACCGGCCTATATGAAATATTTGAGTAAAAAAACAGATTCAAACAGGTTTTTTGGAATTCAGAAAAAATTGAAATATATATCCACCCTGCTCATCAGGTGACCTCAACGGAAGGGCAAAGAGCCGGGAGAGTCGTTGGAACCATGGAGTGTGCCTGCCGGGCATCTTAGTAAAAATCTACAATATCGGTTCATTCTGTTGTTTTCATGAAGAATCTGCCGGATATTCCCTCCTTTCCGGACCATATGTATAAATATAATATTCCGCTATTCCCCTATGCAGGAGGGGATATAATGCCTTATCGCTGGAACAAGAAACTGGATGTCGATGAAACTGTGGTGGTAATCATGAACGTCCTTGATAAAAACCAACAACTCCCTAACTGGCTGATAAATACCGTAGTAGCTGCCTTGAGGGGATCTGACCCGGCAATGGCCAGATATTTCTTCGGAGAAGTCAGGAAGTTCGCGCCGGCAGCCATGAAGTATTTCGAGGAAGACTCGACAAGAATCGGGTAAACTGGGATGTGCGGCATGAGATGCCGGCTCCCTTTCCCTGCGATGATCAAGGTTGCCGATTTTTCAAAAAAAAATAAATTTTTCAGAAACTGAAATACTTGTTTACGATCTTGAGAGCGCAGTAGTCCCCGCACATGGTGCAGCCATCTGTATCTGCAGGCATCCGTTCACTTCTGATCTGTTTTGCACGGGCAGGGTTCATCGCCACCTGGAACTGACGCTCCCAGTCCAGATCCCTACGCGCATGCCCCATCTCCAGGTCCGCATCACGCTTATTCAGTTTTATCATGTCCCCGACATGTGCGGCGATACGGGAACTGATCACACCCTCAAAGACCTCCTCAGGGGTGGGGAGGGCCAGATGCTCGGAAGGGGTTACATAACAGATGAAATCCGCGCCATAGGCAGACGCGAGTGATGCCCCGATAGCTGCCACCCGGTCGTCGTATCCCGGTGCGATATCGGTTACCAGAGGACCCAGCATATAGAAAGGCTTCCGGTTGGTCACACGTTTCTGCAGGACTACGTTGGCCTGTATCTCGTCGATGGGAATGTGGCCCGGTCCTTCCACAATAACCTGAACTCCCTGTGACAGTGCTTTGTCGGCCAGTTCCGCATTGATAATCAGCTCCTGGATCTGCGCCCTGTCGGTAGCGTCATGCACCGCTCCGGCACGCATACCATTGCCCATGGAGAGTGTCACTTCATGCTCCTTCATGATCTCCAGGAGATAGTCAAACTCGGAATACAGGGGATTCTCCTTCTGGTTGTGCAGCATCCATGCGGTCATGAATGCCCCGCCACGTGAGACCAGCCCGCCGTGACGTCCCTGGTTCTGGAGGCGTTTGACGGTTTCCCAATTGATGCCGGTGTGGATGGCCATGAAATTGGTCCCCAACCTGGCCTGTTCGGCAGTAATGCGGAACAGGTCATCTTCTTTCATGTGCACGACCGCCCCCTCGTTCCGGGCCGCCTCGATGAAAGCCTGGTACAGTGGGACGGATCCTACGGAGAGCGTGGTGTTGGCAATAATCTGTTTTCTGATATCAAGAAAATCTCCGCCGGTCGAGAGTTCCATCAGCGTGTCCGCTCCGGCAAGCTCGGCCTGGCGGGCTTTTTCTATCTCCACGGCGACGTCCACCATATCAGATGAAGTTCCGATAGATGCATTGACCTTTGTACGGAGCCCTTCCCCGATGCCGCATATCTTGACCTTGCGATAAGGAGAGACTGGTATCACGATGTGCCCGTCAGCGACGCCCCGCCGAACAAAATCCTCGGTGACGCCTTCCTGATGCGCAACCTGCTTCATCTCTTCCGTAATAATGCCGGCCCTGGCATTTTCGATGAGACTCATGGAATACGTGTTGGGATATAGACTTGATAAAGGCTCCTTTTGAAATTTTTGGACTAAATCTGGCTTGTCTTCTCAACAAGTAAAGTTGATTTGCGTTTATGCAATAAATTTTTAGAATTCTCTTCCCCTCGTTCTCCTGATATGACAATCAGGTGTCATGCCTGCCTATGTGCCCAAAACATGCACGTTCGTGAATAGAATTACCAATTCGGACCTTCGCCCATTTCAATATATTCAAGAAACGTCCCGGACCATAGTACTAGCATAGGGATCTGATGAAAGTCAATTATGGCGGTTTTGTGGAATTGAGTACCATTGACTGGCCGGGAAGAGCGGTATGCACGGTATTTTTTCGGGGGTGCCCTCTTCGCTGCTCTTACTGTCATAACGCCGCCATCCAGACCGGAAGTGACTTCCGGGATTGCGAGGAGGTCATTGAAGCCATCAGGGATGCACGGATGCTCATATCAGGAATAATATTCTCCGGCGGAGAGCCCACCATGCAGCCTGAACCCCTGCTTGCCCTTGCAAGGGCAGGAAAAGAGATGGGTCTTTGTGTAGGCATCCAGACCAACGGGTATTTCCCCGATACTTTAAAAAGGCTCATTGATGAAGGCGTTGTGGACAGGATTGCCCTTGATTACAAAACCCGCTGGGAAGGATTCAGCAAACGCTGGGAAGGGTATGCCGAGAAATGCACGGATGATTATGCTGTGCAGGTGAACCGATCTCTCGAGATATGTGACAGGGCTTACCAATCCGGAAAGCTTTCGGAATTCGAGGTGGTCCTTACCATATTCTGGGGCAATGAAAAAGAGATACTGGAGATAGTCCCTCGTCTGCCCAGGGGAACACTGGTGCTGCAGCAGGGGGTGCGCAAGAGGTTCTGGCAGGACTGGATCCTCTCCAGGGAAGTGAATGGCAAACCATTCCTTACGGATGAAGAAGTGACGGGAGAAAGGCCACCCCTTACCATTGAAGAGCTGGAAAAGATCGCGGAAAAAATCGGCAAACTGGGCCGTAAAATAAAAATACGCACCCATGAGGGGGGAGAAGTAGAATATGAAGGTAATCGGAGTCGTAGGGCTGCCTGCCAGCGGTAAAGGGGAATTTTCCCGCATTGCCGCGACCACAGGTATCCCTATAGTGGTTATGGGAGACGTGATACGGCAGGCGGTGGAGGAAGCAGGCCTTCCTGTGACTGATGCGAACCTTGGGGCGACAGCCACGAAATTGCGGGCCGAAGATGGTATGGCTGCCATCGCGAAACGCTGCATCCCACTTATAGAGTCGCTCTCCTCGCCGGTTGTGCTCGTCGACGGTATCAGGGGAGATGCGGAAGTGGATATCTTCAGAATACATTTTCCACAGTTTTTCCTTATCGGCATCGATGCTCCATTCAGCGCCCGGCTGGAACGTCTCTCAATACGCGGCCGATCAGATGACATGGCCCGGCCTGAAGAGCTTCAGGAGCGGGACCGCCGGGAGATCAGCTGGGGTCTTGGCCGCGCCCTCTCCCTGGCCGACTATACACTTTATAATGAAGGCACAATCGAGGAATTTTTGCAGCAATCGCGGGAACTGCTGAAAAAGATCATGGGGGATTCATGACATTCAGGCTTTATTTTTCCTCTTCATCAAAGGTATGGGATTCAATTGACTGGGTTTTCGGCATAGAGGAATGCGGGTATGCAGGCTGGGAGATCGTGGCAGACGGGAGTTATCGCCTCGACAACAAGGATAATAAAAAACGCATCGATGATGTGGTGTCAAGCACAGGGCTTGGAATCACGGTGCATGCACCGTATGGAGACCTGAATCTTGCCACCCTGAATTATCCGATCTGGAAGGAGTCGATTCGACAGATCTGTACATGCATTGAAGAGTCATCGAAATGGACTGACAGGGTTACCATCCATCCTGGCTACCTGTCACCTGTGGGAAAGATGATGCCGGAAAAGGCCTGGGAACAACAGAAGACCGCGTTAAAAGAAATAGGAAGATGTGCCATGGAATACTCGGTCACCGCATGCCTGGAGAATATGATCTCCCTCAGGGAGTTCCTGTGCAGGGTGCCCGGTGAGCTGGTAGGTATGACGGAAGGAATTGAAGGAGTGGGAATTACCATCGACATCGGCCATGCTCACACCATGGGGAAAGTCGAGGAGTTCCTGCCTCTCCTCCCCATGGCGAACCATGTACATATACACGACAACCACGGGATGAGCGACGAACACCTGGCCCTGGGAGAGGGGACAATCAACTGGGATATCGTGGGGACACAGTTGGCAAGAGACTACCATGGCATCGCTGTGGTCGAGGGCAGATCGCTCAAAGAAGGTAAATTGAGCCTCCGCGTAGTGAAGGGGTGGTTAGAATAAGCGGAGAGACACTCCATGTCTATTTTCTGGGCACTGCCGGAGCACTTCCCACCACAATGAGAAATCCTCCCTGCATCATGGTCAAGAGGGGGCCGGATACGCTCCTCTTCGATTGCGGTGAAGGGAGCCAGCAACAGATGATGCGAGCCAGAACCGGCTTTTTAGTCGATGGCATCTTTATCACGCACTGGCATGCCGACCACTTTTTAGGAATTGTGGGCCTGGTACAGACCCTGTCCTTTATGGGACGAAAAGAGCCGCTTCCGGTGTACGGGCCGGAGTGGGTGCATGAGGCGGTTTCCGGCATCCGCTCCCTTTCCAGGTTCAATGTCAAATTCCCTATCCAGTCGGTGGAGATGAAGCACGGATCTTCCCTCATGTTCGATGGGTATACTGTTTGGGCATTCGAGACCAATCACGGACTGGGGAGCGTGGGGTATGTCCTGGAGGAAGATCCCCGTCCCGGGAGGTTCAACCGCCAGAAGGCTGTAGAACTCGGAATCGCGCCAGGACCCCTGTTCGGCAGGCTACAGCGGGGAGAACCTGTCCGAATCGTTCGGGACGGCATCGCAGTGGACATCCACCCCGATGAGGTGATGGGGCCGCCCAGGCCGGGAAGGAAGATTGTGTATACCGGGGATACCAGGCCGGTCCATCACCGTATATGCGATATGTGCAGTGATGCTGACCTTCTTATCCATGATGCAACCTATGACGATGAATCAATGGAAAGAGCCAGGGAAGTATTCCATTCTACTGCAGGGGAGGCAGGAATGGTGGCCGATGCCATAGGGGCTCACACCCTGGCCCTGGTACATATCAGTTCCCGTTATACCAGTACAGCAAGCCATATCAGGGATGCAGAGAAACGATTTGGTGGAAAAGTGATTGCCCCGTCCGATCTGGACATGATGGAGATTCCCTTCCGGGATAATGGGGGCCAGAAATCCGAATAATCGCCTTTTCGGAAGATAGCCTGGAATAAGAAGAGAATCAGAATGAATAGTCGTATTGGGGAAAAACCGCATAGAACAAGAATATAGTGGTGAAGATATGCAAAACGAAGATGATGTAACCGTATATCGCATGGGGCCGACCTGTGACCTCGGGGATGTCCAGCAAGGGAAAATTTATATCGGCAGGGTGCAGGGTTTTGCAAATTTCGGGACCTTTGTCCAGCTGAATGACAGGGTAAAGGGCCTTGTGCACAAAAGCAACGTGAAAACCCAACATAAAGAGCGGGAGACGATCCTGGTAAAAGTCTTGAATATCCGAAGCAACGGGAATATCGACTTAGAAGAGATTGTCATTCCAGTATACACCGTTGAGCTGGTGGAGAAGAAATCGACGTCGGTGAGACTTGCCGAACTGGGTACAAAGATTGGAAGGACAGTAAAAATTGAAGGCGAAATTGCCCAGATCAAACAGACAAGCGGCCCCACAATTTTTACTATCGTGGATGAAACGGGCACCGAGAATGGCGCGGCATTCGTAGAGGCAGGTGTACGTGCCTATCCGGAAGCTGAAATGGGAGACATAGTCCGGGTTGTGGGCGAAGTAATGATGCGCAATAACCAGCTCCAGATAGAAGTGGATTCCCTGGCCATACTTGCCGGTGAGGACGGGGAAGAAGTGCGGGAACGCATCGATAAGGCACTCGACAAGCGGGCTGAACCTGATGATATTCCCTTCCTGATCGAGAGCGAGATATTGGAAAAGTTAAAGCCTGAGATTCGGAAAGTTGCGAAAATCATCAGAAAAGCCGTTTTTTCCGCACAACCAATCATTCTCAGGCACCATGCGGATGCAGATGGCATATGTTCGGCGGTGGCTATCGAGCAGGCTGTAACGTCCCTTATACGTGACTCCGGAGGGGATTATGATGCCGACTACTTCCTTTTCAAGCGGGCACCTTCAAAGGCACCGTTCTATGAGATAGAAGACATCACAAGGGACCTTGACTTTGCGTTAAAAGACCATGCACGGTTCGGGCAGAAGCTGCCCCTGATAATGCTCACAGATAATGGCTCCACCGAGGAGGACCTCCCTTCCCTGAAAATGGCTGAAATTTATGAACTGCCCATGGTAGTTGTGGACCACCACCATCCGGACGAGATCGTGGACCGCTATCTGTCGGCGCATGTGAACCCCTATCATGTGGGAGGCGATTTTGGAATCACTGCCGGGATGCTCGGTACAGAAGTTGCCCGCCTGATCAATCCCTCGGTTGAGAAGGTTATCTGCCATCTCCCGGCAGTGGCCGGTGTGGGCGACAGGAGCGAGGCTCCGGAACGAGGACGATACCTCGAACTGGTCAGTGACCGGTATACCGAGAAGGACTGCAAGGATATTTCTCTGGCACTTGATTACGAACAGTTCTGGCTGCGTTTCAACGACGGCAGGGAGATCATGAAGGATCTCCTGAATATCCTCGGGAACACCGAGCGGCATAAGAAACTGGTAGCTCTCCTTGTTGAGGGTGCCAATGAGGCCATCGAGGATCAGATGAGTGCGTCCATGCCCCATGTGCGCCATGAAACCCTTGCAAACGGGGCGGAACTCTTCCTTCTCGATGTGGAGATCCATGCCCATAAGTTCACATTCCCTCCACCGGGAAAAACATCGGGAGAAGTGCATGACCGCCTTTGCCGGCAGTATTCCACCTCTCCGGTGGTCACTATCGGCTTTGGCCCCGACTTCGCAGTCCTGCGCTCACGGGGGGTAATGATGAACATACCCCTCATGGTCCGGGAACTTCGGGAGGAGATCCCGGGCGGCGGTATCAGTGGCGGAGGTCATCTTGTCGTAGGCAGCATCAAATTCGTGGAAGGAATGCGTGAAGAGGTGCTAAAGGGATTGATCGAAAAAATCTCGATAGTCCAGGCAGGCCTGTAATCCGGGGAACTCCCGGGGCAGGACTTTCTTTAGGTAAGTGTACCAAAAATCTCAAAATTGTACCAAAATCTCAAAATATATGTTTGCTTTCAGGAATATTTCTCATTTAAATCCTTTCTGCTGAATGGTGTGAATGGATAACTATTTATGGATGTTATGAAATACCAGATCTTAAACAATGAGGTGATATATGAAGGCATCTCGTAAAATTCGCGATAAATATAATGATACTCAGCATAGGATAATCCTGTACCTCACTGCGGGGTTGGAAAAAGGGAAACATTATTTCAAGTCGAAATATATTGCCAAGGAACTTGGTCTTTCCCCAAAGGAGGTGGGTACCAATATGGCCATACTGTCGGAAATCTGCCAGGAACTGGCTATTATCAAGTGGAGCTATTCGAACAGCACGACCTGGATGGTCACATCCAGGTCGGTATAAATTTAATTCATTGACGCTATTTTTTCAGATATGACAAAGATTGCCAAGATAGAATCCGTGATCGAATTTGTGGCGGTCATCAACGAGCACAAAGACTGCCTGATGTCCCAGGACAAGACACAGAATGATCCGGCCTGTATGTGGTTCAACATCGATGTGCCCAAGGGGCATGGATTGCAGGAAGGAGATAAAGTTCGAATCACGATCGAGAAATTGTAAAAAAATGTACGATCAGGCTTTGGAGCTATAGGAGGTGATCTTAAAAATCACGCATTTTGCAGGTCCTGCCTACAATTCTTTTGTAAAAATTTCCCTGATCTCCTCCAGCCGTTTCTCCTGGAATTTGACGTTTAAGTCCATGCTTTTTATGGCCATCCCAATTTCATCACTCACCGTTGCCTTCTCATCATACACTTTATAGGTGCTTTCCAGAAGTTTGAGGAGCCTTACATTGATATCTATACTGCGACGAAGACGGGTATATTCATCAATATAAACCTGTTCCACACCCGCATCATTCGCCATTTTTATATCCATCTCTATTATCCGACGGCGGTTGAGGAGATTTTCAATGGCATCGTAAAGCTCCCGATGGGTAATGGGTTTCATGATATAGTCTTCGATATATATCGCGTATTCCTGCGCTTCATTTGGTGTGAGCTGTTTGGCGGTGAGCATCATCACGGGGATATCACTGAGTCCGGAAATATTTTTAATATTCATCAGGGTCTCCCATCCATCCATGGGTTCCATCATGATGTCCAGGAGAATGAGGTCAGGTGCGACAGTTTTAAGGATTTCGAGACATTCCTGGCCGCTGTATGCTGCCAGGGTCCGGTATCCTCCACGCTCCAGCATCGTCACAAAAATATCCACAATAAAGGGGCTGTCATCCACCACCATCACAGTATACATCAGAAGGAACCTCCGATTTCCCGGGAAATTATCTCCAGACTGTCCATGGCATGTGTCCGTTCGTGTCTCCTGTTCAGCACGGCTACGATCAGGATCTTCTCTCCGGCTCCCATGACCACCAGTGTGGAGTCTCCCCCTCCAATCGTAACCACTTCGGGAGAAGCTGCCTTGATGATACTTGTGGCTGATTCGGCAGAGGCAAACAGAGTGGCAGTCATGGCCGCAAACCATGGCTCGTTGAATTCACCGGAAATACCATTCCCGAGCATAATTCCATCTCTTGAAATGAGTGCACAGGCAATTATGCCTTCAACTGCGTCGATTTTTTCAATATAACCCTTAATTTTCTCCTTCAGCATAACCTCACCAGACATTCTTAAGCGTTTACACCAGAGCGCAAAGCCATTACATAATTAATTCCTCTTATTTCATATGTTTGTGGTTTCGCATCGGCGCTTCCGTGAACTATAGACTGGTATCAATACCCTCAATCGCAGCATCCCGCCTTTAGCCTCAATTGCCAAAAGAGAAGATAGATAAGGGATATTGACGTACAACGTAAGAGCGGGGCCATAGGGTAGCCTGGCCATCCTAGGAGACTGGGGGTCTTCTGACTCGCGTTCAAATCGCGGTGGCCCCATTTTCATTTGTTTTCAGATGTGTTGCCATGAAACTGGATCACAGGTGTTATGATTGCCTTCTATCAAGGGTGGCCCTGGAATGCAGCCTCTGTGGGGCGGACACCAAGTACACCGAAAAGTGCAGGAATTTATGTGCAGAATTGCTCGACGAACTGAGAGAAAAACCCCTGTCACATCCGGAGATTGCCAGTGCCATCCACCGGCGTGCGTATTCTCTTCTCGCTACGGATGATCCGTTCTCATCGTTAAAAGAGGAGAGCACCCGCGAGGCGCTGGAAGTCTGCAAAAAAGTACGGGGGCGTCTCTCCACGTTCCGGGGGTATGCTCTGGCTGCAATTATCGGGAATACTTTTGATTACGGTGTCCGCTCCCACCAGGTCACAGGGGATTTCCAGCATTATTTTGACCGGGAATTTGAAAAGGGCCTTTTTATCGACCATACGGACCGCATTCTGGAAATTGCCCAGAAAGTAGTTTATTTCACTGATAACTGCGGGGAAATTGTATTTGACCGTCTTCTCCTGGAGTTTTTGAACAAGAGAGGATCAAGAATTACCCTGGCAGTACGGGATTCACCTATCCTTAATGACGCAACTATGAAGGAAGCCCGCGAGCTCCATCTGGAAAGGTTTGCAGATGTTGTAACCACTACCGGTTGCGGGGCCGAAATCGGGGTAAGGCTGGACTGTATGCCCCCTGCCCTGGAAGCGGCATTTAGAGAATGTACGCTTGTAATCGCAAAGGGGATGGCCAATTATGAATCTCTGTCAGAGCTCTCCGGCCTCCCCCCCATTGCCTACCTTATGACCGTGAAGTGTGATCCCATTGCAGAAGAAGTCGGTGTTCCCCGCGGATCAATGATCGCGATGCTCAGGGAAAGATCATAAGAACTTCATAAGGTCTCGGGAAATACTGGATCAATAGAAAATTTCCTGTAAAAGAATATGGGGGATTTATCCCAATCTCCGTTTCTTTTCCACTCCCCTGACAGGATAGATAATATACGCTGTTCCAGTCTCAACCCTCTGTTGGGGTTCGCCACAGCGGCTGGGGCGAGCGAAGCGTGACCCCTGGGAGAGTCATCTTGGATAGAGGAAATTAAGAAAAACTGTGTTGTATACTGGAGGGGGATTCACCCCCTCCCGAACTCTCCCCCGATGAAGATACTCTGCGGGCATGGGTAATCCGTGCGAGTAAGATGATGAATCGCTCCCCCGTATAGTCTCTATCCTGTCTTGGGGTTCGCCGCAGCGGCAGGGGTGAGCGGAGCGAAACCCCTGTGAGTGTCTGACATCCGTTATGTTATGGAGCGTTAATTCTCATCAGCCCAAAAAAAAAGTTAAAAAATATTTGAGGTTTCTTAGAACGCTATTGGTGCAGAGGCGATGACTGCCAACAGGAATGCAAAGAGGATTACAAATATAATAATGCCTCCCAGCAATACGGCTACAATCACGGCGATGGCAGCTCTTGTATCTGAAATCTCGTGTAATTCACGAATGCCGATGATCCCGATAATTATTGACCAGAAAGCACCGACGATTGCCCCGATTACCGGTATCCACCCAATCATCATCATGGGGGTGAGATTGTAGAAGACCGATTTCTCGGTTGGCCAGATGCCTTTTCTTCCGCCGACGATGTACACCCATAAATGGAGCCAGAAACCGAATATTACCGCAGATATCAGGGTAAATACCAGTATTACAAAAGCCCAGGAAAGAATGAGGAGCGGTTCGAGGAGAGGATCCTGGGGTGTCCCAATGAAAGGATGAGTGAAAACATTTGCCACGGTCATGATGGTGGCCATAATGGAGTAGAAAACGGCAATGATCATGAAATATTTGATAGTCTCACCCGGTTCTTCTGCCCGGACCTTCTGGAAAGATTCTCGGGGATTGAAAAGGAATCCCTTGATTTTTTCGATGAAGGATAATGTCATACCTGTACCGTATGACTATTTCCGATTAATATTTTCCGAATTTTCTCTCTTCTTCAATTCAATCTGCCCCTGATGTATGAAGAATGCGCGAGTAATTTTCTCTATAGAGGTATTGGAGAGACTACCAGTATTCCGGGCTAAAATGGGTGAGAATTCGACCGGATCAATGGGAACGGCCGTATTCTCCGGCCAGTACCGCTGCCCGTTGCAGGGCAGCAATAGTATCAATTCCCTTTTGGTCAATTTTATCTGCGCGAATAAAGGCCATGAAATTCTTGAGTGCTCTCAAATCAATCATTTCACGGGACGCTTCACAGATCTGTTCATATGTCCTGTCGGGAAAGTAAATCGATCCGGCCTGCTCAAGAAGGATCGCCGCATCCTCTTTCCCTAGAATGCCTTCTTCCACCGCCCGGCGAACTGTAAACCTGATATTGATCAGGGGTTCGGAAAGCGGTATAAAACTTTCCGGATCAAAAACAAGGGCTACTTCGTCGTCTGAGACGAGTTCGCCGTCCCTGTACATCCGGTAGATCTCGCCCACACCCTCCATTCCAAGGGTATCAAGTTCGGCCGCCCGAAGCGCCCCCATGCTGGAAGCCCCAATGACGATGGTTCCCATCTTCATAGCCTCCAGGATCTCCCTGTGCCCGACCGAACAATCCTGGAAAAAGACTCCGTCGATGAGGACGATGATCCTGGCCCCCTGGGATGCGGCATCCAGAATATCGCCCCTGGCCGCCGGCGGCCTGTAGTCTGCAGCAAGAATTTCCAGAGCCTTTTCTCTATCCAGGCTGGGCCCGAGAAAGACGACGATTTCTGGCATCACGGCATCTCCGACCGATTCTTTCCTGGTCCATGGCATATGCCTCCAACCCTGGCACGATCACGCGTACTACGGGCACCCCTATCTCGGGGCGGGTAAGATCCACCACGATTACCCGCTCAAGTCCTGAGCGTTTCAGGGTCTCCATGGAAAACAGAATATCTTTCAGGAAGTCATCGGAATCATAGGAAGAAATATCTGTAAATCTCATCTCCGATGAGGCCTCGAACCAGTAGCGGTTCATTCTCCTGGTCCGTTCGTACCCCATCTTTTTCCGGATATCGGCCACAGTGGTATCTTCCCTGGCACCATG
>Ga0307378_10006074_pt1 | contig 16637 bp, 13 predicted proteins | sample UN1MG_FD_202238 | JGI IMG/M metagenome (GOLD analysis project Ga0307378, IMG submission 202238) | Soil microbial communities from Risofladan, Vaasa, Finland - UN-1 | ecosystem: Environmental > Terrestrial > Soil > Coastal area > Acid sulfate soil | place: Finland: Risofladan, Vaasa | collected... | reverse complement strand
CCCCATCTGACCTGTAGATCGGGGTCATATTCCTCCATTCGCCTAAGTGGCCAAAAGTAGATAGTTTTCATTATATGAACGCTTTCCCGCACAAGCAACAACAGGGAACTGTAACAACGAACGCCAGTTAGGTTCAACCTGCTAGCAGTTGATCGTAAATCGACATCAATTCCTTGGCAGATTTTGACCACGTAAACTGACGCGCGCGCAAAAAACCGGCGCCTACTAATTTTGTACGCTGGCTCATATCCTCGATAAGGTTCATCATGGCCTGAGACCAGGCATCGGTATCTTCAGTCGGCAAGAGCACGCCGGCATCGCCTACAACCTCTGGCAACGAGGAAACATTCGAAGCGATTACCGGAACACCGCAGGCCATGGCCTCCAGTATTGGTAGCCCAAAACCTTCATAAAGACTCGGTGATGCCAATATTGTGGCCGCACTGTAGAGTGCAGGTAAATCGGAATCATCAACGTACCCCAGGAACTTAACACGGCCATGCAAGCCCTGGGCTTCAACTTCACCTAATATTTGATCATGCATCCAGCCTTTCCCGCCAACGATAATCAGATCGTTGGGAAAGTTCTCTGCCACTGGTCGGAAGGCTCGAATTAACATCCGATAATTCTTTCGCGGCTGAACTGTACCGACACTGATTAGATAAGGCTTATCACCAAGATCATATTTCTTTCGTACCTTTTTGATCGACCGGGGATTAGTAATCGGCTCAAAATTGCCACCGACACCACTATAAAGCACACTCACTTTTACCGGGTCCACGTTCCATTGTGTTACCAGATCATCTTTTGTTGTCTTGGAATCCGCAAGAATATGGGTAGCCCGGTTAATAGACCAGGGTACGATCTGATTCAAGTAAGCGACTAACTCAGGTGTAAAAGTCTCCGGATAACGGATAAATGAAAGGTCATGAATCGTTAGCAGTGTTGGCGTCTTCTTGTTGATCGGTGGAAGTACAAAATCAGGCGAATGAAACAGATCCAGGCGGCCTGTAAAGTTCTGAACTGACAAAGGGACTTTTAAGCGGTACCAAATACGATGCATCCAGCGTTCATCGAAGGGTAATTCCTTGAAGACGACATTCGGCTTCAAAGGCATGAACGGATTCTTTAACTGGTTCGTATGAGGCAGTTTGGCCGAGATTAACGTAAATTTGTCAGCTGCACTTTCAAATACGACCGCCTTAATTAATTCGCGAGTGTATCGCCCAATACCCGCTCCCTGGTTAAGTGCCGATGTAACGTCAATGCCGATGCGCCTCTCAGCGCCTTTGTTGCTCATTCAACGTCCCCGAATGTCCAATAACGGTTCACAAAGTAGTTCCAGAACAAAACGCCGACTGTTGCCAGCATTTTGGCCGGTATGTAGCCTTCGATTCCAATGGGTATAAATGTGAGCGTTTCCAGTATTTGATTAAATATGGGAGTGGTAGCGGCAAAAATCACGTTGTTTAGCAGCAATCCAACAGAACTAACTAGAGCAAATTGAGGCAACTGAACTCTTTTTCGCCTGGAACGTGATTCTGGATAAGTCCAGTATCGATTGAATGAAAAGTTGCTGACCACAGCTAGTGTGAACGAAATAGTATTGGCCAAGATAAATCCGGTCTGTTCTGAAAACTGGGTGTTTTCTGCGACTAGAGTTGGCAGGTCGACAATTTCGATCAAAATGGTCAACATACCGAAATCTATGATAAAACCAAGGGTGCCAACCACCATGAATTTGGCGAAACGCACAGCTTCCTTCGTTTTAATGCCGAATCGCTCGGCGATTCTAGCGAATTGTGCGATCATGCTTCAGGTAAATAATCTGTTGTAAGGCTAGCATCACGCCTACAAATAGGTATAGATTGTTGACATATAACTTATCGAAGAAATGGTGGACGGCCAGAGCAGTCCATGCGGTTAGAAGTCCAAGGACAATACCACGATCCGGCCAATCTATTTTTTTGAGAAGCCAGAATGCCTGAATAAATATTGTCACCCACAGCAGCAAATAGGTAATTACCCCAACTACTCCTGTTTCTGCCAGGATGTTAATATAGTAATTGTGAGCGTGACCAAGGGGGTGCGTCCAATTCAGGAGGCCGTACTCCTCGTAGGCAACTTCGTAATTACCAAAACCAACGCCAAGTAATAAATTGTTTCGGGCCATGTCGATACCGGCCTGCCAATGGGCCAGGCGTTCAATTACGGCAAAATTTTCGATAGTAACTAGCTCCCCGCGAACATCGCCAACCTTAAAATCTTCACTGATGGTAACCAGGCGGTCAGAAATTGCTCCGGGCACAAGATCTAGCCGAACCATCAAGATGGCTGCCATCAAACCAAGGACAATTAACAGAACTCCTTTCCAACGCTTTTTAGGTAGGAAGAAGATTAGGACCACCAAGCCGCTAGCGAACCCTAACCAGGCTCCTCTACTCCATGACATGATCAGGGCCACCCCAGTCGTTATCGAAGCAAAGATCAGGAAAACGAGCCAAAGCCATTCGCCAGCTTTCCATCGCTTACCTCTCTGGAGGTCGAAGAATAGGCTAATACCAGTGCCGATCAAGGTCCCAACGGCCAAAGCAGCTGTAATTCCCATGAAACCACCAAACGGATTGGGCTGTTGAAAGGTGCCAAAGGCTCTATAGAAGCGATCTAAGATCAAAAAATGGTCAGGACCATCTCCTCTTAATCCAAATTGCCAGATGCCTATCATAGCCTGGCTCATGCCCGCAATTAGCAAGATAGCCAACACCCACCGTGTGTCCATGCCCGGCTCTCTGATTGACAAGTCTGACCGGCCTTGATGCTGAATAGCTCGCCAGTTCATGGCCAGATCCGTTACCAGGAGTAAGGCCAAAGTCATCTCAATCCATTTGATTTCTTCTTTCAGGCCGATTCTAAGAGATGGGGCATTTATGAGGCTAACTGCTGCTACCGTGAAAAAAAGAATCAGAATTAGGTTTATTGGCGTACTTGGAATGTATATTCGGCGCCGAATAATGCCATAAGCAATCCAAAGGCACACAGTCAACAGAAAAAGCAATTGGCTGCTGGTAAATAAAACGCCACCCAATCGGAAATTCTCAACAGCACCAAGCGGTCCTGCCAACAACACAAGAGCCATGGCGATTAGTGGTTGAATTAAGGCCAGCAGAAATAAACCTATCCCCAGAATCAGCGTGACGGCACTTTTTAGAGGCAATAATCCTATTAGTAGACCAAATGTAATCGCTATGAGTAGGTATACGATTGACTGGCGTCTCATTGGGGCCAGACGCGTTTGTAGTAAAGGAACAATCGGCGATGAAGAAATTGTCACGATATTCGGCTTTGAAAAAAGGCGATTGTTTCGGCCAGTCCATCAGCTAGGTTAACGATGGGTTCCCACCCGAGATGCTTACGGGCATTGCTAATATCCGGTCGTCTAACCTTAGGATCATCGGTAACTCGAATTTCCCCCGGCTCTGTATATTCAATTATGGAGTTGCTGCCACTCAAATCCAGCACTGCTTTAGCCAAATCCAGGATAGTCATTTCATTCGGATTGCCAATGTTCACCGGTGTAGTCACTTCAGAAATCAGCAAGCGGTATACGCCTTCAACCAGATCAGAATAGTATTGAAAAGATCGGGTCCGATTACCATCCCCATATACCGTAAGCGGTTTCCCAGATAAAGCTTGATAAATGAAGTTCGGTACTACCCTCCCATCATTCAACCTCATTCTCGGACCGTAAGTATTGAAAATCCTAACAATTCTTGTCTGCAATCCATGATATCGATGGTAGGCCATGGTCATCGCTTCGGCGAATCGTTTGGCCTCATCGTATACACCCCTCGGTCCGATTGGGTTTACATGTCCCCAATAACTTTCTGGCTGTGGATTCACCTGGGGATCGCCGTACACTTCCGATGTTGAAGCCAATAGGAAACGAGCATTTTTCGCTTTGGCCAATCCAATGGCGTTCATGGTGCCGATAGATCCAACTTTTAAAGTATGAATTGGGTGCTCTAAGTAATCATTTGGGCTGGCGGGAGATGCAAAATGCAACACCGCATCAACAGCACCTTTGACATAAATGTAATTGATTATATTGTGTTTTATAAAAGTAAATCTGTCATGGCCCATTAAATGGGCAATGTTTTCCATACTACCGGTAATCAGATTATCGATGGCCAGAACAGTATGTCCTTCGGCCAGAAACCGGTCACTTAGATGAGAGCCTAAGAATCCAGCCCCGCCTGTTATGAGTACACGCATATTTACTTCTCGTTCATTTCGATAGCTGATTGGCCGATAATTGTAACTTAGCAGCTGGATCCTGGCGAATTAATCAGGGCAATCGCATATAGTCTCGTAAGTGTCATGATCGCTCATTTCGGCTCAGAGTTGGTATTGAAAACGACTTTTATAACATCTAATGTTGACATTATGTTGAGTTTTTCGGGATATTCTACCGTTAACAAAGCTGATATGGCACCGAAAACGCGCAATTCCACTTGATCGGATTTAGTATGCGATTGCCCTGCGAATTAATCGCCGTCGTTTGGCGCCATCCAAACGAGCGCTGTATACTCATGGTTTGCCGGTTTATTCCCAATCGGCGTCAAGAAAAAATAAGAGACAGGTGGCCATCTAACGAATGGCTATTAATTACCTGCAAACGGAGCAGCATTGGAATTATGTCTCATAAGATAGATCCATCTACAACACTCGAGACCAGCTCTGCCGAGCAGGTCGCTCCAGTAGATATCCTGGAGCAACGCAAAGCCGACCACATCCGGATCAATATTGAGGAAGATGTAACCTTTAAAGGGCTGACCACGGGTTTGGAGCAATATTACCTAGTTCACCAGGCTCTGCCCGAACTCGATTTCGCTGCAATCGATACATCCACAAAACTATTTGGCAAGACATTGTCTTCCCCACTGCTAATCTCTTCGATGACAGGCGGCACATCTGAAGCCCATAAAATAAATATGGCACTGGCCACGGCGGCCCAAGAAGTTGGTATCGCCATGGGGCTAGGATCGGTACGTACCGCGCTCGAGGACCCTGGCCTAGCTTATACATTTCAGGTCCGTGAAGTAGCGCCAGATATTATGTTGATGGCAAATCTTGGCGCAGTGCAATTTAATTACGGTTATGGATTGAATGAATGCCAAAGGGCAGTCGATTTATGCGGTGCAGATGCTCTAATCTTACATTTCAACCCGCTACAGGAAGCTGTACAACCTGAGGGCGACCACAACTTTTCCGGGCTATTAAAGAAGATCGAAGAAGTTTGCAGACACCTTCCGGTACCTGTTATTGCCAAAGAGGTTGGTTGGGGATTCTCAAGAGAAGCAGCGCGAATGTTAGCATCGGCCGGAATAGCAGCCATTGATGTCGCCGGCGCCGGGGGTACTTCCTGGAGCCAGGTAGAGATGCATCGAGCACCTACAAGTCGTCACGCTCGTGTTGCCAGCGCTTTTATCGATTGGGGAATTCCTACGGCAGACACGATCCTATATTGTCGTGAAGCTGCACCAGATTTGGCCATCATTGCCAGTGGCGGCCTCCGAAATGGTATCGATGTTGCGAAGTGTATTGCTTTAGGTGCTACAGCAGGAGGAACAGCGGGGGATTTTCTCCGTGCCGCGGTCAATGGTGGCGTCGATGCCGTCATTGATACGGCCGGTGCTTTTACGGATGAGTTGCGAGTCGCGATGTTTTGCAGCGGGGCCGCTAATCTGCCTGCCCTGGCCCAGACGCCGTTATATCGCCGCAGCAACATTCTAGAGGAGTTCGTTTAACCTCTTTCCAGCATGGTAGTTGCAGAGTATTCAGTATCAGGGAGTTGAGAAACATGCAAGATCCTCTTCAATCACTCGCCACCATTATGATACCGGCCATGGAAAAAGAAATGCGGCTGGTACTTGAAAATGGGGGGGAGCGGATTGATCCTTTTTATGGCATGATGCACTATCACATGGGCTGGGTCGATCACAAGTTTGGACGATTGTCGGCCAAATCTGGTAAGAGAATCCGCCCCTTGTTATGTCTGTCAGTAACCCAGGCCGCCGGCGGTGAGTGGCCAACGGCAATCCCCGGCGCAGCTTCAATTGAATTGCTTCACAATTTCACCCTGATTCATGATGATATTCAGGATGCCAGTCCAACGCGTCGAGGTCGAGCTACTTTGTGGAAAATTTGGGGGGCAAACCAGGCGATCAATAGTGGTGACGCTATGTTCGCCGTAGCTCACATTGCAATGAGCCGGCTTATGGAACGGGGTGTTCCCGGAGAAACAGTCGTTACCTGTTTGCGAAGGCTTGATGAAACCTGTGTTGTACTGACCATTGGCCAATATGTCGACATGTCTTTTGAGAACCAGCAAACAGTAACTGTTGACGAATACCTGTCAATGATTGATGGCAAGACAGCCGCTCTACTGGCTTACTCGGCCGAGTTGGGAGCCCGAGTCGCCGGTTGTCAAACCGATGTCATTAATCACTATGCTGCTTTTGGTCGCGATTTGGGTCTCGCGTTCCAAGTACGTGATGATATCCTGGGTATCTGGGGAGACGAATTACTCATTGGTAAATCTGCGGCAACTGATATCGTGACGAGAAAAAAGAGCCTGCCTGTTCTTTTTGGTTTATCACAAAGTGCTGAACTTCGAGAATTATACACGCAAGATGCTTCGGACGAGCCATTCGTCAAGCAAGTTATCCAGATTCTGGATAACGTTAAGGCTCGCGAATTCGCGGAAAACTACGAGGAACAGCATGCTCAGAGCGCCCTTGATCATCTTGCGGCAGCAGGCGGTCAAGGTGCAGCCGGGGAGGCGTTATATCAACTTAGTGATATGTTACTGAATCGCCAAGCCTGACCAAGAAAGTAAGAATATAGCCTGCGCAAACAACTCTGACGGATCCCTAAACTGAAGCTTCAATCTCGATCAAAAAAAGCGGCAACCCGTTGCTCGGGTCGCCGCTTCGATACTTTTATGTGTGCCGGTCAGAAAACGGTCAATCGGTAGCTTCAGCTTCCTGAATGATCGCCTTGGCTGCTTCGGCGGCCGCTTGGGCGGCTATCTTTTCTAGCAACGCTTCGTCGGTATTGTCGTCTATTAGCAAGGCAGAAAGATTGATCTCTTCAACTTCTTGCTCGAGTAGCAACTCAGCAGCTTTTTTCTCGGCTATCCGTTCCTGCCTGACTTTGTAACCTGTTCCAGCTGGGATTAGCTTGCCAATGATCACGTTCTCTTTCAAACCTAACAAGTGATCTTCCTTACCAGCGATTGCAGCCCCGGCAAGAACTTTTATCGTATGCTGGAAAGAGCTGGCTGAGAGGAAACTCTCCGTATTAAGTGAGGCCTTGGTAATACCGAGCAACACAGGTTCAGCCTTGGCTGGCTGTCCACCTTCGGCTTCAATCTCGATATTGGTCTCACGGAAAATGGTCGCTTCAACCAACTCTCCGGGCAGCATCTCCGTATCTCCAGAGGCCGTGATTAACACCTTGCCTAACATCTTCCGAATGATGGTTTCGAAATGTTTGTCGTTGATGTTCTGACCCTGAGGTCTATATACTTGCTGAACCTCAAGAAGTAAGTACTGGGTGACAGCATCCCTGCCTAAGATTTCGAGGATTCTATGTGGGTTCTTAGATCCTTCGGTTAGCTGATCGCCTGCTTCAATTCTCTGACCTTCTGAAACCAGAATTCGGGTACCGGCTGGAATGTCATAATCACGTTCTTCCTTGCTTTCCCAGACCACCCGAACAGCCGACCCATTTAGAACAGCCCGTCCGGCGCGGCGCGCGGAAAGAACATCACCATCCATCTCGGCAATCACGCCATTCGCCTTGACTTCTTCTTGATCCTCCAGGAGGACCTTCCAGTTTTCTGGGATATCGTATTCATCCTCTACTAGTTTGCTGTCGCTGACAAACACGTGCCGAACGCCATCGATGGTGCGAATCTCAACAAGTCCACCAATCTCCGACATGACCGCCTCACCCTTGGGTCGTTGACGGGCCTCGAAGAGCTCTTCGACCCTGGGTAAACCTTGTGTGATGTCACCCCGAGCTTCAGCAGTACCACCGGTGTGGAAGGTACGCAATGTTAGCTGGGTTCCCGGCTCGCCAATCGATTGAGCAGCAATAATGCCGACTGCCGCACCCATCTCGACTGGAACACCTCGAGCTAAATCAATGCCATAGCACTTAGAGCAGATTCCCAGTCGCAACTCACACATCATCGGTGAGAATACATAAACTTCCTCTCCGGCCTTTTCACCGACTGCATCCGCAAGCTCTTCCGTGTAGAGCTCGCCGACATCGATGATGACCTCACCTGTTTCCTGGTCGATAATTGGCTCAGCCGCAAATCTACCGTAGATACGGTCTGCAAACTTCTGTTTACCAAAGTTGTCCTTTCGCCGGATCATGATTCCCTTGGTCGTACCGCAATCTTCGGCCAAGACGATAACGTCCTGAGCGACATCCACCAGGCGTCGTGTTAAATAACCGGCGTCAGCCGTACGTAACGCGGTATCAGCTAACCCCTTTCGGGCACCATGCGTTGAAATGAAGTATTCCAGTGCCGATAGACCTTGCCGGAAGTTCGACGTAATCGGAACTGATATGATGCGACCTTGTGGATCCGCCATCAGACCACGCATGCCGGCTAACTGGGTAATCGGACCGAATCCACCTTTCGTCGAACCAGACAAAGCCATCATGGTTACCGGGCTCGCAGGGGCCATAGCAGCACGAACGGCCTTTTCCACCTGTGCCTTGGCATCTGTCCATTGCTCAATCGTACGCTGGTATTGTTCATCTTCAGTCAACAGGCCTCGACGATATTGTCGGTCAATTTGATCGACGCGATCTCTGGCTCCATCAAGAATCGACTCGCGCTCTTCTGGGATGGTAAGATCGGCAACCGCTATAGTAATGCCCGAACGGGTTGCGAATTTGAAACCCAGGTCCTTAATCCTATCGGCCATCTCGATGGTAGCTTCATCTCCCAGACGCCTATAAACACGATTCACGAGTTCATTCACCGCCGCTTTGTCCAACAGCTCGTTGACGAACTGCATTTCCAGCGGCATAGCCCGGTTAAAGATTACCCGACCAGGGGTCGTTTCGATTAGCCGCTTGCGAGGTTTGCCATCCGCATATCGTTTGCCTTGATCGGTGAAAAAGGTCAGCGTTTGAAGTCTAATCTTGGCGTGAATATGAGCATAGCCCAGATCGTAGGCCCGCTCGACCTCATCCATATTGCTAAAAACAAAGCCTTCCCCCTTCATATTATCCTGCATGAGTGTCAGATAGTAGACACCCAAAACCATATCCTTTGACGGGCCGACAATGGGGTGGCCATCCGCTGGTTTTAGCAGATTTCTCGTGGCCATCATCTGTGCTTTGGCTTCAGCCACCGCTTTTTGAGACAATGGCACGTGAACAGCCATCTGATCGCCGTCAAAGTCAGCATTAAACGCTGCGCACACCAGTGGATGTAGTTGAATCGCTTTACCCTCTACGAGGGTTGGCATAAAGGCCTGGATTCCCAATCTATGCAATGTTGGAGCCCGATTCAACAGAATCGGCCGCCCCTCGATGACCTCTTCAAGCACTTCCCAAACTTCAGGCGGTTGACGCTCGATAATACGTTTAGCGCCTTTAATATTGCTTGCATAACCGTAATCCACAAGCTTGCCGATGACGAACGGCCGGAATAGTTCCAAGGCCATCGTTTTCGGCAATCCGCACTGGCCCATTTTCAATGTTGGACCGACGACAATAACCGACCGTCCAGAATAATCCACACGCTTACCGAGTAAGTTTCGACGAAATCTTCCTTTCTTGCCCTTCAGCATATCAGATAGAGATTTCAGCTCCCTGCGACCGCGCCGGCTCAATGCTTTACCACGTTGGCTATTGTCGATAAGACTATCAACAGCCTCCTGCAGCATACGTTTCTCATTCCGGACGATAACATCTGGAGCGCCCAGTTCTAAAAGACGCTTTAAGCGGTTATTTCGGTTTATAACCCTTCGATAAAGATCATTCAGATCCGATGTGGCAAATCGACCGCCATCAAGCTGGACCATGGGGCGCAAGTCTGGTGGGATAACCGGGAGAACCGTCAGAATCATCCACTCGGGCCGATTGGCGCTTGTTCTTAGGGCTTCCACAACTTGCAGCCGTTTTGTTGCTCGTTTCGCCCCTTGCTTGGAACGTGTTGTACGAACCTCTAGCCATAGATCTTTGCTTAGCTTGGCCAGGTCCATATTTTTGAGAATCTCATAAAAGGCCTCAGCACCCATACTGGCTCGGAAAACATTACCGAACTTAACCTTAAGATCTCGGTAATCTGTCTCGTTCAAAAATGTCATTTGAGACAAACTTTCCAACTGTTCATGGTTCGATTGTGCTTGTTGACGAAGACGGGTCAACTTGACGATCATCTGATCCTCAATTTCGTCGGTCGCAATAGAAATCTCGTCGTTTAATAACTTTACATCGCGCTTAAGAGTTGCTTCGGTGCTCTCTTGCTCCTCCTCAAGTTCTTTTTGCCTGGAAGTCAAACGTTCAGTCGTTGCTTCCTGAACAAGAACAATATGCTCGCGACCGATTTTGTCGCCTTTCTCGGCAATGATTACATCACCCAGGGTGATGGTTTCCGAGGTTTCCTCATTTAAAAGATTGTCAAGGCGTTTCTCGACGAGCTGCGCTTCGCTAACTACCTCATCGGAAACGGCTGAAAGGCGATCCTCGTAGGTTTCATGCAAGCTTTCGATCTTGGCTTCAATAGCGGCTATCTGTTCGCGAACTTCGAGGGTATCTTCGTCAATCTTGGTCTGGTTTTCGACCCCGAGGCGAAGCTCGGCCTCTTCCAGCTCTTCATCGAGCCGTTTTAAAGCCCTTTTTCTTGCATCTTCATCGACGAAGGTAATGACGTACTGGGCGAAATACAACACTCTATCAAGATTTCGCCGTGAAATATTGAGCAGCAAGCCCAAATAGCTAGGTACTCGTCTCGTATACCAAACGTGGGCAACCGGGGCTGCCAACACAATGTGGCCCAATCGCTCCCGTCGAACAGCCGCTCTGGTAATCTCTACGCCGCATTTATCGCAGACGATGCCCTTATAGCGAACATTCTTATACTTTCCACAATAACACTGCCAATCTCTGGTAGGTCCAAATATAGCCTCGCAGAACAACCCATCCTTTTCAGGTCGCAGCCGACGATAATTGATTGTCTCGGGTTTTGTAACCTCACCATAAGACCAGGAGCGGATTTTCTCTGGAGATGCTAAACTAATACGTAAAGACTTAAATTCAGTTGCTTCCACCTAGTGTGACCTCCCACAATAATGGCTTCAATACCATGGCTACGCCGACTCTTTGTTCCAACAGGTCAAGGGTAATACACACGGAAAAAGAGCGTTTGCCTTATGCCAACGCTCTCTATGCATTTATCTATTTCTGTTACTTGTTATTCACCGTTCTGTTGATATTGTTTCTTTTCCGGTGAGGATCTTAATATATGCGTAGCAAATTAGTGACTATACCACCATCGTTTGCTATTTGCAAATACGATATACTATATAAACTTGGCTACCTCCTGGGGCAAAATGTAATTTTATCGCATATCTCGACTACCAGATTACTCCTCGATCTCATCACCAATACTCTGGCGCAAGAATGCTTCCATAAATCCGTCCAACTGCCCATCTAAGACAGCCTGTGTGTTCCCCATTTCAAAACCAGTCCGGTGATCCTTTACCATTTTATAAGGCTGGAGCACATAAGAACGAATCTGATTACCCCAACCAGCGTCAATGTCGTCACCCTTTAAAACGGCCATGTCAGCCTCTTGCTTCCGCCGCTCCAAATCGAACAACCGCGATTTTAAAATCTTCATGGCCATCTCTAAGTTTTGGGTCAAAGACCGTTGGTTCTGGCAAGTGACAACAACACCCGAAGGCGTATGAGTGATTCTAATGGCTGTTTCATTTTTCTGAACGTGTTGTCCACCTGCGCCGCTGGCCCGATAACGATCTATTCGCAAATCCTTCTCATCAATCGAAATCTCAATATCATTGGCAACGTCAGGCCAAATTTCAATTTTCGCGAATGAAGTATGCCGTCTTCTAGAGGCATCGAACGGAGATATGCGCACCAGACGGTGAACACCTCTTTCCGACTTTAGCCAGCCATAGGCATACTCGCCCTCAATTGACATCAGTGTGCTCTTAAGGCCAACTTCATCTCCTGGACTCGTGTCTAAAATATCCAGCTTAAATCCCCGGTTAGTGACCCAACGAGAGATCATCCTTTGTAACATTTGCGCCCAGTCTTGCGCCTCCGTACCTCCGGCGCCCGCATGAATGGCTAGGATAGCTGGTTCGGAATCATATGTGCCTCCAAAAAGGGTGCGAAATTCCAACTTGTCGACGGCCTTCTTTAAGGCATCTACCTCTTTAGCCATCGCCTCAAAAAGCTCTGGGTCATCCAGTTCCGCAAGTTCTCGCGCGTCAGCAATCCTGGCGCTCGCTTCCTCCCAGATTGCTACCCCCTCCCTGAGCTGGGTTAGCTCTTTCATTATTCCTTGAGCCTTTGGTGTATCATTCCAGAATCCAGGATCAAGTGTTAATTTCTCAAGTTCGTTAAGTTTTTCAATCTTCGTCTCTAGGTCAAAGACGCCCCCTTAATTGATCGACAGTCATTTGCAATTTTTCAATTTGAGCTACTTGATCTTCCATATCTGTTTTGCTCCTCTTCTGACATCAGTTTGGACCTAAACTCGCCACCCCAGAATGGACTGACGTTAAATTGTTCGACGATCAGCCTTCGAAGAGACCATCAACGAAGACATCTGCATCAAAAGGCGCCAAGTCTTCGATCCCTTCTCCGGTTCCGATAAAGCGAACTGGCAGACCCAGTTCTTTATAAATGGCAAAAACCATGCCCCCTTTTGCGGTGCCGTCGAGTTTTGTCAAAACAACGCCACTTACAAATACTGATTCTTTAAATTTCACGGCCTGCGTTAGCGCGTTTTGGCCTGTCGGAGCATCCAACACAAGCAACACCTCATGGGGGGCGGCATGCACGCTGCTTCGGCAAACATTATAAGTCTTCTCCAGCTCTAGCATTAGATTTTTCTTCGTGTGTAAACGTCCCGCTGTATCGATGATGAGCATGTCAGAACCTCGAGCTCTGCTGGCTCGAATTCCATCGTATGCCACCGCGGCCGGGTCACCACCGGGTTGGCCAGAGATTAGGGGCACACCAGCCCGCTCGCTCCAGATATTAAGCTGGTCAATCGCTGCCGCCCGGAACGTATCACCGGCCGCCAACATCACTTTCCGGCCCTGATTCTTATACAAATAGGCAAGTTTTCCAATCGTAGTGGTTTTCCCGGACCCATTAACCCCCACTATCATCACCACAGTTAGTTGTCTCTTTTCTTCTAATCCGAATGGAGTCGCTTCGACCAGGACTGCTTTCATCTCTTCCTTCATGGCAAGGACAAGTTGGTCCGTTGTCCGCAACCCCTCTCTACTGACTCGTTCACGCGTGGCCTCAATAATTGATAGTGTTGTCGGCACACCCATGTCAGCTTGAATTAGCATTGCCTCCAGATCCTCCCAAGTCTCTTCTGTAATCTCCCCTTTGCCGAGATTGTTGACGATCTGACTAAAAACAGATTGTCTGGTGCGACTGAGCGAATCACGAATACCTTTAAGCAACTTTACCTCTCGAAAAACCTAAGATAAATGATATGCTGTCTCAGACAGGCAAGGCACAGCAACCCAAAAATTATAACCTGAGCAACGAACCTTACCCAGTATGTATCCAGAAATCTAGATTTAAATTACTTGACTCTCGATTATTTCGCCATCTGATGTGAGTTGCTCCACATGAAGTGCGGCCGATTCCAGCCTGGCATTGCATAGAGCAGCCAATCTTTGACCCTCCTCAAACAAGGTCATCGCCTCCTCCAATGACAGATCGCCACTCTCCAGTCTGGTCACAATCTCTTCCAACTGACGCAACGCTTCTTCAAATTTTACTTCCTGAATATCACTTGTCATTTGATGTCCTTTCATCAACTACAGCACTAAAATCACCGTCCGAAACCATAATAGTTATGGACTCCCCGGAAAACACATCAACGCTGGATCTCACGATCTGGCCATTCTCCTTGTGAACAATAGCATATCCTCTCGCCAGCGTTGCCAGCGGCCCTACCGCGTTAAGAGCCGTCATTGCCACATTTACCCTGGCCCGTTTTGCTTCCAACCAACTTTGCATGGTCGCATCTAAACGTAGTGAAAGCCAATCGATCTTTTGACGATTCAAATCGATCGTTTTAGATGGACTAAGCTGTCTTAAAGTGCGAACAAGACCCGCCAACAGATTTCGCCGATCACTGATAATGGTGTCTACGAGGCTGGCAAGCGCAGATTTAAAATACTCGAGTTGTCCCAAAACCTCCAACCGGTCCGGAACGGCGAGTTCTGCGGCCGCAGACGGCGTTGGGGCCCTTAGATCGGCAACAAAATCAACGATGGTGAAGTCTGTTTCATGACCAACACCAGAGATAATCGGGTGTTGGGCGGCAAATATTGTCCGAGCAACGGATTCGTCGTTGAATGCCCATAAATCTTCGATCGAACCACCACCTCGGGCAAGGATAATGGTATCGATGTCATTGCGGCCATCAAGCCAATGCAGGGCGGCTACGATTTGGGCTGGTGCATCCGTTCCTTGTACCAAGGTTGGTGCAACGAGGACGGCTACGGCAGGCCAGCGTCTTCTTAAAACATTTACGATATCTCTCAATGCGGCGGAATCGGCCGATGCCACTATCCCGATTTTTCGTGGATAACGAGGAATTGGTTTCTTTTGGACTTCATCAAAAAGGCCTTCATCTACCAATTTGTTCTTGAGATGCTCAAAAGCCTGGGCTAATTCGCCGCGCCCGGCCGGTGTGAGCGAATCAGCATAAAGCTGGTACACGCCACCGGCCTCATACACCGATATACGACCATGAACAACAACTGCATCACCATCTTCTGGCCAGAGATGCAATCGCTCGGCAGATGAGCGCCACATCACGCAACGCACCTGGGCATTTTCATCTTTTAATGTGAAGTAAATATGTCCAGACCGGGCCCGGGTGAAGTTGGAAATTTCTCCGCTCACCCGGATGTCCTGCAAGCGAAAGTCGATTTCGAAAAGTTCTCGCAGGTAAACACTCAGTTCACTAACGGACCAGGTATCAGACTCCTGCTGCGATAGGTCAAAAAGCAACGTTATACCCTCCAGCCCACTCAGGAGCTTGCTCCACCCAAATAATAGTTTGAAATCTGAACCGCCTCAATAAGTCGACTAAATATAGTGGCAGATAAAAAATGCCCATGATAGAATCAACCTTGACATATTATACTATGGAGGTGGCTTCTGGAAGGATTAGAACTTGCCCATGTCTTGGTTGACACCATACTTGATAAAAAAGGTGGCGACTTAGTACTGTTAGATCTACGCGAATCAGCCATATTTACAGACTATTTCCTGATTTGTAACGGGGATAGTGACCGACAGCTAAAAGCCCTGGCAACTAGTATAGCCGAAGAGGCAAAAGAAAAGGCAAAAACGATTCCTTGGGGATTAGAGGGGGAGTCAGCCAACGGATGGGTACTATTGGATTACGGCAGCCTCATAGTCCACCTTTTTAGTCCTGCTATGCGCAAATACTATAATTTGGAAGAATTATGGCATGATGCTCACGTCGTTTTGCGAATGCAATAGCCATTTCCATCGCTGTTCTAACGGACAGATACGCTGAAGAGGTAAGCCTACTCCTTAATCCATTTATCAATATCCCGTAGCCAATTGATTAACTCTGACTTGTCGAAGAAAAGCGCTACCTCTTTCTTGGCGTTTTGAGGCGAGTCGGAACCATGGACCAGATTTCGACCGATCTCCATACCAAAATCACCGCGGATGGTACCCGGTAGTGCATCAACCGGCTTAGTCGAGCCCATGGTTGCCCGCGCAGCGGCTATTGCATCCTTACCCGACCATACCATAGCAACAACCGGTCCGGAAACAATATACTCAATAAGGTTATCATAGAAATCTTTTCCCTGGTGAGCTGAGTAATGTTGCGCTGCCAGCTCATTTGTCATATGAATGAGCTTCAAGCCCACAAGTTTCATTCCCCTATTCTCAAATCGGGAAACTATCTGGCCGACCAGGCCTCGCTGCACACCATCAGGTTTTACTAATATCAAGGTCTGTTCCATTTAATCACTCCATTTGTATCGAATTTACTCGACGGCAACAATCATCCAGGAATTTCCGAGTACCTGGTTCCGACGCAACCACTGTAAACCTATTTGGGAAATTTAGAGGGTATCTAAAGCCTGGCGGTAAACCACTAATGCTTTCTTCAACTGCCCATTTTGAACATAGGCATCGCCCAGGGTTCTCTGAACAAGCAGGCGATCTCCATCTTGCTCCAAAGAAGCCTCCAGATCCGAAATAACAAACGGGATAGAAGTCTTGACTTCCAGGAGCGATTCATACTGCTCCAAGGCAGCTTCAACCATTCCAGC
>Ga0307378_10006073_pt1 | contig 16641 bp, 11 predicted proteins | sample UN1MG_FD_202238 | JGI IMG/M metagenome (GOLD analysis project Ga0307378, IMG submission 202238) | Soil microbial communities from Risofladan, Vaasa, Finland - UN-1 | ecosystem: Environmental > Terrestrial > Soil > Coastal area > Acid sulfate soil | place: Finland: Risofladan, Vaasa | collected... | reverse complement strand
GGGGCTATCGGGGGGATGTCGAAGGGATTCTATCATCTAATCTACCGTCATTACCTCAGAGAGGAATCGTGGGAGTATGAGCGTCGAGGTGATTATGAGCCGGGGAAGAAATGGGACAGTGAAAAGACTTGGTGGAAGTTTGAGCCGCACGTGGCTGAGTCGATTTTTGAGGGTATAGTGGCCGCGGCGCGTGTGCCGGTATATTACGGTGAGCGTCTGGATTTGAAAAACGGTGTGCAAAAGAGCGGTTCAAGGATTTTGTCAATCAAGAGCGAATCGGGGCGGACGTATTACGGGAGGATGTTTATCGACGCCAGCTATGAGGGTGACCTGATGGCCAAAGCGGGTGTTTCATATACCGTGGGACGTGAGTCAAATTCCGAATATGGAGAGACGCTGAACGGTGTGCAGATAGAGAATGCGGTTTATCATCAGTTTGAAAAACAGATTGACCCTTATATCGAGCCGGGCGAGCCATCAAGCGGTCTGCTGCCGTGTATTCATGGGGACAGTCCCGGGGAGCAGGGGCAAGGCGACCATCGGGTTCAGGCATATAACTTTCGTATGTGCCTGAGTGATGCACCGGAGAACATGGTGCCATTCCCGAAGCCGAAAGGTTACAATGCACTTCGGTATGAACTGCTTCTGCGGTATCTCGAGGCGGGGTGGGGGAAGGTGTTCGGCAATAACCAGTTGATGCCGAACCGCAAGACGGATATGAACAATCACGGGGCATTCTCCACGGACAATATCGGGGCCAATTATGAGTACGCGGAAGCAGATTATAAAACGCGGAAAAAGATAATCGAGGACCATGTGCGTTACCAGCAAGGTCTGATGTGGACTCTGGCGAATAATCCTCGCGTACCCGAGGAGTTACAAGAGGAGGTCAATCGGTGGGGACTTTCTAAAGACGAGTTTGTAGACAACGGTAACTGGCCGCACCAAATCTATGTTCGTGAAGCCCGTCGTATGGTGAGCGAGTACGTGATGAGCGAGCATAACTGCCGGGGTCAGCGGATGGCGGCGGATTCGGTTGGTTTGGCGGCTTACACGATGGATTCGCATAATACTCAGCGTTACGTTGATGAAAATGGTTATGCCCGCAACGAGGGTGATGTGCAGGTTGGGGGATTTGAGCCTTACCCGATAAGCTACCGGAGTATTGTTCCGATAGAAAGCGAATGTTCAAACCTTCTTGTTCCGGTTTGCCTGTCGGCGTCGCATATTTCGTTCGGTTCGATTCGTATGGAGCCGGTGTTTATGGTACTGGGACAGTCAGCTTCTTCGGCAGCTTGTATGGCAATTGACGAGGGAATCAGCGTTCAGGAAGTGGATTACGGAAAGCTGCGGGAACGGCTGTTAAAGGACGGTCAAATCCTGGAATGGAAAGTTTCTCAATAACAAAGGACTGGAAGCAGAGACATGCCGGGGGTCTACGGTTGCTGGTAGGGGACTTGCGTAGTGGTTGGGAAAAATTCATTAGGGTCAAACGTCTGGTGCTGCAGTTGTTTTAGTTTATTTTTAATTATTGCGGCGGCGGCCTGGTCTTTGACCTGTTCGGCGTAAGAGAGGGTTATTCGAAACTGTTCGGCGGCGGCATCGATTTTTCCGAGTTGTGCCAGCGCCATTGCCAGATTGTAGCGAACCAAAGAGCTGTTCGGATTGATTTGGAGCGCTCTGTTGAAATTCTCGATGCCTTCTTCGATTTTTCCAAGCCGGCAGAGCGCCAAGCCAATGTTTGTATAGGCAGAATAATATTCGGGATTGATTTCAATGGCCTTTCTCAAAAACGGGATTGCTTCTCTCGGTTTTCCCTGCTGGTATAGAATATATCCGAGGAGGTGGTAAGCATCACAGTAGAGAGGGTCTTCCTGCAGAGCCTTATTTAGAAAAGGAACAGCCTCATTTAGCTGGCCGAGTTGTTGATTTCTGTACGCAAGACAATAATACATCTCCGCTTCGTAATTGATTTTTTCGGCGGCAAACGGGCCTGCAATGCTGGAGAGAACGGCAACAGCGGCGATTAGGAGGAATATCATCGCGGTACGTCGGAAGCGTTTTTGCCTGACGGCGTCGAAGAGTTGCCAGAAGCCAGCAGCCGCCGGAAGAGCCATTATTGGAATCATCGGCGCGCGGTATCGAGCAGTCACGAAAACGAGTATGATTGCCAATGGGTAAAGGACAAGGAAGAGGATAATGGGAACAGGAGTTTGGCGCCAGTGAGAGATCAAGCCTAGAATCACAAGCGGGAGGAGGATTCCGAAAGGAAATCCGAATCCGTGTGTCTTCCAGATGAGCATTGACAATAAAGTTGAGTATTTTCCTGCAGCGTATAGGTCGAAGTTACTTGGGATTTCACGTGAACTAAAAAAGTGAACGGTTTTTCGAGCCAGCCTTTTTAGAAAATGCAGTGGTTCTGTTAAGATATAGTTGCGAACTCTGCGGATGAAGAATTGATATTCCTGGTGTGCATTCTTTGCACCGTGCTGTCTTGGGAGAAAGATGAGATTCTCCCAATCCACGCCCGGTCGAAGGGCCATTATTTCTTCCCTATCGGAATTGTTTCCCATATAGAGATTTATAGGTCCACTTGCCGGCAGCGGGCTTAAGCGGCCTGTCATACGAAAACACAGTAAGGCCACCGGCCCGAGTATAAGTAGAGTTCCGAGGATGAGGAGCAGTTCTTTTTCGACAATCATCAACCACCGCATTGACTCACGGTGCAGAGCTATTGCCAATCAGACTGCGGAGACAACGAAGAAGGGGAGAAAGGTCGCTCTTGTGATGATGCTTAAGCCTCCGCATATTCCGAGTAGCAGGTATATCCTTTTGCCTTTTGCTTGGCCAGCTTTTAAGAGAAGTAAGATTAATACGACCGACCATATAGAAGCCCATCCTGTAGCCAGCAGTTCGCTCTCGAAAAAGGCCAGTGGTGCGTACATGGCCGTAATAACACCTGCCAGAATCCCGGTTCGATGGTCAAAGACCTTTTCACCCAGCCGATAGACGAGCACACAAAGGGCAGAACCAAACACGATTTGGATAATCTTTGCCTGTAGAATCGAGCCGTGAGTGAAGAAATAAGCTACGGAAAGATATAATGGATAGAAAAAGGCCTGCCAGAAGAATCCCAAGCCCATTCCTCTTCCAGCAGCCAGAGCCCTCGCGAGCTTATCATATTCGAGAGAATCCACAATCGGTGCAAGAAAGGTAGGTTTTTTTGAAGCCCCATAGAGATAAACAAGCCGCACAACCAACGCCAAGGCAAAGATTGCAACAGCTATCCACAACTGTTTTTTGCTCAACGGATTGCCAGGATTTTTTCCGAGTCCATTTTTGTTCATAGTTAGCAAAAAAAATCAAGCGAGATATTCCAGCTTACGGATTACTTTTGTTGTTCGGCTGAGTCGTTGGTTTTTCTGGTTCGGGTCTGACACCGCCCAGAGCAATCGCCATATTTCTAACAAGTTCGTTTGTGTCGTATTGTGCAGTATAGTCGAGGACTTTTGCGAAGCCGCTTCCCTGATTTTTTGCGAGCAGGTAAATTGCCATCATACGCGCCGGCCAGTGATTATCGTTCAGGCTTTTTGACACCGCCTCAATCATATCGTATTCCATCGGCAAATCAAGCATCGCAGCCATAGTGTTTACCTTAACGATCCAATCATCATCGACAAGGCTGTACAGCAGCGCCGATTTTAACAAATCGGGCATCCAGTCGGCAGACATAGATTTGTAAAGATGCTCTCTGTCAGCCATTATGTGCTGCTCGGTTAAAAGGCCGGCAAAGAGCTGGGCGATATTGCTTTTCTGGCCCTGTTTTCCCCTTGAGATAGTACTTAGCTGGTTTTGTAGAAATTTCGGGGTAAGTTCCTTGCCGGGACGTTTTATACGAATTTTGGCGGGTTGTATATCGACGAGGCTGTTAAGGACCTGTCCCTGGTCGTTAATTACGGGATCGATATATGCGGTAAATTCTATTTCCAAGGAGGCCTGTGGGTGTGCGAGCAGGATTTTTCTGAGTTTACCCGTTTGGAGCCTGAGAGGAACAAGGAGGCTTTGGCCGGGTTCGATAGTTGATGCGGTTTGAATCTTTGTAGAAACGAGGTTTGGGAACTTTTCATTGAGGTCGCCTGTAATCTCGGCGTCGACTCTGATGCTGCCGGTAAAGAGTCCATCATCTGAGACGACAAGAGGTTCGGTAGAATTATTTGTCATCGCCAAAGAGCCGCCGAATTTGCTGCCGTAGTAGAATTTGCTTCCCCTAAGGTTAAGTTCAAGTGAAATTAGTTTCTCGGGCCTTATAAATGCCGGGACAATGGGCTGGCTGAGAGAATCGGTTAATACCTTCAAGACGATACCAGGGTCAATTGGTGGGACATAATCACCACCGTTATCGGTCAGGAGTTTTTTAGCTCTTTCGGCCTCGAACGCCCCCGGGTCTTTTGCGATTACGGATTTTAGCGTCTGAAAGGCCTGTTCTTTTTGTCCCTCGGCCAGTTGAATCTGTGCCAAGGCCAAGTCCGATATGGGAGTTTTGTAGTAATTATCGATGAGTGCTTTGGCCCATTCATTTTGTCCGTTCATCACAAGTGAATAGGCCAGTACAGCGGCGGCTGTGGAATTTGGGTCAATTGAATAAGCTTTATTTGCCCAGTCAATTGCTTTGCCCGGGTCGGGCAGGACGAAACAATAAAACCAGGCGAGCTGCTCAGTGTTAACAGGGCTTTTGATGGCGTTAGAGGCGTTTGGGGGCAGTAAATTCAGGGCTTTTTCTTCAGCCTGTTCGAGCAGACGAACAGCCTGTTCGGTGTCACCGATTTTATCGGCAGCCTTTGCAGCAATAGCTTCAACGAAGAGGTCGAAACGGCCGGTTTGTCGAATGTCCTTAGCGAGCTGCAGACATTTATACTGGTCTCGCTGGGTATTATAGCTGCTCATTGCCCATGGCAGGTAAAGCCATGCGGGCATAGGCCGGGACGGATAAAGGTACGCGAACAATTCGTTACAATATTGGTAGGCTTCGGAAGCTACGTTGTAAAGCTGCAACTGCTCGGCATATTCGGCAAAGGCCAAGGCAGCTTCGAGATTGAAGGGGTTTTGGCCAAGAACCATCCTTAATTGTTCCAGATATGTCGCCGGGTCTATCTGCGGGCCTATAAGCTCTGCGAGTTTTGAAAAGGCGAGTTTATTGTATTTATTTTTCTGGTAGGCCTGCATAAAGAACTGGGCGGCGTTTGGGTCGTCGGCGGTTTCGGCCTTCAAGGAGCCGAGCAAGGTAAGCAACTGTGAATCCAAGGCTGCATTTCTTCCGGCAACATTCTGCAGCAAAAACCGGAGGAATTGTTGCCTCTGTTCGCGGGAGTCCAGGCGGTCAAGCAGATATTGAATAGCTCTTTTTGTAACCTCGAGGTCGGCGGATTGGTTTATGTAGCTGTCAAGGGAAAGAAGTATCAATTGCGAATGGTCCTTGTCATCGTTTTTCGAGGCGAATTTGATAATCTCAGGCAGCGTGTAGGTTGTAGTATTGTCGAGGTCTCTTGCAGCGGTCAAAAAAACAATCGCCTGTTCGACGGCGAGGTTTTCGGCATCGGGGCGGTTACCCAATTCATAGGCAATTTCATAAAATTTCTGGCCGACAGTTGGGGAGAAGAGACCTTCGGAAGCAGGGGCCCGCCTGGCTACAAGCGGCAGGGGATTTAAGATAAGAATAAAGAGAGAAGCAAAAATGCAGAAAGCCAAGCATCCTGCTTTTGATTTTTCACTTTTTATAGCTGTACGCATTTTGTTCTCCGGACAGCGTAAGACTGCTCTTACAGATTCAGCTATCTGTTGTACGCATTTACTATCGGCCGTGTTTTTAATCCGTTACCCCTTTTTTCGGGCAATTATGAGGCCCGCTTTAGGTATAAAGGCGGCATAAATCGGCGATTTTCGGTTTTAATCGGTTCTACCGAGCCTTTCAGCACTGGTTTTAGGGTCAAAACGGACGTTGCAGAGAGAGTTTTGTGAGCTGAAGAGGGGGCGGTCAGCTTTAATGCTTACCGTTGAAATCGGTTTTTTTTGGTGAGCCTGTGATAAGAGAAAGCATCCTGATACGGAGGCATTTTGCCGCTATCCAGTATGCAGCGGCTGCGGTTGGCACAACAACGGCCAGTCTTAAGATGTCAAAGGCAGTTCCTGTGGGCAGGTCTTTGCACAGGTACAAAACGGCCTTTCCGAGGAGCCACATAAGAATTGCCGCTATAATTGTTTTTAGCAGGGTAGTCATCAGGCCATCGAGGATTGAATTATCGAACTTTCTGCGGAGGGCAAAAATTAGAATTGCAACCTGCAGGTAGGAACAGAGCGCCGTTGAAAGCGCCAGTCCGGCTGTTCCCATAAACCATATGAGGGTCAGATTCAGAACGATGTTTAGGAACACAGCTATAAGGGCACTTCTTGCGGGCATTTTGGAGTCCTGCGTTGAATAGAAAGCGCGTGTAACGACCTGCTGTGTAAAGAAGCCGCACAATCCGAGTGAATAAAACAAAAGTACTGTGGCGGTACAATCGGTGTCAGCAGGCGTGAACTGACCCCGCTGGAAAATAACCGAAACCAACAGATTTCTCACGAGCAATAAACCTGCGGTCGCAGGCAGAGCGATAAAGACAGCGGCGCGGATACCGCGTGAAACGGTTTTTGTCAAAGCGACAAAATCTTTTTTTGCAGCTTCTGTGCTCATAACAGGGAAAACGGCAGTTGCCAGAGATATACCCAGTACGCCCAAAGGAAACTGATATAGTCGCTGAGAATAAAAAAGGTGTGAGACGGCACCTTCCCACATTGGGTATGTGAATTGTCTGCCGAACAATAAGAAAACTTCTCCTTTTTCCGGTGAGCCAGAAAACCACAAAGCGATAAAATCGTCTGCCAGAGTATTTATCTGAGTAGCGGTGAGACCGAGAATCATAGGCCCCATGAGAATAATTATTTTTTTAAAAGGCTCGGAGTTGACCTGCCATGCCGGTCGAATATAGATACCTCTTTTGCGTAGCGGCTGAAGCTGCATAAATAACTGGGCGAATCCGGCGGCAAGGACGGTTACTGCGACGACGAAGACCAGGCTGGCCGGTTGTATTTCCAGTGCCCATCCACCGATGCAAAGCGCGCCGATAATAAAGATGTTGAGCACAATAGGAGCAGCGGCGGGCATAGCAAAGTGCCGGTGAGCGTTTAGTATCCCGGCCAAAATAGCGACGACACAAATCAAAATAGTATGGGGCAGCATAATCCCGCTCAATGTCAGCTTGAGGTCGGTGCTTGGGAGGACACTAAAAAATGCATAATATCCCCAGATAATCATCTCTCCGAGCAGGACCATTGCCGCCAGTATTATGAAGATGGCTGTAACGACGGTAGAGGCCAGTTTCTTTGCGGCTTCGGGGTCTTTTTGTAGTTGTTCGCTATATATGGGTATGAGGGATGAAGCGGCGGCACCTTCGCCGAAAAGGCGTCTTGCGAGATTCGGAATTTTGAAGGCTATTACCCAGCCGTCCATCAGGCCGGAAGCGCCGAAGAAATAAGCAAAGGCCATATCCCGCAACATTCCGAAGACTCTTGAAACTGCGGTTAGCGAAGCAATCTGCCTGAAGCCTCTTATCATAAAAACCGTTTCAATCCGTGAAAAAAACTCTGTTGTTAATTTTTTCTACAGCGTCCATCCCTGGCGGTACTGCCGGCTGAGATATTGATTTGCTTCAGGGATGTTAGTGACCTGCATATTTGGTCCGTCCCAGGTCAACTTTTTACCGGTTTGTATTGCCACATTTCCCAGGAGAATGACTTCTGTGAGCGGGCCGGCATAATCGAAATTTGCCAGCGGCTTCGGGCCTCCTTTGCAGGCCCCGAGCCATTCCTGATGGTGGTTTAGTCCCCTTGGGAGGGAAGGTTGCGGAGGTTTGAAGCCTTTCATTTTAGATTCGGGTATCAGCCGAGGTCCTGCGCCGTGGGGGGCGAGGATTTTCCCTTTTTCACCTATATAGAGGCCGCCTTCTTCCGGGAAATTTCTTTCCTGCTCCAGTTCAGGTGGTCGCCAGGGATAGATGCCGCCGCTATACCAGTGAATTTTAACGGGGGGCATATCTTCCCGGGCATCAAACTCATAGCGAACGACGGAGGCGACGGGAAAAGTTTCATTGTTAAACGGTGTACAGTGTGCTTCTATAGTTTTTGGATATTTTAGCTTTAGCGCCCAAAAGGCGGGGTCGATTATGTGGCATCCCATATCTCCCAATCTTCCGCAGCCGAAATCCCACCAGGCTCTCCAGAGGGACGGGACGTAGTTCGGATGGTAAGGGCGGTATGGCGCCGGACCAAGCCAGAGGTCCCAGTCGAGTGTCGTGGGTACCATCGGAGTTTCCTTCGGGCGCTCGGTACCCATCATCCTGTTTTGCGGCTTGTTGCTCCAGAGGTGTACTTCGTGAACTTTGCCGATAGCTCCCGCTCTGAGCATTTCCACGAGCAACCTCAGGGCTTCTGTGGCGTGAAGCTGAACGCCCATTTGCGTGGCAACATTGTGTTCTCGGGCGGCCTCGGTAAGCCGGCGAGCCTCATAAACCGAATGAGTCAGGGGCTTTTCACAATATACGTGCTTTCCCATTTTAATTGCCATCATAGCGGCGACGGCGTGTGTGTGGTCTGGAGTGGCCACGACAACGGCATCGATATTCTTTTGCTTTTCGAGCATTTTTCGAAAGTCATGATATTTTTTTGCTTTTGGGTATTTTTCGAAGGAATCTGCCGCGTGTTTTTCGTCCACATCACACATTGCGACAATATTTTCACTGCTGACATCGGCGAGATCACCTCTTCCCCGGCCACCGACGCCAATACAGGCTATATCAAGCTTTTCACTCGGGGGGGTGTAGCCCTGTCCGCCGAGGACATAGCGAGGTACAATGGTAAAGGCTGCTATGCCTGCCGCCGAGGCGGTCAGGAAATTGCGTCTTGAGATGTTTTTCTCACCCTTTGTGCTGTTTTTTTCCCGGTTTTTCATAATCAATTGACTCCTGTGTAAAAACTTTTCCGGCAAAGATATAATAAGTTCTTATTCAAACGATTTTGGCGCTACGCTGAAAGGTCTGCATCTTCCGACATTATTTAGCAGTCCGACGGCGGCGGTGCTAACGAGCAGGCTTGAGCCGCCGTAACTAACGAGCGGGAGTGTCAAACCCGTTATCGGCATGAGGCCGAGGGCCATACTTATGTTAACGATAATTTCAACTGTGAACATCGCCACGATACCAATTGCAAGCAGTCTTCCGAACGGGTCGGTGTTGTTAGCGGCGATTTCCAGGCCGCAGGCGATAATAATTACATAAAGAAAAAGCAACCCGAGGCATCCGAGAAAGCCCCACTGATGGGCAATGACGGCAAAAACAAAGTCGTTATGTCTTGTCGGAAGAAAATCGTATTTTATAAATGGCCCACGGCGAAAACCATAACCCGTCAATCCGCCTGAAGCGATTGCAAACTTTGCACGATTTAGTTGATAGCCCCAGGTGTTTTCCCACTTTTGCCTGCTGAAATCGGTTCCGACGAGGATTCTGCCGATTTTGGGGTGCTGCTCAGCTTTTTTCTGCACCCATTTGTTCTGGAGCAGGACACTGCTTATCCTGATTCTCTGATAATGGTTCATCTGCCTCCACAGCAGCGGGCTGATTATAATTGTCAGAAGTATGATTATTAACAAGTGCTTTACCTTTGCTCCGGCGACGAAGAGCATAGTAAATAAGACCGGCATCATAAGCAGAACGGTGCCGAGGTCCGGTTCGAGTAGAATCATAACCATCGGCAGAAGCGTCAGGACGAACGGCCCAATAAGAGCGGTGAATCTTCGGTAGTTGCTGCGGTATCGCAGATACCAGGCAAGTGCGAGGATATATGCGAGCTTGCAGATTTCCGAGGGCTGTAGTGCAGGCAGGCCCCCGAACTTAATCCATCTGTGAGAGTTGTTAATCTCGGGGACAAAAGGCAGATTTATAACGTACCTGCCGACGAGGAGGACGGACAAAAGGAGAAGCACAGAAGCATATATCCAGTAGCTTGCGGCTCCTAATTTTCGATAATTAATCAGGTTGAGTGCGATGAAGGCAATGGCGGCAACGGCAGCGAATTTTACCTGTTTGGCCCAGAAGCCGCCGAGGTCTTCGGCCTGTTGGGCAGGGGTGTTTTCCGCGGGGTGTCCGACAGAATAGACGGTTATTATCCCGATGGCAACGAGGGCTAAAGCAGCCGCCATCAGTGTAACTCTGACAATGATAAGTCGTCCTTTGAGAAAATTGTACATAATCATTCATAACGGCCAAATAATACTGAATATATAACACAGATTTGCCAAAAAAGCAAAGGAGCAGGCAAAATCGGAGGAAATATTGTTTTTCAAGTCAAAAACGGCTATGCGTGGGGCGATTGGGTGTGGTTCGGCCAAAACGAGCAGGAATTGGCTTATTTTGCCCGGATTAACATCGCCTAAATTAACGAATAATCAGGTTTTTGCTCATTTTTCGCACTTTAGGCCGTATATTTGATTTTTGGGGTTTTAACGGGCTTTTTTCAGGATTGGGGGAGGGGGTAAAAAAAATTCGCAAAATTTTAAATTTTTTTAAAAATTTCTCTTGATTTTTCCAGTGCGTTTTGATACTATACAATCAACCTTCACCAATGTTAACCCTGTGCGTTGATGTTGTTAGGCACGCAAATCACCTGAAGGGTGAGAAAGGAGGAACTGGAGGGGACAGGGGAAAACTCGTAAAGCCGGTTATTCCTGTTATACCGGGGCGTTATGTTCAATTACGCGAAGCTACCGGCGTGTTGGACGGACGTTGCTAAAAGACGATGAGTTTTTTAGGCAGGATTTTTGTAAGAAGAAACCAAATGGTAGTGCGGAGTTTGTCTCTCTGCGAAGAAGAAAAGACAAGGAAAGGAAGGTTGTATGATGAAGAAAATCCTTTTAGTACTGGCAATCTTATTGATTGCCAATCCAGCCTGGGCAGGCTTGACCATTACAGCCGTACAAACGGACGAGTGTAACGAGGTCACTATCACCTATGATATGGAGGATACTGACTCGAATCTGCCGAGGGCGTTTGCTCTGGAAATCTCTCTCAGTCAGGAGAACGATGCGAACATCGGCCCTGTGACTTACGTGCATCCTGAGTTCCACGTTTATCCCGGTTCTATCGTTATAACCGGCGGCGTGGTTACCGACCAGGGTACACCGGTCGCTGAGAGTGATGTCAGCAGCATGATTATTGAGATGGGCTCGCTGTATGCAGCAGAGGACCCAGTTCATAAATTGCCTCCGGCAGAGAACGGTGTTCTGTTGGTCTTCAATGTACAGAATAACGTTGATTGCACTGTCATTCTTGCTCAGAACGCAATCCGCGGCGGCGTGGTTATGGAAGACACCACACAGACATTCAGCCCGAGTTACGTGACTTTAGAAGGATGTACCGTGAGCTGTGAAGTTGTGCCGCCTTGTATTTGCTACGGTGATGTCAGTAGTCCAACAGGGCCAGGCGTACCTGACGGACTCGTTTCCACCAGTGACTTAGCATATCTTGTTGGATTCCTTGGTCCGTATTCGGGCACATCACCGCCGTACACCGTTGCAGTTCCACCTGGCTGGGAATGTGCCGATGTCAGCAGCCCAACAGGACCAGGCGTACCTGACGGGTTTATATCGACCAGTGACCTGGCCTATATCGTTGGGTATCTGGGTCCGTATTCGGGCACAAGTCCGCCATATACCGCACCTTGTATAGTGTTGCCGTAATGCCGTGGAACGTAAAAAGTGTTAAAAAATGATTTTTTGACAGACTTGTTTGAATTACGTGAAAAAGTCTGTAAACTGAAATTTATGTGATGGAGGATGATTATGAAGAAGTTATTAGTTCTTTTGTTGGTTTTTGGAATGTCTTCTTTGGCCAATGCAGGCTTGTTGAGCCTGTATGTTGAAGTTGGCAGTTCGCCGTATGTCGAGGGCACACTTGTTCCAGTCGGCTCTACCGTGGACGTCTATATTGTTCAGGGTGCCGAAGATACACTGGGTTCCGGTGGAGAGGTCTTCGTCGATTTTGAGAACGTCGCTGGTGCGACTCCAACCGACCTGACAGTGTCTCCAATGGTTGACTTTTATGGCGGGTGGAACTGGCTGTTGAATGGCGGCGTTCAAATTCTTGGTTCAGCAGCCGGGGCAGACGAAGGTGACTTCTGGATGAGCAAAGTTGCCAATCTTCCCGGCGGAACACCCGGAATTGGCTCGATAATGGGCCTGACAGGCATGCCGGGTCGGGAGACGTACACGAATACAAACTCAACAGCAATGTTTAGTTTCACGACTCCTGACGATATAACCGTGGTTTCGTTTACTAAAGGTGTTTGGGACGGTGTGTTAGTCAGTGACTCTGTTCAGGTTGGTATTCCTGAGCCGATGACTTTAGCCCTGCTTGGTCTTGGAGGCTTATTCCTGCGTCGTCGTAAATAAGACGCAACCAACAACTAATGTTAGTTAGTAAAGAGGCAGGTCTTTGACCTGCCTCTTTTTTTAGTACGATTATCGGGAGAAATGTGCCCCGGCGGCGACAATCAGCCCGAGTTATTCGGACAGGCTCTAAGGGGCGTCCGGTTTTTCGCTGCTGCTGCCGGACTGCAGCCTTATTTGTAATAGCTCCTGGGCCTTTTGGTATGTGTTCTTTTCTATTCGAACTTTTGCAAGTTCTCTTTTCGTCTTTGCCAGCTCTTTTTTTGCGTCTTCCATTTCTGTAACAATATTTATAAGAACGGCGCCGTAATTCTGCTCGACCAGCTGCAATCTTTCGATTTGTGTCTTTTGTTCTTCGATGGTTGTCTTTTGCTCTTCAATGGATTGTCTGAGCAGTTTATTTTGGCTGCTGCAATCGGCTGCCTGCCGGCTGCAGCCGGCGGTAAAGGTAAGTGTTAAGAACCAAAGGGTCAGGCCGAGAGCGGTCATTGTAATCGTTTTCATATCAAGTTCTCCAGTTTTGAGTTATGCAAAAAGCGAATATTTTACAGACAACTGATAATATACGAAAGCTGCCCTGAATTCAACAAAAACCTGAGAGAAGGTATAAGTTAGGTAGATTTTTTGGCGATAATATAATATGCTTTAAGGCGGTATTATCGCCTCGAGGTGTGTGTCAGAGAACAGACAGGCTGCTATCGGTGCACATCGGCGGCTCAAGCCTGGAATATAGTACAGAGATACGTATGAACAGAAAAACGAAGGTAAACACGACTAACGGCGCTTCAGGGATTGGGTCCAGCCGTACAGGCGCCAACTGGATTATGTTAATCTATTTTTGTTCGGGTCTTTGTTCGTTGATTGATGAAGTTGTGTGGGTGCGTCTTTTAAAACTGACATTAGGCAACACGGTTTATGCATCGAGCATAGTGGTATCGATGTTTATGGGCGGGCTTGCACTTGGGGCATTAATAATGGCGCGGTTTGCGGACCGTGTGAAAAGGCGTCTTCGTTTATATGCGATACTTGAAGTTTGTGCGACGGTATCGGCATTGTCGCTGCCGTTTCTTTTGCGGGGGGCCGATGCAGCTTACCGGTGGTTTTACGTTAAATACCAGCCATCGGCGGGTGCACTGCTTTTTGTTCAGGTTATAGTATCGGCTTGCATACTGCTTGTTCCTGCAATGGTGATGGGCAGCACATTGCCTCTTTTGGGGAGGTACGTTACGGCATTACAGGAAAGGGTCGGCAGGTTTGTGGGCAGGTTGTATGCTCTGAATACACTTGGGGCCGCTCTTGGGTGTTTTTTAGCGGGATTTGTTTTAATACGCTTGGCAGGAGTTATGGGCGCATTGTACGTTGCGGCGGGGATTAACCTGCTGGTTGCATTAGGGGGGTGGATTCTGTCACGTTATTACGACTATTCTGACGAGGCGGTGTCAAAAGCGGTCTCTGCGAAGCAGGCATCCACCGGCACTGAAAAGGCCGGTCCCGGGGCGGGTTTTTTACTGCCTCTGGCGTTTTTTTTCAGCGGCCTGATAAGCATAGGGTACGAAATTATCTGGATGCGGAGTATAGTTTTCCTGCTTGGCAGCTATACGTTTGTTTTCTCAAGTGTGCTTACGATTTATCTTTTAGGTAATGTGATTGGCGCCTGGATAGGCAGCCGTTTGTCCAGCCGACTGAAGAATCCTTCAGCGGCTTTTGGCGTGAGTTTGACCTGTCTGGGTGTACTGGGAGTATTTTACGTTCCCTTGCTCGGTGTGTGGCTGAAGGTATCAGGGCCGGTTGCTTCTTTGCTTTCCAGGGGCTTTTCTGATGGTTCTGTTCTTTTGTGGCTGATTCTGCCGCTTCTTCACTGTGTTGTTTTGTTCCTTATTCCGGCGATTTCTATGGGTGTCGGCTTTCCGCTGGCCCTGCAGGCCTGGAGCAACCTTCGGCACAGAGTAGGGCAGACGACCGGTACAGTGTATGGTGTGAACACGATTGGCGCGGTTCTGGGGGGAATACTGGCGGGCTTTTTGTTGATACCGCTGATGGGTGTACAGCTTTCCATCGTTGCACTGGGAGTGGCTGGAATATGGCTGGGCGGGATAATGATACAGGTCTTTATGCGAACGGCTACGATTAAACGTCGTTTGTGCTACTTAGTTATAGTTTTAGGATTAACGTTTCCGGCATTTATGGTGGATTCAGATTTGTTCAGGCAAAATGTTGTAAGCCTTGCCGGAGAACCCGGCGGCATTACTATAGCAGTACGTGAGGGTATTACAACGACGGTTTCGGTCAAAAAAAGCATTTCCGGTAATCTTGAACTAACTTCCGGCAGGGTTGGCGTAGCGGGAGACGGCATTTTGCGTTCTGCTCAGACTACATTGGGCCATTTAGGGCCTTTTTTGAACCGCGAAGCAACTAATGTTCTTTCAATCGGTTTCGGGGGCGGGGAGACAACGGCCTGCCTTGCAGCGCACGAGTTTAAGAGAATTGACTGCGTGGAAATCGCTCCGGAGCTGGTGGAGGTCGCCCTGAAATACTTTACACATATCAACCTTGGCGGTCGTTTAAACGAAAAGGTCAATATGATATATATGGACGGCAAGAATTATCTTTACTTAACACCGCAAAAGTATGACATCATCGTCAGCGGGGCCGATTTACCTTCGTACTCAGGGAGCGCACCATTGTTTGCGAAGGAACATTTTGAAAACGGTCTCGAACATCTGAAGCCGGGAGGCCTGTTTATTACGAAGCTGCATCTGACGGGCATAACATTGTCGAACTTCGACAGCATTCTCGGGACTTTTATGGAAGTTTTTCCTTATGTTACAATATGGTTTCCGGTAACCAGGCCATATTCTTTTTTCTACATAGTAGGCTCTTCTCAGAAGCAGTTTTTTTCACCGAAACATATTGAAGATGAACTCAGTAAAGAAGGCGTGCGTAAGAGCGCAGAGTATTTGAATTTTAACAACAGTCTTGATGTATTAAGCGGTTATATCGGTGACAAAAACGACATCAAAAGATATATTGGAGACTTTCATATCAACAGTGATTATATGCCGTATGTCGAATTCAATTCCAATCGGACGAATTTAAATCAGAAAGAAGTTTTTAATGAATTTATCGACACGGTGAGGCGTGGTTCGATTGTCAATCATATTGACTGGAGCGGCATGTCAGAAGACGAGCAGGACCAATGGCAGAAAAAACATCAACTGACTTATAATGCTTCGACTTGCGTATTGAAAGTGCACGGCAGCCAGAGTTTTTCTTCCCAGGTTGAGAATATTTTTGAAGGTTTGAAGCTGATGCCCGAGCACAGGGCCCTTCTGGAGCAGGAAGAACGGCTTTTATCTTACATGCAGAATTTGTTAATGAACGGGCAGGCTGATTCGGTCATAGCCTATGCAGATGGCATATTGCAGAACAGGCCGGAAGTTGGGACCGCCTGGCTGATTAAGTCCCTGGCGAAGCAGCAAAAAAAAGAGATAAGCGAAGCGCTAATTGCTGCAGAAAAAGCGGTTCAATATTGTCCCCATAGTATAAAATCACAGGACAACCTTGGTATGTTTTTGGTTAAATTGGGTCAGGCGGACAAGGCGACGGACCACTATAAAAAAGCGCTGGAGTTGAACCCAACAGCAGGGGTATTGCACTACAAACTGGGCTTATTGTTTTTAGAGGAAAAGGAACTCGACGAAGCAGTAAATTGCTTCACAGAGGCGATGGAAGCCAAACCGAACTGGTTTGAACCAATGAATAACAATGCCTGGCTTATGGCAACGCATAAGGACGCCGGTTTCTACAATCCACAGCAGGCGGTCCGACTTGCAGAGAAGGCATGTGAGCTTACCAACTATGCAAACGTTGATATGCTTGATACTTTATCTGTGACTTATGCTTCGGTTGGCAGATTCGTGGGAGCTATTGCTATTGCTGAGAAGGCCCTGGAGATGGCGGTTTCCACAGGGCGTATTAAATTGTCGGAAGAGATTCGAAAACATCTGAGTTTGTATAGTGCTGGTAAGCCTTATGTTGAGCCTTAGCCGGAATGAGCCTGATTAAATAAAAAATTTTCCCCGAACAGATGGATAAAACAGCGAATAAATATT
>Ga0307378_10006072_pt1 | contig 16643 bp, 11 predicted proteins | sample UN1MG_FD_202238 | JGI IMG/M metagenome (GOLD analysis project Ga0307378, IMG submission 202238) | Soil microbial communities from Risofladan, Vaasa, Finland - UN-1 | ecosystem: Environmental > Terrestrial > Soil > Coastal area > Acid sulfate soil | place: Finland: Risofladan, Vaasa | collected... | reverse complement strand
CTTAGCCATAAAGGAAAAGGCACTATAAAATGACAGAACTGGTTCCGATTGAACTTATTGCGAGCAAAATATACCTGATACGCGGTATTAAGGTGATGCTGGACAGAGACCTGGCAGAGCTTTATGATGTTGAAACAAAAATTTTAAAAAGAGCTGTTAGACGAAACATTGACCGATTCCCCAATGATTTTATGTTTGAATTGTCTAAAAATGAGATGGAGAATTGGAGGCGCCAGATTGGCACCTCCAATGGAGTTAAAATGGGATTGAAGGATGAATTTAAAAACTTGAAATCACAAATTGTGATTTCAAGTTAGAGTTACTCATATATTTATCTATAATATTTCCGGAAAAGGAAAACTTAATGAGCAAAGGTTTATTGATCCCGGATGAACGCATTGAAAAGACTATTCTTTTGATTAGAGGGCATAAGGTTATTCTGGACGCTGATCTTGCACAACTTTACGGTGTAACTACAAAGCGACTTAATCAACAGGTCAAACGCAATAGTAATCGATTTCCTGAAGATTTCATGTTTAGACTATCTCAAAAAGAGAAGGATGAGGTGGTTGCAAATTGCAACCACCTTTCTCGTCTTAGGTTTTCTACGGCGCTTCCCCACGCCTTCACAGAACATGGTGCGATTATGGTTGCTAGTGTTCTTAATACTCCACGCGCTATTGAATCTAGCATTTTCGTCGTACGGGCATTTGTCCGGCTCCGTCAGATATTGGCAACCCATAAAGAACTATCGCGAAAGCTTGTGGATTTAGAGCAACGAATAGAAAGCCACGACGAACAAATACAGGCGATTTTTGAGGTGATCCGTCAGCTTATGGCACCTCCTGATAAAAAGGTTAAGAAAATCGGCTTCACAGTTAAAGAGAAACAAAAGGCTTACGCCAAGAGAGTGAAGAAATAAACACCCTGTCCACAGGGCGTGTGTTTTATCCTTTCTGTCCACTCAACAGAAAGGATAAAGAAAAAAACTCTGCGAACTTAGCGTCTCGAGCGACCCCCGGAGCGGGCGGTGAATAAAATATATCCAATTCACGGTAAAGGAGAAACAGGTGATTTAATGGATCGAGAAATAAAACAAATCGAGTTCAAAGACGCGTTCGAGGTTTGCCCTGAATGCGGGTATAAAGACGGCTTCCACAGCATCTTCAAAAAGGAGGGTGGCACAACCCATTGGCTTTTCATTTGCCCCAGCTGCCACAGCGTATTTGATATCGGCTTTACCGTATAGGTGAACAAATACCGTCTGTGTCTGTTCAAGGTTTCATTGGGGCGTGATGCACGTTCTGCACGAATGTCCCAAAAGACTTTCGAAAAAGGAGGCAAACATGTTTGATTTTCTGCTTTCAGACGATCAGCTCAAGCTGCGGGATGAGGCCAGAGATTTCGTAAGGTCGATTCCCCGCCAGATGATTCTGGATATGGATGCGGATAAGATCGAATTTCCCAAAGAATTCCTACAGGAGGCCGGGAGCCGAAATCTCATGGGCTGCCGTTTTCCACAGAAGTGGGGCGGCAGGGACATGGACTGGGTCACCACCTGTACGGTTATGGAGGAGATCGGGACCCTTGGATATATTTTTGCGTGCATTTTTGGGGTCGGCGCGGAACTGGTCTGTGATGCCATTGTACTCCACGGAACCGACGAGCAGAAGGAAAAATACGTGGTGCCCCTTCTTAAAGGCGAGATCTTTGCGGCCGAATGCCTGACCGAACCCAGAGGCGGATCGGATTTTTTCGGGACCACCACCACGGCAAAGGACAAGGGCGATTATTTTCTGCTGAACGGCCAGAAGCGATTTATCGTCGGGGGCCAAGGAGCCGACTACTTCCTGGTATACGCCCGGACCGATCCTGATGCCGATCCCTACAAAGGGATCTCCTGCTTTATTGATGAGCGGGGTGAAGGTGTGGAAACCAAATATTTGTATGGCCTCATGGGGTGCCGCGGTGGTGGAACCAGCCGTCTGGTATTCAAGGATGTCAAGGTTCCCAGGAAGAACCTGCTGGGCAGGCTGAACCACGGTTCTGACGTGTTCAAAACCATGATGATACCGGAGCGCTTGGGCACTGCAGCCATGACCGCCGGTGCGGCGCGTCCGGCACTGGAAATCGCAACCGGCTATACTACCCGGCGAAAAGCTTTTGGCCGGACCATTGCCGATTTCCAGGGTGTCAGTTTCCAGGTAGCTGAGGCCGCCATGCTGCTCGACGTTTCCAAATCCATGATATATTCAACGGCCCGTGCTGTAGACGCCGGGGTCGAAGCGGGAAGGGTCCGGCGTATGATTTCAGAAACGAAAAAGTTTGTTGCCGAGTCGTGCCAGAAAGTTGTCCACAACGCCATGCAAGTTATGGGCGGCATTGGTTATACAAATATTTATCCCATTGAGCGGATTCATCGCGACCTTCGCCTGGCTTCCATCTGGACGGGTACCAACGAAATCATGTCGGTGATCATCGCCACGGAATGGTACAAGGAATACAAAAAAGCCGTAGAATATCCTCTGACAAGAGATCATGAACCGGATGCGACCGCAGCGGACGATGTGGAAGAAAAGGTTTATGAATAAAAGAGAAACAGAAAGCATATAGTAAAAGAGGTTAAAGGTTTGGTCTTTCGTCCTGAACCTCGACCCCAGGTCCCTGCCTGCCCTGCTGTGCCCTGTGAAATTCACGAGAGTGAAGGGCAAGGCTCATTTCACCGGGGTTTCGTAGAAAAGGAGCGGAGTTTATCCTGCTGTGCCCCGTAGCTCATTTGATGGTACTGGGGTGAAACCTGTCCGTTTTTTGTTTAACTGGGACGAATTTAACCGGGGGTCTTTGTCGAAAAACCCCAAAATGGAGAAATTGCTATTCAGCCACAGTCTTAAGCATGCAGATATTGGGAATAAACTTATAAACTAATGAGCGTCCCGGAGTTCTTACAAGGACCCGGATGGCATCTGTCGCAAGAGCATCCAGGAAATACGCCGCCGTCTGAAGAATTATCTCACCGGATGTTTGGAGGCCGGCATGGGAAGCGGCGAGTTTCACACGGTTCCAAAAGACGCCACGGTCAACCTGATCTGCGCCATGCTCAACGGCCTGATTCGGGAGCGGGGCCTGAAGTTTAAAGAGGTGGAAGGGATAAAGGAGACCACCGTGGAATTCTGCCGAAGAAGTTTAGTGAAAAACGGGTTTGAACACAGATAAACGCAGTTATTTTAAGTCAAGATTAACACAGAAAATTCTAATTTTATGGGATAGGCGGATATCCCGGTCAAATAAAATGGATGGCAGTTAATTTAACACAGTCAAGGACCCAAAATTCGACTTGAAGGCAATATGGTCACCATTTGGTTAATTATTTTGATCGTAGCAATTGTTTTTGGCGTTGTTATAAGTGTCTGGTTAGCCTTGCGAAGACGAACATCAGGCCGCACTGGACCCTTTCAGAGCCAAGAACATGAGACCCCACGTGAGACCCCAGCTAAGCCGATTATCGGAGAAGTTGAAAAGCCTGTAGTTTGTGACGAAGGCGAAAAGGATCCAATAGAATTGACTGCTGCTAATGATCTGGAGTCGCAAGGTGACGACCATTTGGATTTGAACGATGATGAGGATAAAGACGAAATTAAAAAGGAAAAGGAGAAGGAACAAACAGCAACACCAGTCGAAGATGGTTCAAGCACCGAAGCACCGGAAGAACAACCGAGCGAAACCGTAATTTCTCCAGAAGTTCAGAACGGAATGCCACAACGCCCAGAATTATCTGTTGACGAAGGTAAGGATGACACTGAGGTGGAAATAACCGACTCAGAAATAGGACGTGTTATCCCTCAGCATGAAGAGCCAATTATTTCCACTACGGAGTTAACAGTGGTGGATACGGAAACGGAATCAGAGGATACCAGGACTGCAGAACCTATTCTTCTGGAAGACGAAGTGACCGTCATAAAACACGAAACCGAGAAACTGCCCGAACGGCCGAATGGTAAGGATGTTGAGCCCGTTTCTGCAAAAAGGCAAAAAACCACTCCGCGAAAGAAACCACCAAAATATCAACCTACTGTCCGAACACCAGAAAGCACTAAGCGAGATAAAAGACAGGAAAAAGAAGGAAAAAAGGAATCGCGAGTCCGGTCACTGAAGATATCTGTCCATATTGTCTTTGGCCTTAGGAAAAAGTGTCGAGTATCATTGCTTCCGGCACGTAGCGATGACATAGGTGAAGAGATAGAAGTTCGGGGGCCAAACGGCCAGGAGCCATGGAGCGTCTATCAAGATGAGTGGTATAGCAGCATTCTGCCGCCTAATATTGACAAGCTGCTTAAACAAGGGGGTATTTGGCAACATCCTGGAGTCCAAACGCAATGGGTGTTGTCCGGCCGAGAGATCTATGTCCTTGCTCCAAGTCCAAGTTCCAATATTCACGGATACGTTTCAATACCAAGATTGATCCTTGGCGAAGATCACTTGGTTTTGTGTACAAAGGATCAACAAGTGAATGTTCAAGAAGCTCTGGCCGAGGCCGGCTGTTCCAAAACAACAATCATTTCGGATGATAGTAGTGTACCAGACAACTGGATTCTTTTCGAAAGTGTTCTCCCAAAAATTCCCATTCAGCATGATAGTGAAGCTGGTATCTATAACATTCTTCGACCAACTCATGCCCTTGAAATTGTTATGAAGGGTGGCATCCGGCTAAGCCATTCGATATGGTTAAATGGCTACCCGCCATATATCCGAATACGTGGAGTAAGTGGAGATGAAACAGAGGTGATGATTGATGGAAGGTCAGCTTCAGTCGACTCAAATGGAAACTACTCTTCCTCTGGATGGGACAAGCCAGGTCTCCATACAGTTTTTGCTGGGGGAGTTACGCAATCTTACGAACTTGTAGATGGTGTGCAGGAATGGAGTATGTTTGATGCGTTTGTTTATCGGCCGAACTTTGCGGAGACTATCGATAGAACAATAATAATCTGTGGTCCGATCGTGGCACCGAATACCGTTGATGGCGATGTATCGTTGACACCTTCGACGAATGCCTGCTTTCTTGGAGCAATTCCGGGGCAAATTGCGTTTTCGCCAAAGCCTTTCAATGTGAGATCCTCAGAGTTTCTCGCCATTTCGGGCTTTCCTCTTGTTTGGACCCTACCAACAAATCCCCTTGTATCTGATAGATCACTGGCCTGTGTGAAATTGATCCGATCCCAGCATGTTGTTTTAAAACACAGCGGGGCTTTTCTTGACAATCGGGAGAACGTACTCCGATGGTGCTACAAGATTTTAGAGGCTTCCTATAAGCGGTTACGAATTATTCCAGACACCGTTGAATCCCATGAACTCTGGACAGATTACAAGCGGGCAGCGCACAGACTGCGAAGGCGATTACGATGAACGCTAATAATCTTTTAACTTGGCTTTCCGCAAAAGGTTCCGGCACCTGGAGCCGATATCGGGCTGCTGTTGACGAGTTGCAAGTGTCCGACCACGCTAATGGCGAAGATGAAGATTTTCACGAAGATGTTCCAGACAGCAGTAGCCTGCCAATTCATCATCGTCTAAAACTAAATTTAGAACGTTTAGGTCACGCCGAGTTCTTTCGCAAGGATTTTAAAAATGGCTGGCGAGTTGTGCCGCCGGTACTGGCATGTGCGAGCAATCAGCCAGAGGTAGTTGGCATCCTTTGCGGAGCGCGGACAGACCAGTTATTGGCTCTCATTGAGGATGCTTCTTCCGATCTACACATTACAGCAACCAACCAAAAAGAATGCCCTGATCGGATAAGTATCATCGCGAATGACCAAAGACGGTTGCAGAGTGTCGCGGAAACGGTCGGGTTGCACTTTCAGCCGGAAGCAGCCAAAACGTTGTTGGCTGCTGCTCCGCCAATAGATGACTTGCAGCTACTAAAACTAGCCGAATTACCGTTTGGTCCTGATTGGGAAGTTAAACGCTTTTCATCGAAAACCCTCGGTTGGGTCTCAACAACGGCAGATGAGGCGCGGTCTGCTTCTTTTGGCCTATTCAGGTTTCAAATGGCATTTAGGCCGCAGTATTATCTCCGCTTACACAGGAAAGAGTATACGATTCCTGTTCAAGTTGGAAAATACATCGTACTCAGAAAACACCGCCGCCGTGTTATTTCATATGATGATGACAAACAAACGTTTTCGGTCCCAATCTCGTGTAGACCTCCTCTATTAGTCGATCGAGCACTGACGCTGTGCTCAGGTTTGATACCTCGCGTTGAAGAAAGACGTCTGAAGTATCGGAATGTCAGCAAGGCAATTGCACTCAAAACAGCGGCATTATTAAAGGAATAGACTTCATGAAAAATCCGATTTCAGTGTTCAACAGTTTGAGGGAAATGTACCTCCGGTATTTGGAAAGCCCTTTTGACTTGCGTTACCCCGATTTGGTTCAAGAGCGGCGAGATTTAATAGATCAGGACGGTCGCATTTACCGGTATCCTCTTATTGAAGCGATTCCAACATATCGTAAATGTGATGAAACTTTTGATCAGCTCGCGCACGCGCTGTTAGATCCAACTTGGCCAACGGGGCTTGTGAACGAACTGGCGGAGTTTGTTTCCCTTGGGTTGTTTCCCGCTGGTCGCCAGCCATACACTCACCAGCAAGACTCGTTTGATGAATCCGCTATTCAAAATAACGACGTAATTGTGACGACGGGCACGGGGTCGGGTAAAACTGAATGCTTTTTCCTTCCAATTGCAGCGGCCTTAATCCGCGAATCAGTCAACTGGTCCTCTCCGGGAAATGCTAATCAGCGGCTGCACTGGTGGAGACACTTCACACGCGGGGTTCCCCGAGTCAACCAGCGTGCACACGAAACCCGTCCCGCCGCTATACGAGCGTTGATTCTATACCCGCTCAATGCGCTAGTTGAAGACCAGCTCGGTCGCCTTCGAGATGGATTTGACGGTCTTAATGTACGAAATTGGCTTAACCGTTATCGGAATGGAAATCGATTTTATTTTGGTCGCTATACGGGCCGCACCCCCGTATCCGGTAACCGGACTCCGAGCAAGCTATCTCAACTTCGAAAGGAACTCCGCAGCATAGATCAAAATGCGCAGCAAGTCTCTGGCACACCAGCAGAACGATTTTTCCAAAATTTGGATGGAAGCGAAATGTGGTCGCGATGGGATATGCAGGACAGCCCCCCAGACATTCTCATCACCAACTACTCGATGCTTAACATCATGCTCATGAGAGCTGTTGAGGCGCCAATTTTTGATCAAACGCGCGCTTGGTTGGAAGCGGACCCAACCCACGTGTTTCATTTAATTGTTGATGAGCTGCATACTTATCGCGGCACTGCTGGAACAGAGATCGCATATCTTCTGCGTGCGTTATATGACCGACTCGGTCTCGTTTCTGATTCTGATCAATTGCGGATCATTGCTTCCAGTGCATCGCTTGAAGATGACCCAGCTGGATTAGATTACTTGGAAGGCTTTTTCGGGCGAAATCGTAATCGGTTCCGTGTGATCAGTGGGGACATTACACCACCAGACCCAAACGCTGCTAACGTTATTTCTGATCACGTAGCCGCACTTCGGCACTTGAACCAATCCGCTGAGGCCGCGTTTGAAACGATTGAAAAACAAACGGCCTTGAATTTCAACGCGAACGTCCGCGGGCCTGATGTAGCGGAAGGATCTACCGCTGGGCAGATCATTGCTGCAGCACTTGACCACATCCAAGCGCCCGATGCCATTCGTTTTGCTTGTGCTTCCCCAGGAGGGGCCTTGACCGAATTGTCGCCCCGCACTCCACAGGAAATTGCCCAATCCCTATTCCCCCAGCTTCACGAAAACGAAGCTTTCGAGGCTGTTTCTGGTTTATTAACAGGTTTGTCGCAAGCTCAGCATGCTTCGGGTGAAGTTCAGTTAGTTATGCGCTGCCATCTATTCTTCCGTAATTTGCAGGGTATTTGGGCATGTACGGATCCGCAATGCAACGCTGCCTTGCCGCGGCAAAGCCAATGCCCAGCCGGGCGTTTGCACTATGTTCCTAATCTCACCTGTAGCTGTGGATCTCGTGTTTTGGAGCTCCTTTACTGCGAATCTTGCGGCGAAATCTTTTTTGGTGGTTACAGGCAAAAAGGCTTGAATCCCAAAGAATGGTTTCTCAGTCCTGAACATCCGGACCTTGAAGCCTCAGCCGATTCAGTAATCTTTGGGCGCGATTACATGAGCTACGCCATTTTCTGGCCAGCCCTTCAAGGATTGACACCAACTAGCGCTCAATGGACGCAAGATGGCATTAGCCGGCGCTGGCGAGCGGCCCAGTACTCGCCAAACGATGGATTAGTTCACCTTGGGGGTGGAAATGGTTACTTGTACTATGTACCACCAATGCACGGGCAAAATCCGCCTACCACCGAAAGCGCTTCGCAGCCTTATCCGGCAAGGTGCCCACGATGTGACGCAGATTGGTCTTGGCGACGACCGTTGGGTTCGCCGATTCGAACACAACGTACTGGTTTTCAAAAAATCAGCCAAGTTCTCTGCGATACTCTGTTGCGCCAAATTCCCCATACGGCAGATAGTAATAACCGCAAGCTTGTCGTTTTCTCGGACAGCAGACAAGACGCTGCGAAGCTATCGGCCGGAATGCGTTTTGCGCATTACCGAGATACTGTGCGTCAAGCTCTCAGCGCAAGTATTGAAGTGGCTGGCCAAGGTGTTCTGGCATTCAACGCTCAAGCTCGGGGTCAGCAGCTCTCGGAGGAAGAAGCTATACTAGCAGCAGAGTTTAATGCGTCGCATCCGCATAATGCAAACGCAATCTTAATGTCTGTAAATCCCAGCACAGAATCTCTATTGTCACCTACTCATGTACCTTTAACTTACCGGCAGGCAGCGCAGCAGATATTACACAGGGCGACTAACGGTCCGTTCCGCCTATCCGAACTTTCAGCCGAGGTGGCATCGAGACTAGTATCTCAAGGAATAAATCCGGGCGGATACGGGCAGCGCCAACTATGGACCAATTGGGAACAACAGACTGGATCATGGCGGGATCTCTATGAATGGAACCCAGATGGTACAGTAAATGAGAAAACAGCCTCAGAGCTAATGCAATCCCAGCAGCAACATCTTAGCCGCATCCAGACCCAATCCATCGTTGAACTCATTAATATCATTTTTGCATCTGGCCGCCGCAGTTTGGAATCTCTGTTAATCGTTTACGCGACCATAGACAGAATTAATTTTGCTCCTCCTGATCAGTTAGTACAGCAAGCCGCCGATGGTGTTATCAGAGTCCTTGGGCAAAGGCGCCGTATTGAAACACATAGATCCTTTACCCAAGACACACCACCTGCTTTTGTCGTTGCTTATCTCAATGCAATTGCACAGTTTCACGGTCGGAATTCTGACGATTTCGTAAATGATGTGATGAACTATCTCGCAACCACCAATTGCGTTGTTTCAAATGTTATACGGTTGCAAGGCCTTTGTTTGATGGACCCAGAAGAAGAGTTCTACGAATGTCCAGATTGCCGCCGGATCCACCTTCATCCGTCCGGTGGAATATGCACAGAATGTCTTACCCAACTTGGCCAGCCGGTGCCATTGGCCAACGCTCAGGCGTCACCCGACTACTACACGTATCTTGCTACTGATGCCGGGGAGCTGTTCCGCCTTAACTGCGAGGAACTTACAGGTCAAACAAACACTTCGGATTCCCGAAAGCGGCAAAGGCTGTTTCAAGATGTCTGCCTCCCCAACATAGAGATTGAGCTGGCAGATGTCATCGACTTGCTTAGTGTAACCACAACGATGGAAGCAGGTGTAGACATAGGCTCGTTAATTGCCGTCATGATGGCGAACATGCCGCCGATGCGTTTTAATTACCAGCAGCGGGTCGGCCGAGCTGGTAGGCGTGGTGCTGGTCTGTCTATTGCCCTAACTCTGTGCAGAGGACGCAGCCACGATGACTATTATTTCCAGAGACCTGCCCGCATTACGGCAGACCCGCCGCCGCAACCGTATGTAGATATGCGTCAAGATACCATCCTTAAACGAGTGCTTGTTAAAGAGGTTATGCGTCAAACTTTCCTCGATCTCGGTCTATTCGCGGGGGAAGGAGGTGATAATGTCCATGGCGAATTTGGTAGAGCATCTGAATGGAATGAGCCGCCAAGCGATCCTCCACCTGGAAAGCCATCTGGATCAACCGTTCGCCAACTCGTCACTCAGTGGATTCAGAGCAATATGGCGGCCATTGCTCATACCTGTGATGTTCTCCTGACGTACACTGATCCAACTTTGCAAATACAGCGCCCGTCGCTAATTTCATACATACAAAGCAATCTGATCGGAAAAATTGATGGTGTTGTAAACGACCATTCTTTGTCTGATAATTCATTGAGTAAAAGGCTCGCCTATCGCGGAATTCTGCCGATGTTCGGTTTCCCGACCCGTGTGCGACTGTTGCACCATGACCGCCCTAGTGCCCGCCCGTGGCCACCGGACAATACGGTTGATCGGGATCTTGATATCGCCATTAGTCAATTCGCGCCCTTGGCTGAAACTGTAAAAGACGGACTCATTCATACTGCCGTTGGAGTCGTTGACTACCAGCCGCAGGACTGGAGAGTCATGCAGGTACCGAACCCTTTGGGGCCAGCCATTCCTATCGGATTATGTCGGCGTTGCCAGGCGGTCGATAGTTCTAATCCACCAGCCAATAGCTGCCCCGTGTGTGGAGCAACGGATAACGACGACCGCGGTTACGAAGTGGTAAATTTGTCGGAACCCAAAGGATTCCGGTCATGGTATGGAAGTAGCCGGGACTTTGACGGCCAGTTTGAGTGGACACCGCGGGGATCTCACCCAAAAGTTGGTTTTAGGCCAATCAACATGACTCAGCGCGCAAACTTTGAAGTCTGGTCCGACTCTGACACGGTTTTCGTCATAAACGATAATGCTGGGCGGTTGTTTAATTTTGAGCGGCTCTACCAGGAAGAGACCTGGGTAACTAGAGAAGCGCTCGAAGGATCAGGTGTAAGTAATCAAGCCACACTTTTGGCTTCTGGAGGCGAAATCGATAGGCGGGCGTTGGCTTCGATCAAACCGACTGACGTACTCGTGCTCGGAATCCAGAATCCTTTGCCAGTGGGTTTGCGATGTTCACCGCTAACAGTTGAGGGGAGGGCAGCTCTCCTCTCATTCGGCTACTTGATGCGCAGGGCAATCTCGGTTCGTTTGGATATCGATGAGAGGGAGATTAAGGTCGGGAATCGCGTAATGCAAGACGCTACTGGGCAAATAGTCGGACAAGTATTTATTTCCGACAGCCTTGAAAACGGGGCTGGGTATAGTTCAGTCTATGGGGACCCCACGGTGGTCGAAGACCTGCTACAATACATAGCCGGACAAAACACACAAGTATTTTACGGGCCAATTGTCAACAACCCGCACAGTGGTGATTGTCGGACCTCATGCCCTGACTGCCTACGAGATTTTAGCAATCTGGTTTTTCACAACATTCTTGACTGGAGAGTTGCTCTGGATATGGTAAGACTGGCCCTTGACTCAACTGCGGCCATCGATTTTACCGTTTCCTACTGGCAAGGACTGGATCTTATTGCGGCGACCCCGTATTTTCAAGCCATGAATTTACAGCAAGTGCCGCTCGGGGGCTTGATAGCCGGGCGAGATGGTAACTATGCCGAGATCATAACGCATCCGCTATGGGATCGTGATCCTAACAACTTCGGCCCACAATTAGCAACAGCATACGCAAATGCCCTCGCAGCCGGTGTAACAGAAGTCAATTTCAAACCGATTTTCGAGATCCTTCGAAGGCCCTACTAACAATGGTGGATGCAGAGAACAAAACGTCACTGGTTTTCGAATTGAAGCCTATCCAAGCTATAAGCCCGAGCCTTGCGGAGATTTTACGTAACTGCCCGTTGCAGGCAACTATTTCTCGAATTAGCGGGATAAAGAGGTTTATACTTGGTAATCCAAAGGCATGGCTCGGTACTGCATATCATAAAGTACTCGAAAAACTTTGGAAGCCAACGGACGAAGAACTTAACGACATGGAGTTGGTCGAGCATCTATGGACGAATGCAATCGATGCGTTGCGCCAAAAAGCGATTGTGCACCCGCTCAACCAGCGTTTTGCGACACCTGAGAAATGGCCCGGCTATTATCTTGTGCGGGCCTGTGTGCAGGTTCGGGCGGAGGAAGTCCTCGCCGAACAGCCCCGGCTACAAGCCACTGTTGGACCGGCAAGCAATTTGGCAGGAGTCCTCTGCGAACAAAGATTAAGCGCTATGGATGGCAAATTGGTCGGCAAACCAGACGTCGTAATGGACAATGAAATACGCGATTATAAATCAGGAAGGATTTACGACGTAACGACCGATGGTTTACAGGCTGTTAAACAAGAGTACGTTCGCCAACTGCATCTATACGGCCATCTTGTTTATGAGAAGTACGGCTATTATCCAACAAGGGGAAAGCTACTGCCCATGCAGGGGCCAGCTGTCAAGGTAAATCTCGATCCGGAGACATGTGCTGCTGAGGCAGCAGAGGCTATAAAGCTATTAGATTCATTCAATGCCAAGTTGGCCATGTCAGAAGAAGTCAGCAGTATCGCAACACCTTCTCCCAGAGTTTGCCGCTGGTGCCAGTACAAAGCTATCTGCCCTGCATTCTGGAAGGGAGTCGAAGATAGTTGGGGGAAAGAACTTGGCAGTGCGTCGGTGCGAGGGGTTTTGAAAGAATCTCCCGCCTTAATACACAATGGCCAAGCGTTTTCGCTCTCAGTCGAAGTATCGGCCGGGACTACAGCTTCATCTGAGGTTTCAATTGCGCCACTTGATGGAGAAATCCATTCCCAACTGGCCGCTTTCCAAACCTCCGATGCGGTACGCATAGTCAATCTTTACCAGCGTCGCGATGGCCAGCTTGCACCCACACCCGCAACTTTGTGTTTCCTTGATATCGACTGTCCCTTGTTTATATTTTCTAACACTGTGTCGTAGTCAGCGGGTATTTAGCAAGTATTAGATATAAAAAATTCTGTTATATTTATAACTACATTTTATGATACTGGGCATTCACATAAAGAAATAGAGACTGGCCCCTGTCTTAAATTATAGCAAACAGAAAAAATGTAAAGTTGGAGCTATGGATATTAATGTTGCAACAAACGGATATTAATCTTAAATAACGTAATAGCATGAATAAGAGAGAAAAAATTAAAATCCCCGTACTTAGTTTCTTTTCAGGCTGTGGAGGGATGGATTTAGGCTTTGAAAGTCGAGGTTTCCTACCAATAATTGCTATCGATAATGATAAAAAAGCTGTAGAAACTTATAACAACAATCGGAGACGTGAAACTGCTCTATTTGGAGATCTCTCAAAACTTACTGGCCGGGATATTATTAAACTAATTTCCGAGAAATATCCCGGTGTGTCTCCAAAAGGAGTAATAGGTGGTCCTCCTTGCCAGTCGTTTTCTCAGGGGAATGTGTATGGGAAAGAAAATGACAAAAGACATCATCTACCAATACAATACGCTGAGATTTTAAAAACTTTAAATAAAGAATATCATTTAGATTTTTTTCTTTTTGAAAATGTGGTGGGGTTAAAATCCAATAAACACAAAAAGCATTTTAATAAAATACTTCGAGCATTGGAAGATGCCGACTTTAATTTATTCGAACAAGAATTAAACGCAAGCTGGTTTTGTGTGCCGCAGAATCGTCGCAGGATTTTTGTTGTTGGTATAAATAAAAAGTTATATCCACAAGTTAATTTTAAAATAGAAATTGATAAAAATATTCAGAAATTGACTGTTCGTGATGCAATTCATGGTTTGCCAGACCCAGAGTTTTTCAAGCGAAAGCTAAGACCAGAGGATATACCTTTTCACCCCAACCATTGGACGATGAATCCCAGATCCCCAAAATTTGGGAGGAGGAATGATAAAAATGGAAGATCATTTAGAAAATTAAAATGGGATAAACCTAGTTGGACTGTAGCCTATGGCAATAGGGAAATTCATGTTCATCCAAATGGCAGGCGCAGACTGAGTATATTTGAAGCTATGTTGCTTCAAGGTTTTCCGCAAAGCTATGAACTTTTGGGAAATTTAAGCCAACAAGTCACACAAATTTCAGATGCAGTTCCACCGCCTCTTTCAATGGCGATTGCTACAGCTATATGGAAAACAATTTATGATCCACGGGAAAAGATACAAAAATTGTTGCTTGACTGGTTCAAAACTAATCAGAGGCATTTCCCTTGGCGAGAAACATCAAATCCATACTTTATTTTAGTTGCTGAAAAATTACTTCAACAGACTTTAGCAAACGACCATGTTGTAAATGCTTATCAGGAAATTATAGCTGTTTATCCAGATTTGCCATCACTTGCAAAAGCAAGAAGTTCTGAGATTCGACCAGTTATTGAACCTTTAGGATTCATTTATCGTGCAGGAGAGTTGCCAAAACTTGCACAAGATATTATTCAAAGGTTTGATGGTAAGATCCCAGATAACTTAAAAGATTTGAAAAGCATTCCTGGCGTAGGTGATTATATTGCCGGTGCTGTTCTTTGCTTTGGATTTGGTCAAGCCATTCCAATAGTAGATACAAATGTAGCCAGATTTTTATATCGATTGTTTGGGCTTAATACTCCTTTGCCGTCAAATCCAGCCAGACATCGACGTTTAATTGCTCAAGCTACTAATCTTATACCATTGAATAAAACAAAGGGATTCAACCTGGCGATTCTGGACCTCTGTGCAAAAGTATGTACCTCTAAAAATCCGAGCTGCCCAGAATGCCCAATTATAAAATATTGTGAATATGGTAAAAGATAAAACAATTTTAACTGATAGACTGACCCTCTGGAAAACATATTATATGGTGAAACAATGTCAATCTTAGATTTATGGGACCAGTCAAAAGAGCAGGTAAAAGATAAACATGTTCAGCAGGTCATTGCATTCTCGGGTGATGGTCAGCTTAAAGATGGAAGCGATACATCCGATGAATTCAGATCCTTTCTTTCAGCAATACCATCTGAATTGTTGCAGAAATACGCTGATCAATGCATGAAGGATTCTTTCACGGACTCGGGGCTTGCATTGCAAGACATTATCAATCAAGTTGGAAAGAGATTGGGCTTTGATGTTAATTACGGGCGCTATAGAGGGGGTAAGGGACATATTGGTTATGATGGACTATGGAAATTTCCAGACGGCCATCATCTTGTTGTTGAAGTAAAAACTACTGATGCTTATAGAATCGATTTAAATACAATAGTTGAATATAAAAAATCTCTGATAAAGAAAGATTTAGTATCGGAAAACGAATCATCAATTCTAATTGTCGTTGGGCGTAAAGATACAGGCGATTTGGAGGCTCAAATTAGAGGCTCACGATTTGCATGGGATATCCGTCTTATCTCAGTTGACGCTTTAATCCGCCTGATGTTTCTTAAACAGGAAGTTGAGGATCCCAAAATTGTGAAACGAATTTACGATATACTTATTCCGAGAGAATTTACAAAACTTGATGAGATTGTAGAAATATTGGACTCTGGGGGACGTACATAAGTTTATAAGTTCATAGCAGCCTATGTGTGCACAAGTACTTTCTCTTGAGAGTGTGATCGGGAGTAAACCTTGATCCTTGATTAAAAGAAGGTGGCAGGTGAAAACAGAAAACAACTGGGTCAGGTCCCGGTTAAATATGCTCTGCATTTAACAGGATAAATCTTCATTCTTGAAATATTGAGTGCAGTTTGCGGGCCTATAAAGAGAAGGAAAAAAAGTCCGGTTATGAAAAAACGCATATACGTCATCGTTGTATTATTGACATTCAGCTTTCTTTCCTTTGTTCAAGCAGACACTGTAATCCTGAAATCGGGCAGGGAAATAGAAGCTTCTAAATGTTGGCAAGAAGCTGGGATGATAAAGTGCAGAAAATTAGGTCAGATTGTCGGGTTTCCGGAAAGCGATGTTGCTACCGTCATCATTGAAAAGGAAAAGACCGCTCCCGTGGACGGCTTTTCATTCGACATCTGGCGGTCCGGATTGACCGTAACTGAGGTAATTGACCTGGCCCGAGTCAATGACGTCCCTTTACATAAGGCCGGAATAATCTCCGCTAACAAGCACTTCAATCCTAAGATGTGCGTTCCATATGCGAATACCGCAACAGAATTTGATTACACGGCCCAGATGTTGGGCCGGCATGCCAAGATTTTATTGAAATTTACGCCGGCCGGTAAAAAGCTCTATCTTATTACGGTGTCTTGGTCCGGTCCCGGCATTTCCAAAAAATCGGAATTCAGAGACCAGGTCGAGGCCATGTTGACGGAAAAATACGGAAGGCCGGTTAAAACCAAAAACCACATTATTTTCAAGACGTACGATTTCCAAATCAATGAATTTTCCATTGTTACCATGAAACCCGGCGGGAATTATGTCTTGCTGGAATACTTGGACAGTCGACTGTCCAAGCTTGCTGGGGATGAAAAGACAGCCAAAGTTCGATCGGGATTCGCCGGCGGCGACAAAGGAAAATTTTAGTGAATCCATGGGAACTTACTTAACGCCCATCAAATAATAATATTT
>Ga0307378_10006065_pt1 | contig 16647 bp, 15 predicted proteins | sample UN1MG_FD_202238 | JGI IMG/M metagenome (GOLD analysis project Ga0307378, IMG submission 202238) | Soil microbial communities from Risofladan, Vaasa, Finland - UN-1 | ecosystem: Environmental > Terrestrial > Soil > Coastal area > Acid sulfate soil | place: Finland: Risofladan, Vaasa | collected... | reverse complement strand
GCTCGCTTCGTCCGGAAACCGACGCTGGAATTCGATCAAGGAAGCGTATCTTCGGGCCATGCCGCCGCATCATGCGGCGGGAACCAGCCTCATGCCAGCGAAACCTGGGACAACGGGATAAGCCTTCACGCCGGCGTTGAAGCCTGGCGACCGAGTGCGCCTGCGCGCCGTATTGCTGCCCCCGCCGCGCCCGATCGCACCCGGCGCCTTCGATTTCGCCCGGCGCGACTATTTCCGCCGGATCGGCGCGACGGGCTACGTCGTGGCGCCGCCGGAACCCCAGATCCGTGATGCGGCCGGGCAGGGCGGCTTCGCGCTTGGCCTCGCGCGCCTGCGTCAGACGATCACCGGACGGATCACGGCGAGCCTCGGGGGCGCGGCCGGCGGGATCGCGGCAGCCCTCCTGACCGGGGATCGTGGCGGCATCCCGAAGGAGACCCTGGGTGCTTTACGCAACTCGGGTCTGGCGCACCTTTTGGCGATCTCCGGGCTCCATTTGAGCCTTGTAGCCGTCATATTGTTCTTCTGCATTCGCGCCGGCCTTGCCTTGATCGAGCCAATGGCGCTCAGGCGACCGATCAAGAAGATCGCCGCCGTGGCCGCGCTCGTCGGCGCCTTTGGATACCTGTTGCTCACCGGTGCTACGGTGCCGACCCAGCGCGCCTTTATCATGCTCGCCATCGTGCTGCTGGGCGTGCTGGTCGACCGGGTCGCGATCTCGATGCGGCTGGTCGCCTGGGCCGCCGTGGTCGTGCTGTTGATGGCGCCGGAAAGCCTGCTGTCCGTCAGTTTCCAAATGTCCTCCGCGGCGGTGGTCGCCCTGGTCGCGGTCTATGAAGCCTTGCGCATGCACGCGCCCGGATGGAGGAGCGATCCACGCTGGTGGCGCCGCATCGTGCTCTATGTCGGTGCAGTGGCGCTCACCACCTTTGTCGCCGGCGCCGCGACGGGGCCCTTCGCGGTCTTTCACTTCAACAAGCTCGCGCTCTTTGGCGTTGCAGCGAACCTGATCGCAGTTCCCATAACCGCCTTCTGGGTTATGCCATTGGGGCTGGCAGCGCTATTCCTCATGCCGTTCGGCCTTGAGCAGCTGGCGCTCGTGCCGATGGGCTGGGGGCTCGATGCCGTGATCGGTGCGGCCGAGACAGTCGCGGCCTGGCCGGGTGCGGTGACCCTGCTGCCGGCGATGCCCGATTGGGGATTGGTCGCGATCGCCCTCGGCGGGCTGTGGCTGGCACTGTGGCGCGGCGGGTGGCGCTTTGCGGGCGTGGCAGTTCTGGCCGGCGGCCTGGCGTCGGGTCTCTTTACGCCATCCCCCGACGTGCTTGTCTCCGAGGCCGGCCGCCTGCTCGCGGTCAAGGCACCCGACGGCACCCTCGTGCTTTCATCGCGTCGCTTTGCCCGCTTCCAGGGCAGCGCCTGGCTGCGCCAGGCGGGGCAGCCCACGACCCGTGACTGGCCCGTCGATCCAGGCCTGCTGCGGGGAAAGCGCAAACGGGCGTATGAGCAGGCAGCAGGTGGTGCCGCAACCCCCGCATCCGGCCCGGCCCCTTGGCTTGCCTGCGATGGGCTCGGCTGCATTTACCGCAGCAAAAGCCAGGTCGTGGCTTTGGCACAGGACGAGCGTGCGCTGGCCGAGGATTGCCGCCGCGCTACGGTGGTCGTGAGCCTGCAGCCTTTGGCCGGCCGCTGCCCCTCGGCCCGGCGCAAGGTCGACCGCTTCGATCTCTGGCGTGCCGGCACCCATGCGATCTATCTCTCGCCCAAATCCATCCGTGTTGTGACCGTCCGGGGCGCCCAGGGCGGGCGCCCCTGGACGCGAAATCCAGAAAACCGACCAGCCGGGAAGCGCCGACCCAGGCGGTAAGCGCCATAATCAGCGGAGCCGCCATTGTCCGCAGAATTCATGTAATTATCGAATAATAATTCGTCAAAATGAACGTATTCTTAAGAGTTTATTTCAAGTGATCATCGTAACAATACTTCCCGTGATCAATCCGTAAAAGTGATGGATCACTCTTGACTAAAACTGTTGTATGACGTTGGAGCAAAGACGTGTCACACAAGAAGTTTCGCTATCAGATCAACGTGAGAAAGCTGAGGGCAGAGATATCGAGCGACCTCCACTATGCGGCGACGGTCAGTGACCTGTGCCTAAAAATACGTGGCGTGCCCGACAAGCCGATCGTCCACAATTTCGGAGAAGCCTGCGCCCGGACCAAAAAGGACGCGGAGAAGAAAATGCGCCGGCAGGTCAAGAACTGGATATCCAACTACGCCTGACTATCTCGCCTGAGCGCTTGGATCACCCGCGTTCGACCCGGATCGCCGCCAGTGCCATCGTCGACCAGGTCGGCGCGGTCTGCATGATCCGCCCGCGGCTGGTCGGGCCGTCAGTCGGGCAGTATGAGATTACCCGCCGCGTCGAAGGGAAAATGCGGGTTCCACGCCACTTCCCAAAGATGGCCGTCCGGATCGGCGAAATAGCCCGAATAGCCGCCCCAGAACACGTCCTCCGCAGGTTTGACGAGCGTGCCGCCCGCCGCCGCCGCCTCGGCGATCACACCATCCACGGCCTCGCAGCTCGCCGTGTTGTGGGCCAGCGCCATGCCGGCAAAGCCCTCGCCATCGGGTGACACGTTCGCATCGTCAGCCAGCGCCGCGCGGCCATAGAGCCCAAGCACCACTCCGCCGGCCTTGAAAAAAGCGACCTCATCGTTGCTCGCCGGTGAGGCCCGCCATCCCAGCCGCTCATAAAATGCCCGGGCGCGGGTCATATCGCGCACGCCCAATGTCACAATGCTCAGTCGCTGTTCCAAGCTGGCGTCTGATCTATGAGGCGCGGGCGCTTAGAACTGCCGCAGCAGCCCGACCAGTTTGCCCTGCACCTTGACCTGGTCGGGGCCGAAGATCCGGGTCTCGTATTTCTTGTTGGCGGGCTCCAGCGCCACCGACGCGCCCTTACGACGCAGGCGCTTCAGGGTCACCTCAACATCGTCGATCAGCGCCACCACGATGGTGCCGTTTTCGGCGGTTTCGGCGCGCTGGATAATCACCGTATCGCCGTCGAGAATGCCGGCCTCGGTCATCGAATCGCCCTCGACCTGCAGCGCGTAGTGTTCGCCGCGGCCAAGCATGCCGCCCGGCACCTCGACGCGGTCGGGACTACGCAGCGCCTCGATCGGCGTGCCGGCTGCGATCTTGCCATAAAGCGGCAGCTCGACCGATTCGTGGGTCACCGTCACCGGTATGCCGGTAAGCGCATGGGTGAAATCGCCCTTGATCACGTTCGGCGTGAATTTGCTGTTGCGCGCGGGCTTGCCCGGGCTGGTGCCGACCGCCGCGGTCTCGGGCATGCGCACCACTTCCAGGGCCCGGGCCCGGTGGGGCAGGCGGCGAATAAAGCCGCGCTCCTCGAGCCCCATGATCAGGCGATGAATGCCCGATTTCGACTTCAAGTCGAGCGCATCCTTCATCTCGTCGAACGACGGCGACGTCCCCGACCCAGCGATATGTTCGTTGATGAAGATCAGCAGCTCGTGCTGTTTGCGGGTGAGCATCGGTGCGGGTTCCTCCACGCTCGCCAGGCTCAATTGCTGTTGATCTGTCGTTGATCACAGCCGAACCCAACATCTAGAACAAAATGCAAACTCCGCACATGTTCTAGTTTGGTTCGCGCAGGCCGTCAAGCGTCAAAAGAGGAGATTCGTCGGGCGGCAATGGCGGTTCGGGCCAGTGTGGATCGGCAATCAGGCGAGACGCCTGCCGCTGGGCAGAAGGATCGCCTCGGCGAGTGCCCCCGCCGTCGCCCGCGGGGCCAGCGGCGCCCGGACGATCAGGCAATCGGCGGCAACGAAACGGGAGAGCATCGAGCTATCCTGGCGCTCGAAGGGCTTGGCGACCAGTGCGCCGCCGGCGTCACGGGAGAGCGTTGCGCGGAGATAGTCCTGGCGCCGGTCATTGGCGTCGAGGTCCCCGCCAAGCGTCACAGTGATCGTGCGCTCTGCACTGGGATCCAGTCCCAGCATTGCATCGATTGCCGGGCCGACGAAAAGGATTGCACAGACGAGGCTCGATACCGGATTGCCAGGCAGACCGATCAATTTCGTCTCGCCAAGGCTGCCAAATATAAGCGGCTTGCCGGGCCGCATCGCGATCTTCCAGAAGTCCACATCGAGCCCATCGGGCGCCAGCGCGCTCTGGATCAGATCGTGTTCGCCCACCGAGGCGCCGCCGCAGGTCAGCAGAAGGTCGGCGCCCCGCGCGCCGGCGGCAGCAGCGCGGAGCGCCGCCTCATCGTCGCGGGCGATACCGAGGTCGATCGGCTCGCCGCCGCGTTCGCGCACGAAGCCGGCCAGGGCGAGGCCATTGGAGCTCATGATTTGGTCCGCTCCAACCGGATCGCCGGGCATGACGATCTCATCGCCAGTCGCCAGGATGGCGACGCGCGGCTTTCTGACCACGCTGAGCCAGGGCACGTTCATGGCCGCTGCGAGGCCGATCTCGCGCGGACCCAACCGGGTCCCGGCCGGCACGCCGACCGTGCCTTCACGGAAATCGAGGCCTGCCTCGCGCACATAATGCCCCTTTGACACGTTCTCCTTGATGGTGACCTGATTGCCCTCGGCGTCGGTATCTTCCTGGATCACCACCGCATCGGCGCCCGCGGGCAGCGGCCCGCCGGTGAAAATGCGCACCGTTTCACCCTGGCCAACCCTGCCCTTGAATGCCGCGCCCGCGGGCGCCTCGCCGATCCGCGTGAGCGTGACGGGAACGTCTGCCACATCGGCCGCGCGAACCGCGTAGCCGTCCATCGCCGAAACGTCGGATGGCGGCTGGGTGCGGCGCGAGACGATGTCAGCGGCCAGCACCCGTCCCAAGGCGCTTCCGAGCGCGACCTGTTCGGCGGCAAGACGCTCAAAGGCGCCGACGATGCGCGTGAAGGCTTCCTCGACCGATATCACAGCTTATCTCTGATCATAATTGGCGTGTGTAAGTACCGGATTTTCCGCCGGTTTTTTGTTCCAGGCGGATCTCGCTCAGCACCATGGCCCGGTCCACCGCCTTGCACATGTCGTAGACGGTGAGCGCCGCGACGGAGACCGCGGTCATCGCCTCCATCTCGACCCCGGTGCGCCCGGTGGTGCGCGCGGTCGCGGTGATCTCGACAACGCTCTTCTCGGTGTCGCAAACAAGATCGAGCTCGACCGAACTCAGGGGCAGTGGATGGCAAAGCGGGATCAACTCCGCCGTGCGCTTGGCAGCCATGATGCCGGCAAGCCGCGCCACGCCCAGCACGTCGCCCTTTTTCGCGGTCCCGGCCGCAACCATGGCGAGGGTCTCCGGCGCCATGTGCACAGCACCGCTGGCAACGGCGAGGCGGGCGGTCTCGGGTTTGTCCGAGACGTCGACCATGCGGGCCTTGCCCTTGTCGTCGAAATGGGTGAAGTCCACCATGGTCTCGCCGATCATCCTTTGCGGGGCCCCTAAGGGCCCCCAGACGCGCTATTCATACCCGTTCAGACCATTGTGGGCCAAGTCTTGTAGGCGCCTTACGTCTCCGCCGTGGCCGCCGCAGGGGCCAACAGGGCCCGGGTCGCGGCGGTCACATCCGCCTGGCGCATCAGCGCCGTGCCGACAAGGAAGCCCCGTGCCCCGGCTTTCCGAAGCCGTTCGACATCGCCCGGCGCATGGATACCGCTCTCGGCGACAAGGAAACGGCCCTCGGGCACATCGGCGGCCAGCCGCTCGGTGACTGCCAGATCCGTCGCCAGGGTCTTGAGGTCACGGTTATTGATGCCGATGAGCGGGCAGGGCAGGTCGAGCGCGCGCGCAAGCTCGGCCGCATCATGCACCTCCACCAGCGCGTCGAGGCCGTGCGCGGCGGCGGCATCGGCCAGCTCCCGGGCAAGCTCGTCGCCGACAGCCGCCATGATGATCAGAATACAGTCGGCGCCCAGCGCCCTGGCCTCGACCACCTGATAGGGATCGAGCATGAAGTCCTTGCGCAGCAGCGGCAGGGCGCAGGCGGCCCGCGCGGCGCCCAGATGCGTGTCCTCGCCCTGGAAGTATTTCGTCTCCGTGAGTACCGACAGGCACGCCGCGCCGCCGGCCTCATAGGCTTTCGCCAGCGTCGCCGGCTCGAAATCGGCCCGGATCAAGCCCTCGCTCGGGCTGGCCTTTTTTATTTCGGCGATCAGACCTACGCCGCGCGCAGCGCTCGCGTCTTTGAGTGCCCTAGCAAAGCCTCGCGGTGGCCGTGTGTCGGCCGCCATCCGTTCGATCTCGTCTAACGGCATCGCCGCCTTACGGGCCGCAATTTCAACACCCTTGTCGGCGCAAATACGGGCCAGTGTGTTGGCCGCATCGCCGGTGCGTTCGCTTGCCGGATCACTCAAGCGGCATTCTCCTGCCGCGACCGGCCTGCCGCACTGCTATCTTCCTCCTCGGGCGGAGGCGGCGGCAGGTTGGTGATCTCGACCAGCTTGTCGAGCGCCGCGCGCGCCGCGCCGCCATCGATCGACTGCGCCGCCAATCCGGCCCCGGTCGTCAGATCGTCCGCCTTGCCGGCCACCACGAGCGCCGCGGCGGCATTGAGCGTGACGATATCGCGGATCGGGCCGGCCGCACCCGCCAGCAGGGCCAGCATCGTCTCGGCGTTTTCCTCCGGCTCGCCGCCCTTGAGGGCCTCGGGCGCAGCGCGATCGAGCCCCGCATCCTCCGGCGTCACCTCAAAGCGCGTAACCGCACCGTCTTTGAGCTCGGCGACATGGGTCGGCCCGGTCAGCGTGATCTCGTCAAGGCCGTCGGAGCCGTGCACCACCCAGGCGCGCTCACCGCCAAGCCGGCCCAGCACCGTCGCCATCGGCTCGAGCCACTGTTCGGCAAACACGCCGATCAGCAAACGCTTGACGCCTGCCGGGTTTGAAAGCGGACCCAGGATATTGAAGATCGTCCGCACGCCAAGCTCGACACGCGGACCGGCGACATGGCGCATCGCCCCGTGATGACGCGGCGCCATCATGAACGCGATGCCGGCCTCCCGAAGCGCCTGCTCGATGCGTTTGAAATCGGCGTCCAGATTGACCCCCAGCGCGGCCAGCACATCGGCGGCGCCGGACTTGGAGGTAAATGCCCGGTTGCCGTGCTTGGCGACGGGCACGCCGGCGCCTGCGACAACGAAGGCGGTCGCGGTCGAAACATTGAACGTTCCGGCCCCGTCGCCGCCGGTTCCCACCGTGTCGATGGCGCCCGGCGGGGCTTTGATAGGCGTGGCCTTGGCGCGCATGGCACGCACGGCGCCGGTGATCTCCTCGACGGTCTCGCCGCGCAGCCGCAGCGCCATCAGGAAAGCACCCATCTGCGCCGGCGTGGCGTCGCCTGACATCATGATACCGAAGGCCGCCTCCGCCTGGGCCTCGTTCAGGCACTCGCCGTTGGCGACCAGGCCGAGCAGGGCTTTCATGTCGATGCTATCGGCGGTCATCACACAACGGCTCCTTCGCCGCGCCGGTTACGTGTTCCTTCAAACAAAATAGCCGTTCTAAAACAATAAGGTACAACAGATTATTTCATCACTACATAGATAACTGGGAGTCCAAATGCCAAGTGTATCCAGGCTTGCGCGCGTGGCAACGCCGCCTTGGTGGTGTGGCAGGCGGTTTAGGGCGCCGACATCACTCTCCGATCGACCGGAAATACGGGTACGCGCCGTCCCTCATACACTATCGGGCAGGTCTCGTCGCCCGCATAGTCGGGTCCCGTTTCCCGCTCGAGCAGGTTGCTTGCGCCGCTTCGGTGGATCATGCAGGGTCCCCCACAAAGCCGCTGGAAGGTGGACGTGGCCGGCGCCGCGGCCCGTTCGATCAATGGCCGCCGGGCACTCCGAAGGATTGGTTTCTCCAGGATGAACTCGTGACCGCCGACCGCGACCAGGACGTGTCTGCACGGACGTTGAGCCCGCTTGCGAGGCTGCCGCTCTACTATGGCTGGGTGGTTGTCGCGATCGCCTTCGTCACGATGGGGATCGGGGTCAGTGTGCGGACATCGTTCTCGCTGCTCTTTCCGCCCATTCTGGCGGAGTTCAAATGGGACCGCGGGGTGACGGCGGGCATCTACTCCGTGGGCTTTCTCTGCTCGATGCTGCTTTCGCCCTTCATCGGCGCGCTGATCGCCCGGTTCGGGCCCGCGCCGCTGCTATCCGCCGGCGCGGTGATCGTCAGCGGCAGCCTGATGCTGACCACGGCGGCGACCACCCAATTCCATCTCTTTCTCACTTTGGGGACCGGGGTGGTCGGCGGCAGCGTCATTCTTGCTTACGTCAGCCATTCGTATTTCCTGCCGTTCTGGTTCACAAGGCGGCGGGGCCTGGCAATCGGGATCGCCTTTTCCGGGGTCGGCGCGGGCGCGATGGTGCTGTTCCCCTGGCTGCAGTCGATCATCGGCGCCGAAGGCTGGCGCGAGGCCTGTTGGACGATGGCTATCTTGCTGCTGGCGATCGTCCTGCCGCTTAATCTGTTTTTTCAGCGCGGCCGGCCGGAGGATATGGGGCTCAAGCCTGACGGCGATGGGCGGGCCGGTCGCAAGGCGTCCGGCCCGGCGGTCGACAATGTCGTCGACCGCGCCTGGGTCGACACCGACTGGTCGCTTGTCCGTGCCATTAGGACCACGCGCTTCTGGTGGCTCTCTCTCGGCTATTTCGCGGGCATGTACGCCTGGTATTCAATTCTGATCCACCAGACCAAATATCTCGGCGAGATCGGCTTCTCCACCGAGATCGCCGCCCTCGCGCTCGGCCTCGTCGGGCTGATGGGGGTTGCCGGCCAGATCAGCCTTGGAGCGCTTTCCGACCGGATCGGCCGCGAGTTTGCCTGGGTTGTGGGCTGCGTCGGCTTTGCCGCCTGCTACGCACTGCTGTTGGTGATGAAGGCGGCACCCAGCCAGGCCATGCTGTACCTGATGGTGACGGCGCAAGGCCTCATCGGCTACGGCGTATCCGCGATCTATCCGACGATCATGGCGGAGCTCTTTCACAGCCGCCGCTATGGCCAGATTTATGGCGCCTTCAGCGCCATTTCAGGGTTCGGCGCCGCGGTGGGGCCATGGGCGACCGGCGCGCTGTTTGACCTGACGGGCGACTATCAGCTCAGTTGGACCGTCGCGCTTGGCGCCTGCGGCATTTCGGCGCTTGGCGTCTGGATGGCCGCCCCGCGCAAAGTGCGTCTGGTCTCGGGGCAAGCGGCAAAACGCGCGGCCGAGACGGCTTGATACCATGCGGCGGCGTGGATCCTACCCTTGACCTTCTAGTTACTGGAAGCCTTATCTAAGAAGTGCGAACCCCCAAGCGGCCGCTGATGCGCCCAATTGGCGTGCGGTCATCGCTGGAGATTGTATCGAGACAATGACCGAAACGACCTCACGTTGTCACGAGCACTCACCTGATAACGCCGCCGGTGCGGATGTTGCGCCGGTCCTGGCCGTACCGGGCAGCGGCTATACCTGCCCGATGCACGCCGAGCTCGACCTGCCCGAACCGGGGCCATGCCCGAAATGCGGCTGCGCGTTGGAACCGATCGTGCCGGCCGGCACACCGGCGGCCGCCACCTACACCTGTCCGATGCACCCCGAAATCGTCCAGGAGGGCCCTGGAAACTGCCCAATATGCGGCATGGCGCTTGAGCCAATGGCGGTTTCCGCGGACCCGGGACCCGACCGGGAATATCTCGACATGCGCCGGCGATTCTGGATCTCGCTCGCGCTGACCTTGCCGGTTTTCCTCATTGCCATGTCCGACGTGCTGCCCGGCAATCCGCTCCAGGCGGCGATCGGCGGACAGGCGCTCGCCCGGGTTCAACTTGCCCTCGCCCTGCCGGTGGTGTTCTGGGGCGGCTGGCCGTTTTTCGTGCGCGGGTGGCGCTCGCTGGTCAGCCGCAATCTCAATATGTTCACGCTGATTTCCATCGGGACCGGCGTTGCGGTTGCCTACAGTGTCGTTGCGACCGTGGCGCCGGGCATCTTTCCTGCCTCCTTCCGCGCCGCCGATGGCACGGTTGCGATCTATTTCGAGGCGGCGGCCGTGATTGTGACCCTGGTTCTGCTCGGCCAGGTGCTCGAGCTCAAGGCACGTGGCCAGACCAGCAACGCGATCCGCGCACTGCTTGACCTCGCCCCGGCACTGGCGCGGCGCATCGCCCCGGATGGCAACGAGGCGGATGTGCCGCTTGCCATGGTCCATATCGGCGATTTGCTGCGCGTGCGGCCTGGCGAAAAGATACCCGTCGACGGCGTCGTCACCGAGGGCGAGAGCGCAGTCGACGAATCGATGGTGACGGGCGAGCCGCTGGCGGTCGCCAAACGGCCCGGAGAGGCGCTGGTGGGCGCCACCATCAACGGCACCGGCACCCTGGTCATGCGGGCAGAAAAAGTAGGCGGCGACACGCTGCTCGCACGCATCGTCGCCATGGTCGCCGAGGCCCAGCGGAGCCGCGCGCCGATCCAGCGCCTCGCCGACATGGTTGCAAGCTGGTTCGTGCCGGCCGTCATGCTGGTGGCGGTCGCAACCTTCGTCACCTGGGCGATATGGGGGCCTCCGCCGTCATTCTCCTACGCGATCATCAACGCCGTGGCGGTGCTGATCATCGCCTGCCCCTGCGCGCTCGGCCTGGCGACCCCAATGTCGGTGATGGTCGGTATTGGCCGCGGTGCGCGCGAGGGCGTGCTGATCAGAAATGCCGCCGCGCTGGAGCGCCTCGAACGCGTCGATGTGCTGGTGGTCGACAAGACCGGCACGCTGACCGAAGGCCGGCCCCGGCTCACCGAGGTGGTGACGGCTGATGGGCTCGATGAAGCGGCGATGCTGACCCTCGTCGCCAGCCTTGAGCGGGTGAGCGAGCACCCCATTGCCGAAGCCATCGTTGCCGGCGCCGAAGATCGCGGCCTTGTGCTGCAGCCGGTCGAGGGGTTCCAGTCGATCACCGGCCACGGGGTGCGCGGCACGGTTGCCGGCCAGGCGGTCGCGGTCGGCAATGCGCGCCTGCTCGAAACGCTCAAGGTTTCGCCCGCCGCACTCGAACCGCAAGCCGAGGCGCTGCGCGGGGACGGGGCGACGGTTATGTTCGCGGTGATCGATAATAAAGCCGCCGGGTTGCTCGCGGTCGCCGATCCGATCAAATCCTCGAGCGCGGAGGCGGTCAGGCTGCTGCATCACGCCGGCATCGCGATCGTCATGGCGACAGGCGACAACAAGACGACGGCCGACGCGGTCGCCCGCCAACTCGGCATCGACCGCGTCGAGGCCGAAGTGCTGCCTGAACGCAAGGTCGCGATCGCCAAGGAATTGCAGGCCGCAGGCAAGGTGGTGGCGATGGCCGGCGATGGCATCAATGACGCCCCCGCGCTCGCCCAGGCCGATATCGGAATCGCCATGGGCACCGGCACCGATATCGCCATCGAGAGCGCCGACGTCACACTGGTAAGTGGCGATCTGCGCGGCATCGCACGCGCCCGGCGCCTCAGCGGCGCGGTCATGGGCAACATTCGCCAAAACCTGTTTTTCGCCTTCGTCTATAATGGGCTCGGCGTGCCGATCGCAGCGGGTGTTTTCTATCCCGTGGCCGAATTGTTGCTTAACCCGATGATTGCCGCGGCGGCGATGAGCCTCAGCTCGGTTTCCGTCATCACCAATGCCCTTCGCCTGCGCAACAAGGCGCTTTGAGTCAACGCGCGCGCTAAAATCGAGACAATTGAGACAATCAAGACCGATGCGACACTCGAACTGAGACAGTTGGCACACGGGATCAATCGGAGGCCGAACGATGAACATCGGTGAAGTGGCGGGCAAGTCGGGCGTCCGCGCCAAGACTATCCGCTATTACGAAGATATCGGGTTGATCCCGCAGGCGCGGCGGAGCGAATCGGGATATCGCGACTATAACGATCGCGACCTTGCGACTTTGCGTTTTGTGCAGCGGGCGCGCTCGCTCGGCTTCTCGGTCAAGGATGTCGGCGCGCTCCTTGCCCTGTGGCACGACAACGCCCGTGCCAGCGGCGAAGTCAAACGCCTCGCCACCGATCACGTCGGCGAAATCGACCGCAAGGTATCCGAACTCCGCTCGATGCGGCGCACACTTGTCGATCTGATGGAACGCTGCCACGGCGACGACCGGCCGGACTGCCCGATCCTCGACGACCTAGCCCGCGCACCCTAAGCGGCAAGCGAGCGGAAAATGCGCGGAAAGTGCGCGGAAAGTGAGTGGAGAACACAAACGTATCCGCGCCTGCGCCACCGCCGATCGCAAGGCTATCTGCGCCATCATCAACGACGCGGCCGAGGCCTATCGCGGCATCATCCCCGCAGACCGCTGGCATGATCCCTATATGTCGCTCGCCGATCTCGACGCCGAGATCGCGGTCGATGTGCGTTTCTTCGGCTATGGGCGGGACGGCGCACTGCTCGGCGTGATGGGCACCCAGGCGGTGAAGGACGTCACGCTGATCCGGCACGCCTACGTGCGCACCGCGACGCGGCGGCAAGGCATCGGCGCCCAACTTCTCGCGCATCTAAGGACGCTGAGCGACCGGCCGGTGCTGATCGGAACCTGGGCCGCCGCCGTCTGGGCGGTAGCATTCTATGAAAAATTCGGTTTCCGCCGGGTCGGCGAGGCGGAGAAGAACCGCCTGCTCGCGACCTACTGGTCAATCCCGGAGCGCCAGATCGAAACCTCGGTCGTGCTTGCCGATGCGGCTTGGTTCAACCGGGAGCGCTAATTCCTGACATTCTGGGTGAAGAAGCGCTTGAAGGCGTCCTGATCGATATCGACGCTGTGCCGGTCCTTTAGCGCGCCGGCAAGGGCGGCCAGCAGATCCACATGAATGCCGCGTGCAAGCGTTTCGCTCAGGCGTTTGCTGCCGGCGGTGTCACTCGATGGATTTGCTTCCAGGATATCTTTCAAGGCCGCGAGCAGCACCCCGTTCTTCCCATTTTCCATGAGTGCCTGGCCGCGCCTGGCTTTGAAGAGTTTCGTCACCAGCGCGCCGGGCATGTCAGCGCCCGCCGCCCGGCCATCACGTGCGAATGGCTTGGTGGTGCGTACCGTAAGCTTTTCCTTTTTTGCAACGGTCGCAAGGGTGAAGCCGCCCTTGAGTTTTTCGAGTATTTCCTTGGCTCGTTTCGTTGCCGCGGCACGCCGGCTATCTTTCTTGATCGCGGCAACGACCTTATCGCGCACTTTGTCCAACGGCCTCAGCGCCGGCTTGGTGATCTTGTCGATCCGGGCCACGAACGAGGCCCCGCTGCGTGCTTCGACCATGCCGCTATCCTCGCCCTCATCAAGCTCAAAGACGCGGGAGAGGAACTCAGGTGCCGTCAGCAATCCCTTGATCTTGTTGCCATCGCCATCATTGCCCTGGCGATCGACGGCGGCGTATTTGACGACCTTCAGATTGTACTTCTTGGCAGCCTCTTCCAACGTCGCGCCGCTGCCGAGTTCGTCCTCTATCTGGTTGGTGAGCTTGACCATTCGGTCGCCGGCACGTTCCTTCTGAATATCGGTCTTAAGCTTTGCCTTCACCTGATCGAAGGGCCTGGTCTTGGTCTTCTCGATCTTGGTCACGCGCAGGATATGCCATCCAAGATCGCTCTTGACCGGCGCGCTAAAGCTGCCCGCCTTGAGCTTGAAGGCGGCATCGCCAAGCACCTTGAGCGGCAAACCGTCTTGCTCGACCGTGCCGAGCGACAGTGGGCCAGCCTCCTGTTTGGCGATTTCCTTGGCGACCTTGTCGAAACTACTTCCCGCCTCGAGCGCCGCATGCGCCTTCTTGGCGGTCGCCTCGTCGGTGAAGAGGATCTGATCGACCGTGCGCCGTTCCTTGGAGAGAAACTCCGCGCCGCGCTCATCGTAGGTGCGGCGGAGATCGGCATCGCTGACCTCGATCGTGGCCGCTACGTCAGCCGGCACCAGGACGACTGCCGCGATCTGGCGCAATTCCGGTGCGGTGAATGTCTTGGCGTGTTTTTTGTGATAGGCGGCGATCGCAGTGGCGCCGGGCTCGGGAACTGACGTGATCGCGCTATCTGCGATGACGATGATGTCCGCGACGCGCTTTTCGTTCTGATATCGGAACAGCCGCTCGACCAGCGAGCGCGGAATCGTCTGATTTGCCGCTATCACGCCAGTAATCTGGCCACGTGCGATCTCGCGGCGGCGCCCCTCGACATATCCGGCTTCGGTGAGTTGGGCCTGCCCCAATGCACGGGTGAATATGGCACGGTCGAATTCGTCAAATCGATTGCGAAAGGAGCGATCCTCCCGAATCTCGCGCGCCACCAGCTCGTTGCTGACCGCCACACCGACATCCGTGGCGCCCAAGGCCAGCAATTCCTCGTTGATCATGTTCTGGAGCACCTGGTTGGCGAGGCCAAGCTGATAGGCCTGCCGGAAGGTGAGAGTGACGCCAAGGCGCTGGCGCTGGACCTCGATGGTTCGGGTGAGCTGGCGACGGAACTGATCGAACGTGATCTTGGTGCCGCCTACGGTCACGAGCGCTGCGGTGCCGCTGACCCCAGGCCGAAGAATATCGCCAATGCCCCAGACCGCGAAGCTCAGGATGAGGAGGCCGAACAGTACGACCATCACCCAGGACTTGGCCGAACTACGCATTGATTGCAGCATTTAGGGGATACTCCGGTTCCGGGACGCGCCAGGCCGCATCTTATGATCCGCTCGGGCCGCCCGCAACTGGACGGCACACTCACAATAGCGTGTGACTGATACTGTCCGATGTTGGTGCGGGTGCGGCATATTGCACCAAACACGGCGGTGACATGATGGCCAAACTGCGGTGGCCATGCTAGTCAGCACCGCGCAAATTCTCGCAGAAAAGGCACGGCGCGAAAGGCTACTCGATCATGTCCCACACGCGACGCAAACTGATAGTCGGCAACTGGAAGATGAACGGCCTGACCGCCGACGGACTTGCGCTTGCGTCCAACGTGGCGGCGCGGGCGGCCGAGGCAAGCGGTGCGGGCGGGGCCATTGCATGTGATATCGCCATCGCTCCGCCGGCAACCTTGCTACGGGAGGTCGTCGCCCGGCTCGCCGGCGGCCCTGTGAGCGCCGGCGGTCAGGATTGCCATTGGGAGGTGGCGGGCGCGCATACCGGAGATACAAGCGCAGCGATGTTGAAGGATGCAGGCGCGTCTTTGGCGATCATCGGACACTCCGAGCGGCGCGGCGACCATAACGAGAGCGACGATTTAGTTCGCGCCAAGGCAGAAGCGGCGCTGGCCGAGGGCCTCGTCGCCATCGTCTGCGTCGGCGAAACCGAGGCGCAACGCGATGCCGGCGATGCGGTCGCAGTCGTCATCAGCCAGATCGACGGCTCAATTCCGGCAGCCGCCAGCCCCAAGACGATGGTGGTCGCTTATGAGCCGGTCTGGGCTATCGGCACCGGACGCACACCGACGCTGGGAGAAATCGTTGAGATCCATGCGGCGATCCGCGACCACCTCGCCGAACGCTTCGAGGGCGGCGATGGCATCCGCATTCTCTATGGCGGCTCGGTCAAGCCTGCCAATTCCGCGGAGATCCTCGGACTCGATGATGTCGACGGGGCACTGGTCGGCGGCGCCAGCTTGAATGCGGCGGATTTCTGGGCAATCGTGGAGGCCTGTAACTAGGAGGCTGAATTTAATACGGACGTTAGTGATCCACACGGGTGCCTAGCGCCGCTGGCGCGAAAGCACTACATAAAAGCCGGCATAGCTGAGATCGCCAACCGCCCGCAATATCGAATGGTTTTTGCGTGAACTGGCAAGTGAAGCGGATAGCGTTATGGAAGTCATTCTCCTCGTCATTCATCTGATCCTCGCACTGGCGCTGATCGGCGTGATCCTGATCCAACGCAGCGAGGGCGGGGCGCTCGGCATCGGCGGCGGCGGCGGCGGAATGGGCGGTTTCATGACCGGGCGGGCCACGGCCAACCTGCTGACGCGCGCCACTGCAATCATCGCGGCGGGGTTCTTTCTGACCAGCATGGCGCTGACCTGGGTCGGCACCAAGCGAGAGGGCGCCATCGTACAGGGCGCGCCGGCCGCTTCTGGAAAACCATCGACCAGCAAACCCGCGCCGAAAAAGCCCGCCGGACCGCAAGCGCCAGTGAAGTAAGTCGCGCCTCCACGTCTCCGCACTGTCCGGCAACACCCGGTTCGGGCCTCGGCAAGCCCCGCGCCAAGCCTCAATTTAGGGTACGGCGCATTGCTGCCGCTTCGAGATACAAGAAAGTTGCGGATGAACATGGCTTCGAGCGTCTTTTGCTTTGGGGAATCACAACACTTCGTATACGGTGAGGGTCCATGACGCGGTATGTATTTATCACCGGCGGCGTGGCTTCCTCCCTCGGAAAAGGCCTATCCGCAGCAGCCTTGGGCGCGCTCCTGCAAACGCGTGGATTTTCGGTCCGCCTGCGCAAGCTCGATCCTTATCTCAACGTCGATCCGGGCACGATGAGCCCCTACCAGCACGGCGAGGTCTACGTCACCGACGACGGGGCGGAGACCGATCTGGATCTGGGGCATTACGAGCGCTTCACCGGGGTAGCCTCGCGGCGCTCCGACAATGTGACGGCCGGCCGCATCTATTCCGATGTCAT
>Ga0307378_10006064_pt1 | contig 16650 bp, 17 predicted proteins | sample UN1MG_FD_202238 | JGI IMG/M metagenome (GOLD analysis project Ga0307378, IMG submission 202238) | Soil microbial communities from Risofladan, Vaasa, Finland - UN-1 | ecosystem: Environmental > Terrestrial > Soil > Coastal area > Acid sulfate soil | place: Finland: Risofladan, Vaasa | collected... | reverse complement strand
TGGAAGGTTGTGTTGTAAAATTTTCCGATACCATCGCCTACATTGGCAGGGATTTGCAGGATGCGCGGGAGGTAGGATTGATCGGGCGTGCAACTCCGCTTCCGCAGGAGTGCAGGGACACTCTTGGTGACTCCAACCGGGAAATCATCAACACCCTAATCTACGACCTGCTTGAAAACAGTAACACGGAAGAGATTGGTTATATCTCGTACAGTCCGGATGTGGAAAAGGCACTCATTTCCCTGCGCACATTTTCCCGGATCCATATTTATGATAACAAAAAACTCACTTCCGAACGGGAAAAAGTAAGGCAGATGTATGCAACCCTGTTTGCGACATTCCTTAATGATGTCCAGAAAGAGGTACGGGATGCAAAAATTTTTACAGATTTTATTGACACCAGCTGGATCAATCAGAACTATCTTCAGTCAGCTACGTCAGCAGAACTGGTCCGGGACTTTATCGCCGGTATGACCGACCGGTACTTTGCAAAACGATACGAGGAATGTGTGATCCCACGCAGGATTGAGGGAAAATTCTCATAAAAAAGAGGATGAGTACTCAGTCATACTTACCTTTAGGTCTGGCCCAACCGGTAAACCCACAGTATATGCACCCGATTCCTTCACAATGATGGCATGGCCTTTTAGGTGCAGGGACAAGAACGACTCCTTTTTTATTGCAGTACAGGCATCCTATTCCGCCACAGTGAGCACATGTAGCGGATTCGTAGATCTGTTGTCCATCTGTCATGGTAAGAATCCTCCCTGTCATAACAACTTATGTCGATAACCGTATAAAAAACAGGGTCATTTATCCTCCACAGCAAGGTACCCATGGAGTGCATCGAGAAGCTCTGCGGATGACTGGTAGCGCTTCACAGGATCTTTTTCAAGGCATTTTAGGATAATCTTCTCCACTAATGCCGCATCAGAATTGAACTCTGACGGGGGAATCGGCTGCTCCCTCAGAATCGCATTTCCTACTTCAACAATACTCTCACCACCAAATGGAACTGAGCCGGTTACCAGTTCGTAAAAGACAACACCCAGCTGGTAGATATCAGTCCGTTCATCAGTCCTCCCAAAATCCGAGGGAGAGACCTGTTCGGGAGCTGCATAGGAAAGTGAGAAACCTGCAATACTGGACTTTTTTACCTCATTGGCAAGCACCTTGCTCATCCCCCAGTCGGTGATTTTAGGAATGAAGTCCTTATCGAGAAGGATATTGTGGGGCTTAATATCCCGGTGGATGAACCCCTGTTCATGGGCATATTTCAGACCATCCGCAATACCTCTGATAAGGTGTACTGCTTTCCGGACGGGGATTGGTTTTTCGATCGCCTCCAGCGCATCAGGCACATACTCCATCTCAACAAAGGGAACGGGAAGGATATTAACGGCCGTTACTTTTACAATATTGGGATGTCGCAGGGTCTCCCATACCGCAATCTCGTTTAAAAAGGATTTCCCGGTCATTTCATCGAAACTTATCGGGATCTTGACAGCAACCATCATTGCATCTGATTTTCGGCGAGCGGAAAAAACCCACGCGATACCGCCTCGTCCGATATATTTAATCTCGGTATATTTACTCACCAGTTCATTGGGAAAGAAGTTCATTTGTTCCGCTATAGACGTAGAAGTCCTGGATGTTTTCGGAACTGCTGTACCTGCTTCGGGGATTGTGGCAGCGGAGCTAATCCCTGGCAGGGAAGTCCTCGAAGTCTTTTGCCGGGGGGTTGCATCTTTGCTATCAGGGAGAAACTCCTGCTTGCTTTCTTTATGCTTTATCTGCCGGAATATGATCAAAACTACTGCACCTGCGAGCAGCAGCACAATAAGTTCAACCATAAGGAAGTCTGTAGGTTGTTCATTAGCAGTTTTTTCCGCAGATGTTGAAGGGATTGAAGAGGGGATCGGGGTCACATCATGGGGGATAGTAGCAGGGTATGTCGTATGGGATATCCCGGGAAACGTCGGCAGAGTCATTGGTTGAGGTGTGATCACCCCCCCCCTGACAGGTACAACATCGTAGTAATACGGTAATGGATCCATCAGGGGAAATGCATCAATAATGTTCTGATCGGATTCAAAGATTGCTATCGGATTTGCTCCGATCATAATGCCATACGATATATCCCCAATCCCGTCACCATTTTTATCCTTTCCACGGTAATCACTCCAATAATTACCCATGTAGCTCTGTTTATTAAGGCCAAGGTAGGTGTACGTAAACGGATCAGGAGAAGACCAGACCGAAGTCGCGCTCTTGGAGATTACATTCTGGGGGTTGTCAAAATTGTTTCGGTAGATCAAGTTTGAGAGGGAATACCTGTCAAGCTCGATCCCGATTGAATTTTTTGATAGTATATTTTCTTCAATCAGGTTCTCGTTTGAGTCTTCAAGTGCAATTCCGAACTGGCTGCTGTTCGTTATAGTGTTACCATAAATGGTATTCTTTATCGCTGATACAAGAAAGATTCCGTTGGCATTGTTCAGGAATGTATTGCGTCTGATGGTGTTCATACTGGACTTGACGCGGATGCCATTGAGTAACTCAATGTTCTGGATGGTAAATCCTTCAACTCTGCAGCTATCGGCATGAATTTCCATCGCATTCCCTTTTTTCACCGGATCTATTATTGGGGCCCCGCCTCCGCTGTCAACCCCGATAAGATCTATCTTTTTATCGAGCAGGAGATTTTCCCTGTAGGTGCCACTTTTCACAAGAATGGTATCCCCTGGAAAAGCCCGGTTAATCGCCGCCTGGATGCTGGTAAATTCGGCACCACTGGGAGCAACGGTGTATTCAGTGGCATCTGCTGCAGGTATACTGGTAATTGAAATGAGACTAATAATAACAAGGGAGCATAAAAGGCGGTGTATCGGAATCATAGGCAGTGAATTTTATATTTTTGTCTTGTTGAATTGAAGTTCTGGTTATATTTTTCTCTCCTTAACCGCAGAGAATCGTCCAGGCATGTGTTAATTACCCTGCGGGATGATCATGAGAAGTTTAGCACCTGATACTCCTTTGGAGAGCTCAATGAGATCTCCATCATGGAGGGGAATGCGTGTATTTTTTTCAATTCGCTTGTTGTTGAGCCTGGTACCTCCCGTGCTCCCACAGTCTTCGATGTGCCAACCCTCATTATTACGAAGAAACTTACCGTGGGGTTTTGACACCCGGGTCACCGCAGTATAGCCATCAGAAAAGACGATATCATCGTCAGGAGAAAACGCAGCCGGGTTCTCAGGATCGATCCTGCCAATACGGATTTGATCATGTTTCAGCATGAACACTTTCCCATCGTCAGGACCGCCAAGCACGATGGTTGTGGGTATATTTCCCAGAACCTCTTTGGAAAGGGAGTTTTTTACCTTTTCCAGACGGCGGGAAATCTCGCTTCCCAGGATCTGCACCCGCGTGTTGGAAAAGATTCCCAGGTTCCTTATAATGACTTCAAGCCCACCAGGCACAATGGAATATTCCCAGACAGGGTGAATGCCCTTGGAAGTGGGGGCACCCAGTCCTGCCTTTTTTTTGATCACCCCTATACTCAGTAGCTTGTCCAGATGCTTTTTTGTATTTTCATAGCTGGTCTCGATCTCCTTTGAAATGGAACGGGCGTCCCGGGGCTTTTTTTCGAGAAATTTCAATATCCTGAGCCGCACGCTACTTGAGAGTACATCGAGATACTCTGATAGTTCTTCTAGTGTGTCTGAATCTTCATGAACGATAATTGTCGGACATTTGTCCGCAGGATTCATAGCACTCCTCCGAGGTTACATCTAATTTGTTTTCCATAACCCAATGGTAAATACATTATAATGTCGTGACAGTATATATCTGTCCTTGAAGTGTCAATCCTTTTTGTTCATAGAAATAACTCATAGGTTCAATACTTCAACCATCATGATTTTGGGTATTTATCAGGATCTACCTTTATAGTAAATACTTAGGTGATACACGAAACGTATTCGGGGTGTCACCGACCCATCCAATGCACATCGGACCAGATCAAAAACCCGTACTACAGGACAACAAAGGAACGCATAAAATCAAAATTGCACTCCAGAGACAGAGGGGGCTTCATCCCTTTGTAATCATACATTAAAAGCAACAAATAATCTTTTTTAAAAAAGATAAGGGTCAATTCTTTTTCATCCTGCCCAGAACACCGTACACAACACCAACAATACCAAGTGCCTCGATCGCAAGGATACCCGCAGAAGGTGATGCAGGTGTATCGGTGGGATAGGGGGTTGGCACAATAATGGTTTGTTTTGGAGTTGGTTTTTTAGTCGGGGTGGTCGTGAATGTAGTTGCTTGGGTAACCTCTGATGGCGTGGTTGTTACTTCAGCAGGAGTAGTGAGCCGGACATTGTCGATATATCCCAATGCGTAAATATTCATCCTGCCATAGTCACCCTTGGAGCCTAGAAATATCCTGTTCATCCCATTCAGGTTCTCGGCAGTGTTCAGGTAATAACTCCAGATCTCCTTTCCGGTTAATTTTTCACTGACCGTCATACTGATGATCTTGCGATCATCCTCGTATTTTATCGTAACATGGTAGGTTTTGTTTAATTCGTACTTTACCGTGGGTCCGTTATAAGCAGTTGGTCCCATTTCCACTGCCGCATGCTGGCTGTTCACTTCCATCAGCTTACTGCCGGGAGTCACCAGGTGAAGCCACATGATCTGCCCATATTTTTCATTGGTAAACATTGAGAGGACATTTGGATTCTTGGACGGATCCATCTCACTTCCGGATAAACCGAACCTGAACGTCGCCCCCTCATCGACTTTGGTGAGGATGAGATCATAATCAAAGGTGAACGAACCTCTCTCATAATCGATAACCGTGTATGCGTAACCGCCAGTACTCGGTTCGATAGAGAAGTGGTACATATCCTGGTTCGGATCCCAGTAATTGGTTGCAGGATTATTTGTTGTCCAGCGGGGATCTGAACTGAACGAAGTCTGGTAAATCACGTTGAAGGAATTATCATCGGAAAGAGCCTGCAGGGATGGGATTAATGCCAGCAGACTTACAGCAATGATAAGGCACATAACATTTTTTCGTATCTTCATAGAGAATTCTCCGGTTTGATCTTTTGTTATCCTGGCATAAGCCCAACCTGATTTTTCAAAACCGCGCTGTCCAGCGGAACATTCATAATTACTCAAAGGTTTGTTGGAATGCCGGAATAAATATAGTATACATATACTGTCCAGCATTGCTTAAAAATATCGAACGTCATAGGAAAACCGGATTGTGTATCAAGGAACGGATAATGTTTCTGCAGGTCTTTTAAAAAAAATCCGTTCGGGATAATCTGGAATCAAGAAAACTCTTCAGGTTTCTAAAAAAAGTTTTTATACTTCCCAATCTCTTTGGACCAGCCACAATATTAATTAATTTTTAGCTGATCTGAAATGATTGCATAAACACTATATTTATCTTTAAAATCACGCAATATTAGAGCGCAGAAAAATGAGGACGCGATAATAGTCTAGCGGTAGGACAGGAGCTTCCCAAGCTTCTAACCCGGGTTCGATCCCCGGTTATCGCATTGGTTATATGGAGATGGAACCTGAACGCAGTGCAATGCGGATCATCGCAGAGAACCGCCAGGGTGTCCTGCGGGACATCGCGACAGTAGTTGCTGAACATGAAGCAAACATCGTGATGATCAACCAGGAAGTGTTCGATTCCGGTCCCTACACAGGTATGGCAGAACTCTATTTTGAGTACGATTCTGAAGAGGGCAGCGATCACGAGCAGCTCATTGAAGATTTGTCCCGCATCCCTTCGATCAGGGACTTAAAGACCTACCAGCCATTCGGCCATATCTTCGGGTCACGGGTCATCATCATTGGCGGCGGGGCACAGGTTGCGCAGGTTGCACTCGGTGCAGTAAATGAAGCGGACCGGCACAATATCCGTGGTGAGCGGATCTCGGTGGACACCATCCCGCTGGCCGGTGAACGGACACTTGCACTCGCAGTTGACGCCGTTGCACGACTTCCCCGTGCATCCATTCTCGTCCTCGCCGGGTCTATCATGGGTGGCGAGATTTCAAGGGCAGTCGACCGTGTTCGCGAAGCGGGGATCCCGGTCATTGCACTAAAGATGGCGGGAACGGTACCCGAGCATGCTGACCTTGTCGTCACAGACCCCATCCAGGCCGGTGTTTTTGCAGTGATGCACATCAGCAGCAAGGCAGTCTTTGATATAAATCGCGTCCGCGGACGTGAGTTCTGATGGATATCATCGATAAAGCCGTTTCTGTGCTGATGCATGACGGGACTATTATCTATCCCACAGAAACAATCTACGGCCTTGGCGCTGATGCATTTTCTGATGAGGCAATTTTAAAAGTTTACGAGGCAAAGAAGCGCCCTCTCGGGATGCCCATTTCCATTGCTGTTTCTGATTTTGACATGCTTGCAGCGGTTGCCCGTGTTGAACCCTCTATGCATGGGTTCATCGAGACATTTCTTCCCGGCCCGGTAACGGTAATTCTTGCCGCACGCAGAATTGTTCCGGATATCCTTACCGGGGGTACCGGCATGATCGGGATCAGGATGCCAGCACATGATCTTGCATTGCAGATCATCGAACGGTTCGATGCGCCGATCACTGCGACAAGTGCCAACCTCCACGGCGCTAAAGACCCGCAGATACCAGAGGAGTGTACGGTACCACGCGAGCTTTTTATTGACGGGGGCAGGCTGCCAGGTACTCCCAGCACCGTTGTCGACCTCACAAAAAAAATAATCCTCCGCAAAGGCGCACGGGCAGAAGCGATCGAAGCGTTCTTTGCAAAACTCTGAGTTTTTTATGATGCCTGTCCGCCTGCGAGATTTTATTGAGGATACCGATGGCTGGCTCTATGCAGTCTCTACCTACGATAATGATGAGAAAGTTGGTTGTGTTCTCAGATATGTTCCTGATGAAAGTGGCGAACGCGTAAACCATTCAGGCACGCGATACAAGAAATATGATTTTGAAGATGCCTATGCGTTCATCGCACACAATAAACCATACTATGCAAATCTCGTCCAGCGCATCCCGATCCATGATGTAAAAAAAGTGTTAAAACCTGATGTGGAGATTCCACGCATCGCCCATAATCACGTACGGGTGCAAAAACTGCTCGATCTTTTCAGGCTTCCGCCAGGGACCATCGGCTGCACAGGGTCTCTCCTGTGCGGGCTGGAGAACGAGACTTCGGATATCGATATGGTTGTATACGGGCAGCACTGGTTTTTCGCTCAGGCACTGGTCAGGCAAGGAATCCTTGACGGGAAGTTGGAGGGGCTCTCCCCTGAAATGTGGCGAAAAGTATATGAGAAGCGTAATCCGGAGATTCCCTATGACCATTTTGTGCTTCACGAGCTGCGGAAATGGAACCGGGGGCAGATTGAGGGCACCTATTTCGATATTCTCTATACACGATCGTATGATGAGCTGAAACGTGCACCAACAGGAAGAGGAGCAGTAATTGGCAAGATGGAGATTGAGGCTAAGGTAACCGATGCGTCCCTTGCATTTGACAGCCCGGCAGTGTATGAAGTGGAGCACGAATCGGTGAGCAGGGTCCTCTCCTTTACTCATACCTACAGCGGGCAGGCGCTTGCTGGTGAGACAATCGAAGCATGCGGGATCTGCGAGCAGCATGGCAGTGAACACTGGCTGGTTGTGGGCACGACACGTGAGGCCCGCGGGGAATATATTATTTCAAAAACGCTGTTGGATCAATAGCTAGAGGAGATCAGACAACCGCCGTCCACTACTGCTCTCGCACCGCTCGTTGTATTTGCACCGGTTACAGGGAGCGTTAAGCGGGCGCCGGGGTAGTCCTCCTTTCCGGATTTCCCGTATTTTGTGCAGGGTGGCAATCACCTGCCTTCGGTCGCGGGGCTGGACGGTGTGGAACCGTAAAACCCCGTCGGGAATATATTCCACATTTCCACCAGTCACCTCGTTTCCCGTCATTTCTTCGAGGCAGAACGCAACACCTGCAATCCGCAACCGATCTGCCGCATACGTACCAAATGGCATGGCACCGGCAGCTCGTATGATGGAATATGTGCCATCATCAGCAATGCGATCCACCATACCAACGATACCGTGCTTATCTGAAATTACCCGGATATCGAACTGGACTGCTGGTTTCCACTCAGTTTTATTGCAGGAGGTGATACAGATCTCCAGAAATGATCGAAGGTCAGTATCAATCTTGGGACGAACCGCAAGCACCTCTCTCCAAATCACATCTGATTCCAGAGGTTGGCCAAGATGATAGGATAGCTGTTTGCAGATCACGTACCGGTCGGATTCGCTCATGGGGTCATTTCGTTCGTAATAAAACCGGACCGGGCATGCGTGAACCCGCACCAGATCCGAGATCGCGACATGTTCCCTCTGTTCCATCAGGATGATTCCTCATACAAGCGTGGGGAACCGGGCTGATTATACTTATTGAATCAGTATCTGCTGCACTGCAGCAAGGTGCACCCGAAAAATTCCTGGCCAACGTATTTCATACAAGTAATGCAAATCTGATTATCATGACAGGACAGGAAATATCAGTCAATATACCCCCTACTCTCGATCCGGTGTATAGCAACATGATCCAGATCGCCTATAAGGATGATGAGTTCACGTTTATGTTCCTCCACCAGCTCCCTCAGGTGAACCAGGCACGGGCAAAGGCGATTGTTTCCATCACCCCGGCTCACGCAAAAAACCTGCTTGGGGTGCTGACAAAGACCGTTGCTGACTACGAGTCAAAATTTGGTTCCATTTCCGCCCCAAAAGAGAGACAGGGTACCGAGAAGGTGTCTACGCTGAGTGGGTATTCCTGAAACACATATTTTATTACAGCACAGGTCGATATTGTGAGATGTTGCGCCGCCGTGGCTTAGCGGCATAGCGGCTGATTCGTAATCAGCAGGTCGAGGGTTCAATTCCCTCCGGCGGCTTTTAAACAGAAGGTTACAATCCATTCAATATTTTTTAAAAAAAAACGGTATGTTATCACGACAATCTGTTTTCCCTTCGCTTCCCGATCGAAATGAAGGAGATTTACCTGCGGCTACCTTTCAGTTCAGACTCATTACCTGAGTTATGGTCTCCGGAACGGACCGGGTAATAAATATCTGATTTTTATCCTGCAGACGAATGAATATAAGGAACTGTGACATCGGAGGGAGCGGGGTTGAAGGATAGACCAGGATCTCATATGATTCATAGGGTTCAAGAATATTGTCCTGATCAGCGTATTCATAAGGTAAAACACCTGTTTTCTTCGTGATAGTCCAGCCGGGTTTTATCATCGGGCGACTTGATTTTTGTAAAAGAGTCTCCGACCCGGACGGACTGACAAAATTCACGGTTATCTTATCGAGATCGATGCTCATATCGCTCCGGAAAAACGTATGGTAGGAATTAAGCGCCATCCTGAACGTTACTGCACCCATCTTCTGTGAATCTGGGATAGGATTACTGATTTCAGTACCACCGATTTTGCTAAAATCGGCTGCATACCCGGTAACATATCCGATATTCACTGAATTATCCGAGACTCTGAGGGGTTGGGCTAATGCTACGCTTTCATCAAATACTATCCCGACAATAGGGGCCCAATAAAATAACAATATGACCGCGAGGGCAATAATGAGAGCAGTAATCACAGATCTCATTGATCCATCACCGGTAAAAAGCGCACAATCATTATCTTTTTATTTGCTGGTCGGGAAGATAAAAAAGTTCCTGAGTTAACCGGTTAATAATCCCGATTTTTATCTGAATCAATGCGGGGATATCAACCCGATTTTTATGGTTATTATATCATTCAGGACGATCACTTACCTGCTGAATGAATTCTTTTTCCTGGCATACAGAAATAACAGAACTTTTAAAAATCGCACTCATCCTGGTAACGGGAGTGCTGGTAATACCACTTGTTATTGGTTTTTTCCACAATATTACCCTGATAAAGATGCTCGGACTGGTCGCATCAATCCTCATTTTCCAGCCTTTTGCGGTTGTTGTCGGGTTCGGGCTGGGCATCAATCCCTTTCCCATGATGCTCATCATGTGCTCAATCGGAATTTCAGTTATTTTAGTGTTGTTTGGAATCTGCGACATGTTTGCAAACCGGTCAGAATGGACCCGCAAACATCTCAAAAAATTGAAGCCATCACACAAAATTCCGAACTGTTCAGAAAATATGGAATCGTTACCCTCATTCCTTTCATCCGGGTACCCGGAATCGGGCTTTATGGATGCGTTCTGATTGCGTGGCTGTTCAAATGGAGGGGAGCACCGGCAGTCACGATTATATTTGCAGGATGGATTCTTGCGACACTGATTGTCCTGCTGACATCAATCGGGATTTTGGCAGTTATTCAATAAACAGGAAAAATTCAGGAATAATCTGACTGACCACAAGGGCGTTTTCCCCGATGCATTTGTTCTGTGAGTTCCCTTTAATCCTCACTCAATCTTTTGCTTTCAGAACAATCCAGTTCTTCTCACCAGCTTTTTTGAACCGGAGGAGAACGTACTTTCCGGAAAAGTTTGTGCCGTGAAGGATGACTTCAATCCGGTCATTGTTCCAGATCAATGGTTCACAGGTTCCGGTATCGCGTACTTTCACATCACCGGCACCATATTCGCCTTCCGGTATTGTGCCTTCAAAACCGATATACTCAATCGGGTGATCTTCCACCGCGATTGCAAGTCGTCGTTCACCGGATTTTTCTGGTAATCCCTTAGGCACCGCCCAGCTCTTCAGCACTCCTCCATGCTCAAACCGGAGATCGAAGTGAGGATGTTTTGAGAGATGCTCGTGGAGGACAAAGCGGGGGTTCTGGTTACCGGTCATGATCTCGTGTTCTCCCTGCTGTCAGAAACCAGTTCTTTGAGTTCCCGGGCTGCGGCCGTGATGTCCGGACTTCCCACGACAACAGATATCACCGCTACACCATCCGCTCCTGCCGCTATGACCTCGCGCACATTCTCCCGGTTAATCCCACCAATAGCAATGACAGGTATTGATACGTTCCGCCGGATTTCCCGCAATACACCAAGACCGCGACCGGTTCCTGCATTGTTCTTTGACGCAGTGGAAAATACCGGGCTAAGGGCGAGGTAATCCGCCCCTTCCTGTTCTGCTATGACCGCTTCGTCAACAGTCCCCACTGATACTCCGATAATGAACCCGGGAGGTGCGATCTGCCGGGCCACACCTGCACGGATGTCATCCTGGCCGAGATGAACACCATCTGCACCGCAGGCAAGCGCCACGTCAAGCCGATCATTGACGATGAACAGCGTCCCGGTTTTTCTGGTAATCTCGCGGAGAGTCCGTCCGATCCGATTGAGCTCCGGACACCCGCACACCTTGTCTCTTAACTGGATCACATCTGCACCACCGGCAATTGCCCGCCGTGCTATCTCGGCATGGGGCAGACCACCCGCTATCGCTTCATCGGTAATGACATACAGGTCGTATTTCATGATACAGCGATTATCGTATACTTATCCTGGCACCAGTTTCAAGATCCTCGGGCTTCAATGCAGCCATTTCATCGAATAATGCAGTCTTAAACGAATAGGGACCACGTGCACCCGCAGCTGCTTTCTCACCTGCGATCCCAAATGCTGCAAGTGCTGCTGCTGCTGCGAGGACTGGATCATCTGCTACTGCAGCAAATGCCCCTGTCACGGATGCTGCCATGCAACCGGTACCGGAAATCCTGCCCAGCATCGGATGGCCATTTTCAACAAGAAGAATACGTCTGCCATCAGTCACAATGTCAGTTGCCCCGCTGATGACTACCGTCATACCTGCCCGTTTTGCATAGTGTTTGGCTATCTTTACCAGATCTCCGGTTACCCCGTGTGAATCCACACCTCTCACGAGTGCTTCTGCACCGGCAAGAGTTCCTATCTCACCGGCATTGCCCTTGAGAATCGTGATCTTCAGTTCATCGATTAACCGCTGTGCACTTGTTGTCCTGAAACAGGTCGCACCCGCTCCCACGGGATCAAGAATAACCGGGATCTGCCGATCGTTTGCCATCCCTCCCGCAAGCAGCATGGATTCTATCTGTCCTTTGTTGAGCGTCCCGATATTGAGGACAAGGGCACCGGCGAATGTGACCATTTCACAAACCTCTTCCGGGGCATCCGCCATGACGGGCGCAGCACCTGCAGAGATCGTGATATTGGCACAGTCATTGACCGTCACATAATTGGTGATATGGTGGATGAGCGGGCGCTTCTCCCGCACACGGGCGAACAGTTCAGACATTGTTTTACTTTTCATCGGAATTCTCCAGTCTTTTAAAATTTTATTATGGGGGAAGGGAAATCAAAGAATATTTTTGAGGGGGGATTATTATATTGTTCCAGTGCCACGTGCGGGGACAGAAGGAAAAACCATTGTAGCGATTTGACACCGTGTTCCGGTCATCGCGTGAGTTCCTGGAGTGTCGCGAGGAGCATGTCAATTTCGTGCTCTGTGGTATAGAGCGCAAGACTCGCCCGCACGGTTCCTTCAGGTAATCCGAGATAATCCATAAGTGGCTGGCAGCAGTGGTGCCCGGATCGCACCATGATGTCAGCAGTTTCGTCAAGGTGCTGGGCAACTTCATGCGGATGGAATCCATCCAGAGTGAACGAGACAACTCCTATGCGGGGGACGGGGTGTTCAGGAGCATAGACATGTATCCCTTTAATCCGGGTAAGCCCGTCAATCAACCGTTCTGTAAGCGCTTCTTCGTAGAGCTGGATCTTTTCCATGCCAATCTTCTGAAGGTACTCCGCCGCGACACCAAGACCAATTCCTCCGGCAATATGGGGAGTTCCTGCTTCGTATTTCTGGTAGCCCTCTGCGGTTATGAAGTCCGTCGCGGTAACCGTTTCCACCATCCCGCCACCGTATTGTACTGGTTCGAGTACAGGTTTTTTCATCCAGAGAACACCGGTACCGGTAGGCCCAAGCATCTTATGACCGGAAAAGGCAAAAAAGTCACAGCCCAGATGCGCAACATTCACCGGCATGTGAGGTACTGATTGGGCGCCATCAACCAGCAACAGGATGCCCTTTTCATGGCAGATCTCTGCAATTTCTGAAATCGGTGTAACCACACCATTAACGTTCGAAGCATGGGAAATTGCGATGAGCCGGGTGGAAGGTGTGATCGCACTTTTCAGTGCATCGAGATCAAGTGAATAGTCAGCGTTAATACCGATCACATCCAGCCCCACTCCCTGTCTGAAGAGATTCCTCCACGGCAGCAGGTTTGAGTGATGCTCGAGAATTGTAGTGATTACACGGTCTCCGGATTTCCAGACAAGTCCCTGCGCAACCATGTTGATTGCTTCAGTGGTATTTTTGGTAAAAACCGTGACTCCATCATTACCTCCAATAAACTGTGCCACTTTGTCGTGGGCATGCCAGTAACGCTGTGAGGCAATCTGGGTGAAACGGTGTATACCCCTTCCGACATTTGCCCGATAGCGGTGTTCAAACTCGACCATCGCTTCAATGACGGGCTCCGGGGAAAAGCTTGTTGCCGCGTTGTCGAGGTAAATGATGTCTCCGAGGATCATGAAATCCTTCCGGATCTCGTTAACCGTAAATCCTGTAACATCCTGTTTTTTCATTTTAATTTCCATACTTTTTCCTGCCTTCTTTTCAACCGTCACCTGGGGTATCCGTACCGGCCCAACCCGCAGCGTATAATCATCATTGACAGGGATGCCCCTTGATTTGCACAATTCTCTCATCTTCGGGGGCAATGCCCGCCAGCGCCAGAGACCCCATGTACAAAAAACCCCCGGAAGTCCTTTTTTATCTGCCCATTTTTCGAGGAATGCATCCCAGCGCCGGGCAAATTCGGGCTGAATAATCCGGAGTTCCTCATACTCGCTTTCAAGCATCGCGGGGCAAAGGTAGCATCCGATGCGTTCAAGTCCTTTGTCATAGAGCGGATTAATTTCCAACTTCTGCCACCAGAGGTAGAGGAACACCTCAAGCGCCCGCCAGTTCCTTATCGGGGAGAGGTTGAGCTGAAGCGGGTTGGCCGGGTTCTGGCTTGTCTCTTCAAGATCAGCCCGGTTCCATGATTCGTACCAGCGGTTCCCCTGCACGGTAACACAAGGGCCAACCCCGGCAAGATAGAGCTTTAGCGGGTGTAGTTTCAGCAGTTTGCAGCACCATCGGTGATCCTTTCCTGGCGGTCCCGCCTTCTCCACAGCCTGCCAGAAGTCTCCTGCTTTCTGGATGACCTCAACTCCCTGTAACCTGACAAAGTCCACCGTTTCGGGAAATTCAATACCGGTGTCAATGAAGAACGCTTTTGTCACGCCGGCTTTTCGCGCAAGATGGAGAACTGCGGTGCTGTCCTTACCCCCGGAGAATGAGACATTTGCAGTAGGCCGGTCATTGATGTGTTGTTTAATGGTACGGATTGCATTCCGTTCAAGGTTTTTTAAGTGATACCGGTTCTTTTCGATTGCCACATCCCAGCCGGGATTTGGCGGTGTGCGGGGAACGACGGCGATGAGCTCTTTGACTTTGACAGAACCGTCTTTTACCATGCCGGTCCCGAACCGGTTTTTATATTTCACTATAATCGTACCTTCCGGTGCCGGTGTTTTCAGGGGAATCTTCTTGCCCCCAATCCGCCCCTGCTCTTTCCTGGCATCGGTCTGGAGGTCGAGATCCACGATACCCTGCTTCACATGTGACAGGATATACGGGAGCGCTTCCGGCGCGATATCAAGACTGAATTTTCTCGTTACAGGATCGAACGTGAGCCAGCCGAACCGTTCGCCATGCATGATCACCAGATCCGCACGATCGACACCGCCGGTTTTGTTCAGGAGGAGAATTGTTGCGAGCGGGACAGTGCCAAAGCGCTCGTACACGAGTTTTTTGATAAGGCTTGCGTCCGCTGCAAGTGCCGGGCGCACATCGTATGGCCGAAGGAGCTCGATCTTTTTCCCTTCTTTTCCACACGCACAGCTCTTCGCAATCAGGGGGACATTGCAATGCTCGCACCAGTAGAGGATCTTTTTTACCGGCGGTTCGCGTAACACACACATTGATTGCGCGCTTCAGGAGATAAGAGAAACGATTGGGGGATAGTGTGCGATTGGCACATTGGCCGGACGGATACATGGTGGAAAGGGTCGGACACTACCCCCCTTGAGATTTTAACACTAAAGTATATACAAAAGGAATCCCGAATGAACATTGGTGAAGGTACCATGGTGAAGTTAACCGCAGAGATGAAAGAGGCATTTGCGAAAATGAAGGTGTTCCCGGTTGCCACTGCAACAAAAGACGGCACTCCGAACGTGATCCCTCTCGGTATAGGATGGCTCATGAGTGATGATACAATCTGGTTTATAGACAATTTTATGAACAAGACGCTCTCTAACCTGCGCGTAAATCCCAAGATCGCGCTCTTTATCTGGGGGCCGGAGATCAAGGGCTGCTACCAGATCAAAGGTGTGGCTGCCATGAAGACAAGCGGCAAGGAATACGATGAAATGAAGGCAAGGATCAACGAGAAGAATCCGGCCCTCCCGGCACGCTCGCTCGTCATCGTGAAGATCACAGAGGTCTTCGAGTGCAAACCCGGCCCGACAGCCGGCGCAAAAATTCTCTGATTTTTTTATTCGCTTACCATTGGGGATACGAAGGATTTTTCGGGGCGCAGCCGGTTTATCGGATTATTGTATAACGCAGTGAATACCAGATGATGTCAAAAAAATATTGTAGATTAACTGCTTTTACTTCTGACCGGGCTTTGAACCCGGGGCCGCAGCCACCACCTGGAGCGATTCGGTAATCTCGGGAAGTAATTCGGCCGGAATCCCGATCACCATCTCGCCATCCTCTATGCCGGAAAACTTCCGTGAGCCATCGCATCCAAGTGAGAAGTTCACCTTCCCGTTTAAGTAGGTCTGGGCGCATGCATCGGAACAGACCGACTGGATCCCGGCAAATTCCGCATTGATTCGCCCCCCTAGCCGGAACAGCACGCTCTGGGCGAGTTTCAGCATCGCCCACGGACTCGCAACAATAAGGACAACCTGCGGATCAAACGGTGTCTTTTCAAGGGGAGCATAGAGTGTTGCATATGTTTCACGGGTCTGGAGGTGCAAGACGCGGTCGATGGTCCGCTTACAGGCAGCGGTACTTTCGAATTTTCCCAGCTTGAAGTAAAAGTCACCCGTCCTCAGGCTCTCGGTGATCTCCCTGAGACCCAGCGCCCATGCGCCACCGTTGCATTCGTGCTTTACAGCAGTTGAATAAAAGATCCGTCCTTCTTTCCTTGCAATGCCAACCATGGCGCAGTGCCGTATGGTCTTGTCGAGCTCCTGCATTCCCGCCGGAATGTCTTCTATCTTTGTCGCAAACCTGAATGCAACGGGAGATCCGGCGAGTTTTAAGTATTTTTTCAGGGTCTCGGATGCCTCACCATAATTGATCGGAATTTTCATAGCTGATGTCATATAGCCTAACCTCATAGTTCCGTACAACGGGGAACTGTATATCTACAGCATGTGAGAGAATTTATTTAAACATAGTGACAGTGACACGCATG
>Ga0307378_10006062_pt1 | contig 16657 bp, 19 predicted proteins | sample UN1MG_FD_202238 | JGI IMG/M metagenome (GOLD analysis project Ga0307378, IMG submission 202238) | Soil microbial communities from Risofladan, Vaasa, Finland - UN-1 | ecosystem: Environmental > Terrestrial > Soil > Coastal area > Acid sulfate soil | place: Finland: Risofladan, Vaasa | collected... | reverse complement strand
CTTTTAGCGGAAATATTTGTCTGTGTTAGTCAGCGTGTGTCTGCGGTTAAATAGAAGCTAGGTGAAAAAAGGTGAGGCATAACCACAAACGCATATTAATCACCGGCGGTGCAGGATTCTTAGGGTCCCATCTCTGTGATCGTCTGATGGATGATGGAAACGACCTCTTATGTTTAGACAATTTCTTTACCGGCTCAAAGCAAAATATCAGGCATCTCATCGGAAAACCCAATTTTGAATTGATACGCCACGACCTGGTAAATCCCATATTCCTTGAAGTGGATGAGATTTATAATCTGGCCTGTCCCGCATCTCCTATTCACTATCGGTATAATCCTGTCAAGACCGTAAAAACCTGTGTCATGGGGGCTATCAACATGTTGGGCCTTGCAAAGCGGGTCAAGGCAAAGATTCTTCAGGCCTCTACCAGCGAGGTCTATGGTAATCCGACAATACATCCGCAAAAGGAGGATTACTGGGGCAATGTCAATACCATTGGGCTTCGGTCCTGCTATGATGAGGGAAAGCGTTGCGCAGAAACCATCTTTTTTGATTATCACCGCCAGAACAAGGTCAATATCAGGGTGGTCAGGATCTTTAATACCTACGGCCCCAGGATGCACCCGAACGACGGCCGGGTTGTCAGCAACTTTATTGTACAGGCCTTAACAAACAAGGATATAACGGTGTATGGAGATGGCTCCCAGACCCGCTCTTTCTGTTATGTGAATGATATGATAGAAGGTTTGATCCGGATGATGAAGGGCCCGGATGACTTCATAGGCCCGGTGAACTTGGGAAACCCTCGTGAATCCAGTATTTTAGAACTCGCAGAGATGATCATCAGGTTAACCGGCAGCAAATCCAAAATCATCTTTAAGCCCCTTCCACAGGATGATCCCCTTCAGCGCCAGCCAGACAACACCTTGGCCAAAGAGAAGCTTCAGTGGGAGCCATGTATAGATATCGAACAGGGGCTTAAAAAGACCATTGAATATTTTAGAAGTGCACTGGCCGATCTTTAAGGCCTGCTGTTTTTGTTTTTTTTGAGAGAAACATGCCTTTTGCCGGTCAACATTAAAAATACTCACGAAGACTGTTCCAGCAGCTCTGTTGTTCCTTACACTTTGTACCTTGAACCTTTATTAACCAATAACCATTATCCTCCAACCAGCAACGAGTATCCACCATTCAGAATCAAGATCCAGTACCCAAAAAGTAATTGAATTATTTAAGGACGTCCCTATTGTCACTAACTGCCACGCCCTCTTCCATAAAATATTCCAAATTGGAGGTTGGGAATGAATTGGAAGAGTAATTTCTTGGGTGAGGGGGAAGGTTGCAGGCCACAGAGAAAGCGGGCGACTTAACAAACCAACCCTCTGACATAGATCGCAATGTGAGTCCACCTGATGGCACCTGTGCTTCGCTGCACTGGGTACAACCGGATCGTTCGAGAAAAAAGGGAAGTGTTTATGAACCTGGTGCTAATAGGCCCGTATCCTGTTGATCCCGCCCGAGTTGAGAGGGGCGTGGAGGCAGTGACCGTAAATCTTGTAGAAGGACTTAAGCTCGTTGACGGTTTGAATATCGAGATCATTTCATTCCGGGGAGGCGAAAAGCAGGACCAGACTGCAACGATCAACGGCATCAGGGTACATTTCCTCCGTCCCACCAAACGACTCGGGACTATTACTTTTGGAGCACTAGACAAATATAGGACACGGTGCAAAATAGAGGAGTTAGAGGTGGATATTATCCATAATCAATACCATTTCGCTTACCCGTACCTGTTTTCAAAACCTCCAGCACCAATCATCACAAATGTACATGGGATAACCTTCAAGGAGGCTCCGTTTGAGAACGAGCGATTTGACCGGCTGCGTGCGATCCCGCGCATCTATCTTGAGAAGACTGTTCTTCACAGAGCAGCGAACATTATCTGCGTATCCGAATACGTGAGGGAAACCATAGCGCCTCTGACAAGAGCGAAGCTCTATGTGGTGGAGAATCCTGTAAGCAGGCGGTATTTTGAAGCAGGGAATCGTGAAATCCCCAACAGGGTCTTGTTTGTCGGAACCATTATCAAGAGGAAGAATGTGCTCGATTTGTTGAAAGCGATCAACCTGCTGCGTCGTGACATAGAAGTGAGTCTGCATATCGTGGGTGTTGCTGAGGAACTCTATTATTATGATATCCTCAGGGAGTATGTGCGAGAGAACAGCCTCGAGAAGCATGTGAACTTTTGCGGACCTTTGTCGGAGGAAGAACTTTTGAAGGAATATGAAGAGTGCTGTATTGTTGTTCTTCCTTCCTTTGAAGAATCTGCAGGCATGGTTCTTCAGCAGGCCATGGCTGCTGGAAAGCCGGTAATAGCGACGCGGATCGGTGGCATTCCGTGCATTGTCATGGATAAGGTGACGGGATGGCTTACCGAACTGGGTAACGTTCGGGAACTGGCGGATAAAATAGGCGCGCTCTTGGAAAACAAAGGGCTGCGAAAGAGCATGGGAGAAGCAGGAAAAAAAGAGGCCCTTAGGCGGTTTCGGCCAGAAGTGATTGCCAGTGCGACCCATGACGTCTATCGAATGGTACTGGGTTCCCGGTGGTAGCATGAGCAGAGAAAAGAACGCCATCTCAGGGTACCAGCATGTAGTCAAAGGTGATGCAGCGTCCCTAAGTGCCTGTGCCCTAGCTGGAGTCAGCGTGGGCTTTCTCCTCCTGATCCTAAGTAGCAGGGAGGTGAGGTGGCCTATTGGCTTCACGGTACTTCTCCTTTTTGCCATCCTCCTTGCAATAGTGAAACAGAAAAAAATGTTTCTTCTCTGCGCTCTCTTCATCAGTTTTGTTATCAGGACAAACATCAATTTATGGTTACCCCATGCAACGCGTTTTTTAACGGGCTCTGGAACGACCTCGACTGCTGTAGAACTGTTTGCCTTTGACCCAGCTCTTATCCTGCTGTCATTCTATATCCTTCTCACTCGTAACAAGAACAAATTCAAAGAATTCAAGACAAGCGACATTGCGTCTCTCCTCTTCCTTTTTTTCTGTATCCTTTCCTTGTTCAACAGCTTTTATCCGAATCTCACCTTGGTCCGTCTCCCGGTGATGTTAAGGATGCCCCTCATTTATTACTGTGTGAGCCGAGGGCTAACCACCGAACGCGAGTTAAAGACGCTGGCGTGGGTGATCATCGCCCTCGTTTTTTTGGAAAGTGGCTTGGCAATCTTGCAGACGGCCTTCGGGTCCTCCCAATGGATGGCCAGCATTATGGAGCGGCAGGAGCAGGTATCTTTTGTCGAGGCAGGCGCTTTTGAGGCGAGGCGGGCTACGGGTACCATAGGTTATACTACCGTCTTTGCCCAGTGGATAGGTATGCTATCACCCCTCGCACTTGCGTTCGCAGTCTTTTGCAGAGGTAACCTAACGCGATTGACCGCTGGAATCACTTACACTCTAGCCGTTATCGCTCTTATCTTGGCCGTTTCGCGGGCAGAATGGATAAATCTCCCCATCGTCTTCGCCATCTTCTTGGCAATCTGGTTTCGCAAGGCAAAGATAAATCGCCCATCCTCCGCACTCGTTTTCGCCGCGATATTCGTTGTCGTGGTTCTGGTAGTGGGCTTCCAGTACAACTTAATTGTGGCGAGGCTCACAGGGCCTGATTCTGAATCAGCCTATTCCAGGCTACCGATGATGAAAGTGGCCGCTCGTGTGATTGCCAATAACCCCATCTTCGGTGTTGGTCTCCATAACTATACTCAGGTGATGCGCTCCTATGGCAGCGCGGAGCTATTACCCGGCTGGAACTTCGGGGTGCATAATAGTTTTCTCTACCTCTTGGCCGAGACAGGCATCTTCTGCCTTGTGACCATGCTCTTTCTTTGGTTCATCACTTTCAAGCGGCTCATTTTTTGCTTGAAGAACGACGACAGTTTCCTTTGGAAGCTGGCCGCAGGCATGCTGTGTGGATTGACAGCCCTGTTTATCCATTCCCAGGTAGAAGAAGGCTTTCATATCCATCAGGCTCTCAATACCATGCTCTGGGCATACTTTGGCTTTGCAGCAGCGCTGAAAGCGATGGTTGTTCGGCAAGGCCGTGCCAAGGAGGGCCGATGACGCATGAGTTTGTGGCACGTTTCGTGCGGGGTGTAGCCGGGGTTGGGCTCGGCACGCTCATCCAGATCCTTCTGGGTTTGCTCGCTTTTCTCATAGGTGCCCGTTGGCTACCGAAGGACCAGTTTGGCGCCTTTGTCCTCTTTCAGGTCATTGTTCTGTTCTTTCTCATGATAGCCGATGTTTTCTTGCAGAAAGTCTCGATCACGAGGTTCCTGATTGCAGAACCAGATGCGGCTAATGATATTATCATCACAGCCCTCTCTTATAAGCTGCTTTTTGGTGTGGGGATCGGCTGCACGGTTTTAGGACTCAGACCTCTTGCCGATTATCTTTTTCAGTCACCGGGGCTATCACGACTCTTCATCTATCTTCCCCTTTTCTTTCTCTTCAGTAGCCTTGATGAGCTTCTCTTCTCTATCCTGCAAGGCATGCACAGATACAGGGAAATTGCCCTTTCCCAAGTGGTCACGGGTTTAACGAGATTATGCGTTGTCACGATTCTCCTGGTGTTCATCCACATGGACGTGATGGGGCTTCTCTATGCTTTTCTGTTTTCCTTGGCAGTATCCATTTTATTTCAATGGTGCTGGGTTGGGGTCAGGCCAGGGTTCAGCCTTCATCGCGCCCTGTATGTACGGCTCTTTCGCTTCGGATTTCCCCTGGGACTGAACAGCATCCTTACGTTCTTTTTTGCTAAGTTAGACCGGTTTCTCCTCGGCGCGATGGTAGGTCTCTCTGGGGTTGCGTCGTACGAAGTTGCTGCGAAGATCCCCGACAATCTTCAACGCCTCTATCAAGCCTTTCAGTCTGTTTTCTTCCCCAGTATGTCAGAACTATTCTCTCAGGGCAGGCGCCAAGAAGCTGAGGCTGTCCTAAACAATAGCCTTCGCCTGATTTCTTTTGTGAGTATTTCTGCCGCCCTATTTGTCCTACTATTCCAGGACGGACTTATGCGACTTCTCTTCTCGGCTAAGTATGTCGGATCTGCTCCTGCATTTAGCCTGCTTATGATTTCCCTCAACATGGCTCTCTCCGGAAACTTGATGGGTACAGCCCTCGTAGCCGCTGGCCGTTCGGACCGACCCGTGCGAATAAGCATTGTTATGACGGTGGTCACTCTCTGTGGCAATCTCCTGTTTATTCCGGCCTTTGGTTTCGTGGGAGCCGCTTTGGCAGCACTGGTGGCAAACTATTGCACCAATCTCACGACGAGCATCTGGTATCTTCGAAAAGAGGGGATCATGATCAGTTGGAAAGACTTGTTGAAGCCCATCCTTCTCTTTGCCGCTTACGCAGCCTTTATCTTGCTTCTAAAACCGGAAAGTTTTGCTTTCAAGACCGCGCTCGTTTGTCTCTTTGTTCTGTCCGGAGTTCCTTTATCGATAGTATCCAAAAGAGATCTTTGTCTGATACTAAGTGCCTTTCACTCCAAGAATTTCGTCACGGAGCCTATGAAGTAGATCCAATGGATTGTTTTAAAATCGCTATTGCTATGGGCTGTACGAGGGGAAAGAGAGCGGGACTCGGCAGTTTAGTGACTAACCTACCCGAATCCATACAGGGCTATCTTGGCCTTTTTAACGCAGCCACCATCCGTATTAACCTAGGACGGGGAGAAAATGAATGACAAACTTGATAACTGGAGGGGCCGGGTTTATTGGCAGTCATTTGGCAGAATACCTGCTTGATAGAGGGGAAGAAGTAATAGTCTTAGATGACCTGTCGACCGGCAGTTACGACAATATCAGACATCTCTCGGGGAGAATTGGGTTCACTTACTACATTGGGAAAGTGGAGAATGAGAAGCTTCTTGGCATAATTATTGAGAAGGTGCAGAAAATCTACCATTTGGCTGCGGCAGTGGGCGTGCAACTTATCGTTGATGATCCTGTCCGCACAATAGAAACAAATATAAATGCCACCCAAGCCATTCTTGAAAATGCCGTAACTTATGGCAAGCCGGTTCTAGTCACCTCTACGTCTGAAGTATACGGGAAAGGAAATTCACCTTTTTCTGAAAACGACGATGTTGTATATGGTCCAACAAGCCGTTCTCGGTGGAGTTATGCGATTTCAAAAGCGGTTGATGAGTTTCTGCTTCTCGCTTATCATAGGCGAAAAGGATTGCCGGGGGTTATTGTTCGTCTTTTCAATACAGTGGGCCCTCGGCAAATTGGCCGGTACGGAATGGTTGTTCCTCGGTTGGTTCAACAGGCGCTAGCTGGAGGGCCGCTCACCATCTACGGTACGGGAGAGCAAACCCGCTGTTTCGCTCATGTACTCGATGTTGTTCCTGCTCTTCACTCCTTAATGAACTGCGCAGAAGCGACGGGGAAGGTAGTAAACGTTGGAAACGATGTGGAGGTCTCGATCAATGAACTGGCCGATCTGATTCGAAACGCACTAAACCCACAACTGCAAATCATTAAAGTTCCGTACGAGGAGGCGTATGGTCCTGGTTTTGAAGATATGGGGTCTCGTAAACCAGTCTTGGAAAGAGTCAGAAGCCTAATCGGCTATACGGTGAAATTTGGCCTCCCGGAGATCATTCGTGACGTGATTGATTTTAACAAGGGCTTATGGAAAACCGGGTTGCCGTAGAAATGTTGAACTCCATGAAACAAGTTAATGAATTGGATTACTGAAGGCGGAGGTCCACGATGGACACTTCCCGAGCCTCAATTCAATGATTGAAGGCGACAGTGGAGACCTCAATGAATGTCTAAGTCAAGGCTGTACGCTAAAAGTCTCAGAAATGATCGAAAATTCAGAGAAGCGACACTTTGGGCGCGGTTTACCACAGTCAGAATATGGCTTTTCCAGGCTTTGGTTCGTCGGTCTTCCTCAACTGTCCATATTAGATACTATTGAACCGAAGGGTTATTGAGGTGACCCTTAGCATAACACTCTGAGGGTGCTTATGATAGTGGCGATGGATGTAAACTTTTGCCGCGCGCAGCGCGCGGGCATCGGAAGTTATGCTATTAATCTTTTGCGGAGCCTTGAGAAAGCGGACGCGAATAATAGGTATCTTTTATACACATTTTTTTCAAAAAAACGAGGGTTTGAAATCGACAAGAGTGGTTTGCCTGTGCAAGCCAATTTCCATTTGAAGACTGTTCCGCTTCCTTTTAGGCTGGCACGGTTTCTACTTCGAACTTGGTCGGTTCCGATTGAGTGCATGATCGGGTCGTGCGACGTCCTCCATGGTTTGGCCTTTTCAGCGCCAAAGACAAAGCGTGCGAAGTTGGTCATTACCGTCCACGATTTAGCCTTTCTTTTGTTCTCTGAACAGGGGTTTAGCAACCCACAGTTCATGAAGTATGAGGCGCCATATTTTGCCGATTGTGCTAGAAGGGCAGACAGAATTATAGCGGTTTCCGAAAATACGAAAAAGGACATCGTCAGGCTACTCTCTATACGAGAGGATAAAGTCACTGTTGTGTATGAAGCCGCTGATCCGATTTTTAAACCAATTGACAATAGAGAGATTCTAGAGCATGTGCAATTTAAGTATAAACTTCCACTTAATTTTATATTGCATGTTGGCACTATAGAACCTCGCAAAAACATCGTCTCTCTGTTAAATGCTTACAAACTTTTTAAAACTCAAAAGAAGGGGGACCATAAGCTTGTCTTGGTAGGAAAGGATGGTTGGTCTTACGAAACCGTGTATTCGACCATTACTGGCCTGCACCTAGAGGATGACGTAATGAGCTTAGGTTACCTGCCCGAAGATGACCTGCCGGCACTGTATAACTTAGCCGACGTATTGGTATACCCATCGAAATATGAAGGCTTCGGCCTTCCGGCCCTCGAAGCTCTGGCGTGCGGAACTCCAGTGATTGCATCGAACAAATCTTGTTTCCCTGAAATTTTGGGGGATGCAGCCGTGTTGGTTGATTCCGATGATTGCAATGATCTGGCGGAATGTATGCATTCGGTAATATCTGGCGCCAGTTCTCGGGTAGTCATGAGACAAAGGGGCTTTGAGAGAGCGAAATTATTCTCCTGGGAGCGTGCAGCCAAAGAAACACTGGAAATTTATGAAGGCCTTTGCTGAGTGGGGGATAGGCCCTTTAGAAAGCCTCCTCTATGAGCTTTATTATCTGTCGCGAGAAGCACTTTCGTTTTATATAGTTACCACGAAATCTCTACGTACGCCTAATTAATGGAGCCGCGATGAAACGCACAAAAATAGTCTTTCTTACTTCTTCCATGCAGATCGGGGGCCAGGAGCAGTATATAGCACAGCAGATCATTAATCTGGACAAATCGCAATTCGATGCAACTCTTTGCTGTCTCAAGACTTCTGGGCCGATGGCCAACAGGGTTGTGGCTCAAGGTATTGAGTTGGTCTCTGACTTTCAGCGCTTTAAGTACGACCTGTTTTCGCTCTGGCGACTGATCCGCTTTCTTCGCGTCCGTAAACCGGATATTTTGTATATATTTGATTTTAGAAACGTACTTTTCATTGGTCGGCTCGCGGCAAAAATCGCAGGTGTCCCCTTGGTTGTTATTTCGTGCCAAAAAATGGCTTTACATGAAAAAAAGGGAAGCTACGGTCGTTTAGATCGACTGCTTATGCCCCTGTGCGATCATGTCATTGCTGCCGCTGAAGCTCATCGAGATTCGCTTATCAAGAACGACAAACTCAGCCCCTATAAAGTTACTGTAATCCACAACGGGATAGACAGAGGCCGCATAGAGCAAGATACGAGAGAGCAGGTGAGAAGGAACGAACTCGGGATATCCGAATCGACAAGGATAATCGGTACTGTTGCGCGACTAAGTAAGGTAAAATCTCAGGACGTCTTGCTTGAGGCGACCAGAATTGTAGCGAATAGTGTACCCGATGTGCGGTTATTGATCATCGGAGATGGCCCTGAGAGACGGACATTGGAAAAAAAGGCTTGCGATCTCAGAATCCAAAGCATTGTTAATTTTCAGGGATTCAAAAAAAATGTGGCTTCGATAGTAAAACTGTTTGATGTTTTCGTTCTCCCTTCGGTGTCTGAGCTATTCTCTGCTGCCACCTTAGAGGCAATGCTCTTGAGCAAGCCAGTCGTCGTGACGGAAGTAGGAGGCATGCCGGAGATGGTTCTATCCGGAATAACTGGATATGTTGTGCCGGCTGGAAACGCGGAAGCGCTTGCCGAAAGAATTCTGGATCTTCTCCGAGATCCGCACCACGCCGAATCCTTAGGCAGGGCCGGGAGGCAACGTGTTTTAGAGCACTTTACGATTGAGCGTGAGGTTCGTCAAATAGAGTCATTGTTCAAAAAGCTACTGAATAAGGCTGACGAAAACTAAATTTTTGCCTCTTACCTCAGAAAGCAACCAAGGTCAGATGGTTGCAATGACTCAATGATCAGGGTGAGGCTGAAAGGGTTGCCTTTAATGGCGGCTGGAGTTAACCAGATCATAGGGGCACGGAAGTCGTGATGACGCAGAAAAAAGTGTTGGTTAATATCCTTACTTATAATTCTGAGAAATACATCCAGTCCTGCATCGAATCGGTTCTGAAACAGACTTACCCCCATATAGAGCTTATTGTGACGGATAACGCGTCAGAGGACGGATCGGTAGACAAGGTGTCACGTCTTTTTCCTATTCTCCCCCTCTGGAGGAATGAAGAGAACATCGGCTTTGCCCGGGCTCACAACGCTGCAATCGAAGCGGGACAGTTCGATTACTATCTCCCCCTCAATCCCGATGTTATCCTTCATCCCCGGTTTGTAGAGGAGGTAGTTACCGCCGTGGAAAGGGACCCAAGCGTCGGTTCCGCGAACGGGAAGATTTTTTTTCTCACACCGAAAGGAGAGAAGACGGAGTATATATATTCGACAGGTGAGGAATTTAGCAGAGCTAGGCGGAGTTCTCCTCGGGGCTACAAAGAGAAGGACAGCCCGATCTTCGGCCAGGAAGCCTATGTCTTTGGTGCTAACGGCGCGGCCCCTCTCTACAAACGAGAATTTCTGGAGGCAATTAAGATCAACGACTACTACTTTGATAAAGATTTTTTTATGTACGGGGAAGACGTGGATTTGGGCTGGAGAGGCGTTCTCTTAGGCCACCGCTGTCTATACGTGCCGAAGGCTGTAGCCTACCACTATGGCTTTGGCTCTGGGGGCCTGAAAGAGAAGTTTATCCAGTACCAATATGAGAGAAACCGATTCATGCTGATCTACAAAAATGATTTAGCTAAATACTTCATCGCTGATATTCCATTTTTTGTTTTTCATGAATGCTCCAATTTTCTTTTTTACCTTCTTTCTTCTCCCGGAAGAGTGGTTCAGTATGTTAAAGCGATTTCCGGGTTTCTAAAGTTGTTTCGACAGAAAAGAGCGGAACGCTTGGAGATAATGGCCCGGATGCGGGTGGATATAAATGAATTGAGAGGCTTCTATCATACGCCTATTTTTCTGAAGCTTATAAGGCGACGACTATTCTTCAAACTCGAATAGACTGTCTTATACATATGAGCATCTGAAGGCTACCCCCCATATTTCTTTTCAGTATGGTTTCTATGACCTCGGCATAGCAGTCCGGTGGTATGGGGCGCATCATCCGACGCCACTATGAACATTCGTTGGTGTTCGGCGTATCGAGGGGAGCGCACAGTAGGGCAATGGGGATTTCTGATGTTGGTGTTGAGCCAGTATATATACAGAAACTGTTATACAGCAATGCGGAATCTGATGGTGTCGTCTGCAGCCAAACGGTAGAACATGTAGCTTACATCAAAAGAGGAGAGAATCAGATAAATGCGTTTTTAAAGATCATTAGGCTCCTCACAAGAATCTGTGGGTAGATAAATAGGCTTTTCAAATATAAGTTACTGAAATAACAGTTATATTATGTCGCTGTATTGCTTCTCTATCTATCTTGGCTCTCGGGGTACGTTTTTAACAAAATTCGCAGTAAGAAACGCTGAACCCGAGGGCCCTCAACGTTTGGGAAGTGCACTGGAAAGGTATCAGAGTTACCTAACATCCCGACCTAAATTCAAGTAGTTACGAGACATAAAACAGAATCGAAATGCGGTTTTCAGTTCCCAACGTCATGGCCCAGCGCCTTGTGGAAAACTTTCGGATCAAATTGCAGACCCACTTTTAACCCACAGATTCTTGTGAGGAGCCGATCATTAAGTTCAGGTATGCCAAAAATACGGTATTTTGGCGTTGTATCAAAGACCGCCGACTTTGGTCGCATATTAGCCGCAAGCGTGATTTTCTATTATCATGTCGGCAAGCTTACGCATTATCCATACTTCGAAGTTGGTGAGTATGCTGTCGGTTTCTTCGTGATCTTATCCGGGGTGGCTTATACCGCGTTTTCTCAAACGAAGGTGAACAGTCCTTCCGATTATTGACGATATCTGCGAACTAGGTTCGTGGCTATCTTTTCCGTTTTTGTCCCTATAAATATTTTCATTTATTTCATCAGTTTCATTCATCCCTCAAGACTAGGCCGCTCCTTCACTATCCCGGAACTTGTTCTGAGCACCAGTGGGCTCAGCCAGTATTTCGACTTCCGCTATTTAAGTACGTTGATGTGGTTCATTCCCTTTGTGATACAGATTTATGTATTCCTTCCCTTTATTGATTGGGTGGTTCAAAAAGTTAAGCCTGCGATCGTGGTCTTAAGTTCGTTCGCACTATCGTATGCGCTCATTACGCTGGTGTTTTCTTACACTCCGACGAGCGCCTTGGTTATCTGTCGGAACTGGTCTCCGCTTTTCCGAATGCCTGAGGTAGTTATTGGTGTGATCTTTGGGAGACGCGTCTTGTGTCGTACCAATTCTAGACCTGGCATTGCATGTCTCTTACTCTATATCGCTATTTCTCTTATGATTTCTCTAATGGCGACGAGATATTCCAACACCTTGGCGTATATACTCTCTCTGCCTTGGAATGGCTTTGTCATGACAATAGTTATTGTTGCTTCAGCCCTGTTCTTGCTATGCCTGCCAACATACCTCACAGGCCAACTGCCTTTGAGACCTCTCGGTCAAGCTTCTTTCCCATTTTTTTTGGCTCATGGTGTACCGATGTTATACATATATGTACGGTTCGGTAGCGTGATTTTCCCCTGGGCTACGTTATTTTTGCTGTGTTGGGCAGGTTCGGTTTTACTAATAGTCACTCTGGGTCGTATCCCTGGAGCTATAGCTACGGCCAAAAGGGTATTCTCGTGAGGGTCCGGCGAAAAGCCACGATACAAAAGGACGATTGCCCTAAATAGGCGAAAACGTGAAAAACCAGAACTGTGTAGAATGCTGAACCAATGCATAGCCAAATGAAAATTTGCCTCGTTTCTTCCTCAGGTGGGCACTTGTCCCAACTTATTTGCCTGAAAGAGGTTTGGGGGCAAAGGGAGCATTTCTTCGTCACCTTGCGTAATTATGCTGCGGATGAACTTCGCGAACACTCCAGAGTATACATCGTTGATTGGGCGAACCGGCGACATCCGGTCAAGCTTTTAAAGCTCGCCATCCAATGTCTGGTCATACTATTGCAGGAACGGCCAGATGTTATTCTAAGCACCGGTGCTGCAGTTGGCTGTCTGATCTGCATTCTCGGGAAATTGTTAGGGAACAAAATAATATGGATAGACACCCTATCTCATGTAGATAGGTTGACTCTCTCAGGTAATATCATTCGGCATTTTGCGGACTTATTTCTTGTACAGTGGCCCGAACTGGCTCAGAAATACAAGCAGGCCGAGTATGTCGGTGCAATAGTATGATTTTTCTTAGCGTAGGCTCTGAATTTCAATTCGGTCGTCTAGTAGCTGCTATAGATAGACTGATAGGTGAATCGCTTCTTACGGAAGAGGTTTTTGCCCAGATAGGGTATGGAGGTTTTCAACCGCAACACATGCAATGGGTTGCTACAATGCCGCGAAGCACGTTCAATAGATATATCCAGGAATCAACTGCAGTCATTAGCCATGCAGGTATGGGCACAATAATAGAGTGCCTCCGGATGGATAAGCCGCTACTAGTAATGCCGAGACTAAAACGCCACAAAGAGCACGTGAATGACCATCAAGTTGGGACGGCGAAGAAATTCGAGGAAAGAGGCAGCATATTGGTCGCCTACGACACCGGAGATCTCCCTCCTAAGATCAATCAACTGAAGAGCTTCCACCCGTCTCCTGCATCTCTAATTTCCCGGAAAGCCATGGTGGATTACATAAATCGATTCTTGGAAGACTTGAGCGGTCGTATCTGAAAAATACTATCTTGTTGGCTCCCGGTTAGTGTGTGTGAAGTGTGGGAACGTTGTCAATTTGCAAACTTAAAGCCTGAATTTTATAAGTATTATCTGTAGGCCGCCCACGCGATGGTAAAGTAATTTTAAGATGAAGCCGATGTGAATCTATGGAGGATACGAATCAAAAACAGTTCGCGCTTAGTTATGCACTTCTGATGTATATGGTAGGTGTCGTATTACTCATCACTCTCATACCATTTCAATTCCACATTCCTCAAAGAATATTATTTAGCATATGGGACATTTATGTAAACGATAGTATTACTAATTTTGTTTTATTTCTTCCCCTTGGATTTTTATTCAGGCTTTCACGCAGGAGGCATAAAGATACGCTATGTGTACGCGCCTTAGGCTTTGGCATATTGGTAAGTGTGGTAATAGAAATCACTCAGGTATTTTTACTCGGGCGATATGCCTCAGTCATTGATGTGATGCCAAATGGGGCATGGGCTTGGGTGGGAGCACTCATATTTACTCTCATACAACGTCATGTGAATCAATCGCGTATCACCGGGGTTTTTGCCCTGGAGCTCCCCCTGATGAATTTAGTGAAGATGGGGTCAAACCCCATATTTTGATTATAGGCTTTGGTATGCCAATTCAAGAACGATGGTTGAAGCAAAACTGGGACCGTCTTGAATGCAATGTTGCTTTCACTGGCGGGGCCGTGTTTGATTATATATCTGGCGAATTGCGTCGACCTCCTCGCTGGATGACAAGTCACGGTCTAGAATGGCTGGGCCGACTTATAATCGAACCCCGCCGTCTTTGGAGGCGCTACATAATTGGCAATACTCTATTTCTATGGCGGGTGGTTAAGCAAAGGTTCGGTTGGTTGGATCTGAATTGAGATTGGGACTTTTTGCATTAGGGATCGTAAATCTAACTTTACTTATTATGCCTAAAGCGGATATACTTCTCTAACAAGCTAGGGGTAGATAATATGTATATTGGTAGGTGGTTTGATAATTTGGTACTCAAATGCACCAATATCAACACCAACCCCTTGGGGAACATTATTCCCCAAAAAATCCTTAGTGATTCCGACATTTGTTCCAGCATCTATACATCTTGAGCTTCCTCTGAGTTGAAAATTCTCATTGGCAGGATTGACCATGTTTGGATCTGTATATAAATCTGCTCCCACAACACTCAATCCATTCCATTTTTCTAAGTTTGAACTACCTGCACCATTCCAGAAATACCAATTCTCATTGGTGCTATACCAACAGTTTGAATCTAAATCGATCTCGTTATCCGACGTGCTAGAATCAATGTATAACGCATATACAGATGGTCGGATAGCATAGGCGATGTTATTCTTAACCTTATTATTTTTATTCAAATCACTTATGGAACTTGAAAGCCTAATCTCTCCCTTTTTTCCCAATTCCCCTGAACTATTCTTGCAATTTCCATAGCACGTATTTCCATAGACTTCATTATTAGCAGCATCATACAGAGTAATTCCGGGGCCATCATTGTTGAAACAAACATTATAATAAACTTTATTATTATTACACCATCTATCACACTCTATTCCACTGCCTTCATATCCTGCGCTCACTATTCCATTTATTTTATTCCTTCTAATTACATTATGACGTCCAGTGTCATCATCTGCTGAAGCTGAATAAATTAATATACCGACGCATTCTACACCAAGCTCCGTATTATGCCCACAGTTATAGATTTCATTGTCTTCGATTATCCAGTAATTAACTCGGCAGAACATTCCAAAATCGAAAGCATTGTAAATAACGTTTCCTTTTATTATGGTTTCAGAACCAGATGTAGACCCTGTGTGTGGATTAGCGTTGATTCCATTGCCTGTTAAGTCATAGATTAAGTTATTTTGAATTATGTTGTCTCCCCCAGCATTATCATAAATCGCAATTCCATGTCTGCTACCTGTCATAATGCAGTTTTGTACGGTTATATTATCTGAAATTCCGCCTATTGTTATGGCTCCGTGAAGACTATTACTGCATTTAATCCCATCTATAACAATATACCGTTTATTCGCAATTAACACGGCATAATCTCTTTCTGATCCTCCGCTTATAGCCGGCTTATCACCAACTCCATAAGCGCCAAATGTAATAGGATTTCCTTCTATCCCAGAGGAAGGAATATTAAGTTGTTCTCTCCAGATTTCACCCTTCTTGAATAAAATGTAGTCGCCAGGTTGAAAGCTTGACGAATTGACCTTTGCTATGGTCTTCCAAGCACTGGATGTAGAGAGGCCGTCATTGCTGTCATTGCCATCCGTGGCATCGATGCAATAGGTCGCGGCAATCGTAGGAGACAATTTTAAAAAGGAAACTAATATTGCTAAAATTGAGAATTGAAGTATTTTCTTTAAAATATTATTAGACATAGGTTTGCTCTTACTAAGACTCAAAGTGCAAGGTTTGAGGTTATAGGCTTTAATAGTTTAATTTTTTTAATCCCGCCACAAAGACTCGAAGACACTAAGATTAAACTAACGCTTATCAGAGGCAATATCAACACGAGAAATAGTGTCGTCGGAAAAAAACCGAATCTCAAAAGGCACCAGCTCATTCCCACAAGCGGCAACAGACTCCATCGCACGATCATCCGCAAACTTTCATGTCCTGAAATGAAGTCTGCTATTGGTGGAGAGTAAGTGTAATACAGGCGAACAAAAGACCTTCCCATTTTATTGATTAACAGAAAATGATCCCGGAATTGGCGCAGCAGCTTGACGTGAGGTTCTAATGGTGAACCATAGGCAGCCGTCGCAATAAAACAGCCACCACCGCTACTTGATGATGCTGTAGGTACTGAATTGGATGAAGACGGTTCATAACACAATTCAACGGAATTTTCGCTCTCATTGCCATAGATATCATATGCCCTTGAAACGAAATAGTAGGTGAAGTTGTCATCAAGGCCACTGATCGTGCAGATGGTTTCAGTCCCATCCCATGTTTGCCGTAAAAGGGGACGTAGGTTCCAAAACGATTTAAAATTAGACATTGGTCTGAATTTGTGAAGATGGGGTCAAATCCGCCATAAGACCGGCGGGCAGGTCCGCCAGAAAGACGGCGGCCAGGCCCTCGTAAAAGGGGAGGGGGGTTCTATATAATTTTTCGGACGTTCGGCTACGCGGAATTCAATGGGATAGTACTTATTCTTAATAATGGTAACGACACTGTGCAATTAACAATTCATCTTTTTTAGCCTTATAAACAAACCGATGCTCTTTATTGATACGGCGTGACCAATAT
>Ga0307378_10006061_pt1 | contig 16657 bp, 28 predicted proteins | sample UN1MG_FD_202238 | JGI IMG/M metagenome (GOLD analysis project Ga0307378, IMG submission 202238) | Soil microbial communities from Risofladan, Vaasa, Finland - UN-1 | ecosystem: Environmental > Terrestrial > Soil > Coastal area > Acid sulfate soil | place: Finland: Risofladan, Vaasa | collected... | reverse complement strand
CTATTAGTTTTTCTATCTCTAGTTTAGATAATTTATCTTTCTTATTTGGGTTTTTATTTATATAGTTTTCCTTTTTACGTACTATAACTATATCTCCTATGTCGTAGTAACTAGGAAGAATCACGTGCCTACCAGTTCCAAATTTCTTAACAGTATATTCCATAGTAATCAGGTGGTGTTGTGAGGGCTTAGCTGAACGTGCCAATATAGAAAATATTTGCTAACACCCTCACGAAGGTGACTAAATGCTCCGAAGAGTCGACACGTTACTTTATATTAGTTTTATATCTTTATAAATCTATTTACCTTTAGACAGTAGTTCTGGATTATTGTGTATGTTTCCAATTACTTCATAAAATTCAGGATTACTTACCCAATCATCTGAATAATTTTCACGTATCCCATTACTTGTTAATATTTCACCATTAGCTTCTTTTATTCCTATTGGGTGCGAATAGTCTATCCATGCAAATCTACTTAATGGTAATATGTTATCTATAACATACATATAATCATCTTCTACTGAACAAATAATATCTCCTTCATATATTTCTTTTCCATTTTTGTCTTTCTTTCCAGTAAATAAGTCAATATCTAAATTATCAAGACTTACATCACAATAGATATTTAATCCACAATTAAGTCTTGCAGTATTTTTTATTAAGTCAAATCCAACAACATTAACAAATTTATTTTTATTTTTACTCCATGCTCTAAATTTTATTTCTCGCATAATTATACCTCCGTAGGCGAAGATTTAAGTTTTTCAAATCTTATTGGTTTAAGATTACATTCATCAAAATCATCACTAATACACGCTCTTTTACAACTTAATCCATCAGGATAACAACTACCCATACCATAATAAATATATGAACTAGTTCCAAAAGTTTTATATTGATTATAATGTTTACAATTAATACATATTTCATCGCTCATAACAATCAATCACTCCTTTTCTCTATACATTCGGGGCATTTTACGTCAGCTCTTATAACTGAATTTTCTGGAATTTCAGTACTTACTATTTTTCCACAATAATTACACTTCAATCTCATGTCAATCACCCTTATAAAATCAATTCTTTTTGTTTTCCATTTGAAGATTCCACAATTATTGTTGAACCTTTTTCTTTTTCCTCATGTAAAAATCTAAATATTTTTAGACTACGTTTTATGACTTCAGTATAAGTTTCAGCGTTTACTTTTGATTTTAGTTCAGTTAATTCTGAGAGTGCTTTATCTGAAAGATTTAATTGAATAGAAACAATATTACATAATTCCGTATTTTTTATGAACTCTTCTTCAGTCCAATTCATACCTTCTTTAATATCCTCTTTTGCATCTTCAGAGATTATAACTTTTCCATCAGAACCTTTAAATTTATATTTTTTCATTCAATCACCATATTCACGTTAAAAATTCTTTCACTTGCTTTTCATCCATTGGAAGGGTATAAATTTTACCTTTTTTGATTTCTTCTTTTGATTTACAATGATAATTTATTGTTGGGAAATCATAAACCATATATCCTGACGTATTACCATTTACATCTTTTGATTTAATTATTTCAAATCTCATTTTACATCACCAATTTTATACCTTTAGACATTATAAGTATTCTTTATTATGTGATTCAACTATTTTTATATAGTTTTTTAGTAAATCGAATTTATATCGATATAATCTATCAATTAATTCTTCTACTGATTTTATTGATTCTAAAATATCATTATTAGATTCGGTTTTAGGTAAAATATTTATTCCTACTCTGTTTTTTTCTTTACTAATTGAAAAAATATCAGGTAATCCATATGAATTTAAATCAATATGCACATTAAGTTCTTCTTTAAGTGCCTTTATTTCTTGTTTTGTTCCTTCAGTAGTTGCTATTTTAAACATTTACATCACCACTTTATATTACACACATAACTTTATATAGTTAAGTATTCAATATAACGTATGGCGGATTATGAACGAGGATTAAGAATATCAGAACTTACGTCTAATGGTATGAAACCAAAAGAAGTAACAGAAATATTAAAAGCAGAAGGATATAACGTAACAGATAATACTGTTTCAAACTTCTTATCAAATCAAATGAAAATGTTAAAACAAGACCAAAGAGAGAAACTCAATAAACACGTATTTGATAAACCAGATGTAGTTTATAAAAACTTAGAAAAAATACTAAATGAATTTGACGGATATAAAGATGTTCTTGATGAAAAAATGAGTCAAGTAAAAGATTTAGAAGACTCTAAAGAATTAGTTAGTATAATTAACTCATCAATTGGAATACTTAATGCTAAAACTAAAATAATGGAGAAAGCATTACAGAAACTTGGTGAGATTAAAAGCGGATTCATTCGAGCTGAGAATGTAAATATAGAACAGAAGAATATTGTATTTACAACAAATGAAGTTTTAAAGAACATACTTTTAAATAGTGATGCACAGTATATTGATGGAAAGATTATAATCAACAACCCAAAACCAGAAGTAGTTGATATATTTCATTCGGTGGTTAATGAATGATTGAAGAATGTTCTGATTTAGATATAACAATTGCAGAATTTATAATACCTAGATTAGTTTGGTTTATTGAACATACCGTTTGTCATCCTCCAGAATTAACATTTGATGAATATCTAAATAAATTATTAAAAATACTTACTGCATTTGAAATAATGTTGAGTAGTTATGTTACCGAATATGCTGAACAGGAATATGAAGAAATAAACTTAGTTCCTGAATATTATGAAGGATTAGAATTATTTTCAAAATATTATTGTTATTTGTGGATGTGAGTTAATGAATTTTAATATATTAGAATTAGTTGGAATATGTGGGATGTTTGGTGTAATAGTATATCAACAAATAAGAATAAAAGAATTAAACAAAAGATTAAGACTAACAGTTCCAGACTTTATATCTGAGGAAGAAAGTGAGTGAAGAGACAAAATTAACACCTGAAGAAACTAAGATGTTGATTAGGGCGCAGTATGATTTTCCTTACTTCTGTGAGCATATTATAGGACAAAAACTACCAGAATTTATGTTATCTATTTCTGATGTGGTTGTAAATCGAAGAGAAACAAAACTAGTGTGTCTTGTTATTCCAAGAGGACATTCTAAAACAAATACATTTTCTGTTAATTATTCAGTATGGCGTATGTGGAAAGATAAAATGGTTAAACCATCTGAAGCAATAGAAGTTTTAAGTGCTAATCGACCATTATCATTTAAAATCGTTGGAGAAATACAAGAAATATTTGAAACTAACAAATATTTATCTTATTTAGTTCCCGCAAAAAATGAAGAAAATTGGAATAAATCTAGGATTACCTTGACTAATAAAAATACTTGTATGGTTGTTACTTATGGACCTAGTGCTAGAGGATTACATCCAGACATTATAATAATTGATGACCCATTAAAAGATAATGAAAATTCTCACGAAGAGATAATTGAAATATTTAAAAATATTATAGTTGGACAAATGGAACCTCACACACAAGTTATTGTAGTTTGTACTCCACAAACTCAACAGGACTTATTAGCATATCTGAAAGAAAAATGTAAAACAAAGAATAAATGGAGTTATATTTGGCGTTCAGCAGTTGAAACTGATGGTCTAGGAACTTCACCAGAGCATTGGACTAAACTTTTATGGCCCGAACATTGGACTATGGAGGAAATGATAGATAAATATGATTTGATGGGTAGAGCTTCATTTAATAGAGAATTATTATGTAACCCTACCGCAGAAGGAACTTCTTTTTTCTCACTAAAAGATATAAATAAAACATTAGATAAAAATTTAGGATTCTCAAATGAAATAAATGGAATTTGTTATATCGGTTGTGATTTTGCATACTCTGAAGGTAAGCATGGAGATTATTCAGTATCTGTTGTTGTTGATTATTTAGAAGGAAAAGAACATATAATTAAAGATAAATTAAAAGATGAAGTTTTAGAGTTCAAAGTTAAAAATCCAATAATAATCAAATACATGGACAGGTATAAAGGTATGAAACCACATATGCAAGTAAATAGACTAAAAGAATTACAAACAAGATTCAATCCAACAAGGTTTATAGTTGATGGTACTAGTTGTGGAGTAACCTTCCCTCAAGAGATTAGAAACTTCGGAGGTTCTGTTGAAAGCCAAAACTTTGACCCAAATTCTAGGAGAGATTTATTAACACATCTTTCACTACTTATTGAGAAACACAGAATAGTGTTCCCATACAGTGATGAATGTGAAGATATGAATAAAAAAATAAATCGTTTGATTAAAGAATTAGATGCTATGGAAGAAACTAAAACAAAAGGAGATAGATTTACAGTAAAATCAAGAGCAGACCACGATGACTGTACTATGGGATTAGCATTAGCTGTAAAGAATATCCAAATAGAATCTGAAACAAATCAAGGTAGTCTTTATGGATGTAATAAACTACCCAAAAGATATTAAACGAACTATATAAATAAAAGGTGCTATATATGATAAATATGAAAGAATATGTTAGTTCTATTATTAAATATATTAAAAATACTTATTTAAAATATAAAAAAAATATTAAAATTAAATTTAACAAATATAAAAATAAAATAATAACTAAAAGAAACTTAATTAAATTATTCATTAATTTTTACTTAAATAAAATAGAACCTAAAAAAGAATTTAAATATTTAAATTTATTTACTGTTTTAAAAAGATTCTTAAATACTTTTTTTGAAAGTGCAATATATGGATTTATGATTAATTTTACATTATTTTTCTTATTGGGATTTAAGTTCAATTTAGGAACGATGTTTTCATATGGAATTATAATGTATTTTGTTAAAGTAGAATTAGTTAATTTTATAAATAGGATTAAAACTAAACCTAGAGGATGATTAAATGGAGAGCATTTCAGATATTTTCGGATTCAATAAAACAATGAATCTGTCTAAAGGTAATTACAATTCAGGAGTACCAACAGTTAAAAAAACAGAATCAGAGTTTAAAAGAGTTCCAAAAAGAGAACTATTTAGACAATATATTTCAAATCCAATAACTTTTAATGCAATAAACAAAAATACTCAAATAATTATGTCTTCAAAATTCTTTTTTGAAGGTAATCCGGAATCAGTTAAGGAATTAGAATCATTTACAAAAAATATGGGATTTACCGGTAATGATGTTGATTGGGAAACAATTAGAACTTCTTTATTTAAATCTCCTCAAATATGTGGATGGTGTCCAATAGAGAAAATACTAGATAAAGATGGATTTAGAATTGTTGATTTAGGATTAATATCTCCATCTCGGTTTGATTATGCTAAAGACAACGAAGGGAATATTGTTTATGATGAATATAACCGACCAGTTGGATATACAATAGATTATGGTGCTAATTTTGATGTTAAATCAAATTATTCATTACCTAAAGGAGTTAGTTTAAATTTAGGTCAGCAATTTATTATAAAAGAGAAAGTTGCATTACCTAAATTATATTCGATAGAAGATGACCCATATCCAATAGGATTAGTAGAACCCGCATATCAAACATCAATTAGAAAACAAGATTCAGAAGAAGGTTTTGCTCAAGCAAATCATCGTGCCGGATTTCCACTATTAGTTAGTAATTATGGTGATAGAGAAAATACACCCACACCAAATAAGATTGCAGAAAGTACTAAAAATTTAAAAGACATACATTATGATTCTTCAATATCGTTACCTTATTATGAACAATTGTCTTTATTAGAATCAAAAAATATGAATAACCAAAAAGATTATTTAGACTATTACACAACCCAAGAGATTTCTTCTTATGGTAGCATAAAAGCATTAGTTACTGGTGGAGGAGAATCTAACTTAGGTGCTATTAAATACTTAATGCCCCAATACAGACAAACACTTAAAGACATAGTAGATGGAGTATTAAAAGCACTAAATAATCAAGTATTTCTACCGTATCTCGAACAGAGAGGAATGGAACCCGCATACTATACTTACTCCAACTTATTTGAGGAAAAAGATTCATTGTCTAAAAGATTGGGTACATATGTTAAGAATGGATTACTAACCCCCTCACCAGAATTAACTGATTATATTCTTAAAATAGAAGGAATAGATTTAAAAGGCGATGAAAAATAGAGTTAAGTTTATTAATATCAGAAACAAATAATAAATTAACTCCCAAAAAAGCGATGAGTAATTCATCAAAAACCAACGATTGTTCGTATGGGAGTATTTATTCTCTTAGAGGTATTTATCTCGATGAAGAATCAATCAAAAATATATTAAAGGGGTTTAAGAAAATAATAATAAGTTCTAAATCATATCCTCGTTCTTATAATTCATATATTATAATTTCTAATGGTATCGCATACGGAATTGCTACGATATACAAAAAAGAGTTCATTCGTAGAGATGAGTTTAATAGATTAAAAAATATACATTGTGTATCAAGAGATAAACAATTAAAACAGTTCAAAAATTACAGAAAATTCTATGCATATTATTTTACTTTTGAAGAATTTAAAAATTATAAGAAAGTTGAACTTAATGAAAAAAATAACCTATTTAGTTCAATTAAATGGATTATTTAATCCAACTTTATAAATAACGAAAATTATATATTCTATCATGTCAGATAGTAACGCTTCGGTAGTTAATTCTCCATTCACTTATAAGGGACAACCAGTTCCAATACCTTTTGTAAAAGAAAATGTACCTATTGCATCTGCTGGAACTTGGAGTGGACTTCAAGGTAAATTTATATACACTCCTGAATTAATAAAAAAATTATATAATAACACTGAGTGGGATAATAAAGATGTTTGTAGTTTATATGTTGACCATGAACGTGGAGGTAAAAATACTCAGGCAAAAGATTGGATGGGTTTTATAAATAATGCAAGATTAGAAGGAGATTCTATTGTTGGCGATATTGAAATATCAGACCCAATAATGGCAATAAAACTATTTTCTGGTGCTAAGTTTGGACTTAGTGCAAATTTAAGATACAACGCTAATCCACACACTCGTGAATTAACAAATGCAATTATGGATAATTGTTCAATTGTTGTGGGTCCTGCAATGAGTACTAATTATATTAATAACAGCAAAGAAACCAATGAATCAATAATGAACATGGGTGAAAAAGTAGAAGGAGAAGTGATGAACTTGAGTGAAAAAGTAGAGACTAAAGAGTCTAAAGGTATGGATGATGAACAATTCAATAAAATAATAGAATTAATTGGAACAATGAAAAAAGAACAAAAAGAACAAACCGAATCAATTAATAAAAAAATAAATGAATTTGAAGAAAAAATAAAAGTACCTGAAGAAAAAACAGAAGTAAAAATAGAAACAAAAGAAGACAAAACAGAAAAAATAGAAACTAAAAAAGAAATAAATATTGATGAAATTACAAAATCTTTCACAGAGCAAATAGAATCACTAAAGAAAGATTTACTAAAACAAAAAGAAGAACCATCTGAACCAGAAACAAAAGAAGACAAAACAGAAAAAATAGAAACTAAAAAAGAAGTACCTAAAATAGAAGAAACCGACAAGGTACGAGTAGAACAAAAAATAAATCCTTCTGACGGAATTGATAATTCAATCTCCATTTTAGCAGATGAACTTGAAGTACTATCAAAAGGATAAAAAAAGAGGTAATTTAATATGACATATACATCTACATTCGATTTTAAATCAATACCGAATAAAGATAAACTTTCAGGAATAATGCAGCTTTCTACAACAGCAACATCACAATCATCTTCACGTGGAGATGCACTATCTAGCGCATATACTCTTCAAGGAGTACAAGTTGCTCAATCATTCGTTGATGCTGCACAAAATGAAATGTTTTTCAATCAGGCATTGATGCAAGAAAGCTGTCCATTCGGAAATAAAGACTATGTAATGAAAATAAGAACAAAATATCTATCAGATAGTTCATGGGAAACATCATCATCTGAATATGCTGCTGGAAGCGTAATTTCAAAAACACAAATAAACACACCAAACGGAATTCAATTCACACCTACAAGAGAAAATTACATGATTCAAGTAACAAATGAAGACATCCAGACAAATAAACTAGACGTTGCAAGATTCTGTATGGATGAACTAAAATACGCATACATAAATAAAATTGATAATGCTGCAAGAAATGCAATTCTTGGAACTGTTGTAGCTTCTGGGGGAACATCAGCAATTTCAGGAACAGAAATGAGTAACACTGAAAATGGTATTCAAACAATATTCGGTGGAACTTCAACAGATGCAAATAACGCACTAAATACTGGAGATACAATTACGACAGCAATAATTGATAAAGCAATAAGACTTATGAAATCTGATGCTGGATATTACTGGAACTCAAACACATGGACAAAGTCAGCAGTATCAAAGAACGCATGGCTTCCAACACCTAACGAACCATTTGTTCTTTACATAGCTCCTGAACAGGCAGAAAAACTATTCCAAGACCCAGCATTTGAAAATGCTGCTGAATATGGTGGTCGTGAAGTAATACTAAATGGAGAAGCAAAAATGTACAAAGGAGTACATATAGTAGTAACTCCAAAAGTACCTGCATTTGCAACAACTCAAAAACTAATAGTACAAGGAAATCAGATGACATTCGATGTTTCTGGACACGTTTGTGCATTAGTTAAAGCAAAGAGATGTGGTGCAATGGTATTCAGACAAAACGCTGAATTCAAAAGATGGGCAATGGATGAAGATGACGCAGTAGGTATAAAACTTTCAATGTCATATCAGGCAAAGGCATTACAATCTGACGCAATAGTTAGAATTGTAGTTGCAGACGAATAAATTATTTAATTGTACCTAGTACTGCAACACAGTACTAGGTCAATCCAATATATTGGAGGAGAATACATATGGGATTAAAATCAGGATATTTCCACGCAATCAGAACAGATAAAACATCAACATTTGAAGGTGGATTACAAATAAATGGTGACTTCACATTTGGTGATGCATCAGCAGATACATTTACGTGTACTGGAGCAGCAGAATTCGATTATACTGTAGCTCTTGGAGACGCAACAACCGTTGCAACAGATAAAAAAATAATATTACGAGCAGCAACACAATATATTAATTCTAGTGCAGCAAGTACTTTAGATATTGTAGGACCAACAACAAACGTAACTGCATCAACTTTAGGAGCAATATATTCACCAGACATTAGATTAGGTTATGATGCTGGAGCATACATGAAAACAGCAGTAACTGATGCAACAGGAGTAACAGCAGTAACATTCGCAGGTAGTGGAGCAACATATACAGTAACCGTTCCAACATTTACGGTTGTAGCAGCAAGTGGAATAAAACTTGATGGTACAGTAACTCTTGACGATGATGGAACTATTGCAGATGCAGCAAATGTAACTACAATTACTCAGGATACAATTACATTAGTAGGAGCAACAGCACTTACACTTGATGGAGATACATCAGTAAATGCAGCACACACATTCACAACAGGTACTGGAAATGTAACTATTAAAGGAGATATGTCAATAGATGCAGATAAAGACTTTGATATGTCTGGGGGAACTGGTACATTTGCAACTGGAACTGGAGCAGTAAGTCTAAATGGAGATGTAACTGTAGCATCCGGAAAAGTATTATATATTAGAGATGCAAGTCAATCAATAGCATCTGGTTCAGACGACTTAATGACAATAACATCACCAACAATAACTATGGCTGGAGCAACAAAAATAAATTTAGATGGTCCAACAACTATAACTGGAACTGTACTATTAGATTCTAGCGAAACAACTGGATTATCTCTAACCGGTACATATACTAATGGTATTGACTTAACTGGAGCCACTTTAACTGGTGGACTGGATAATGCATTATTTAGCATTGGAAGTTTAAGTGCAGCAAAGACATTTACTACATCTGAAGAAGTTATTCCTTTCCAAGTAATAATATCATCAGGTACTGATGGTGGTTCTGCTGGAGATAGTTTAATTGGTGGGTATTTCCAATCAACAAACACAGCAGACTTTACCAATAGAAGACTTCAAGGAGTAATGGGAAAGTCAGTAATGAACTTTGATACATTTGATTCTTATGGTGTTCAAGGTACTGTTGAGGTTGCAGATGGTGCATCCGCAACAGGTTCTGCTGTAAATGGAAATATTGCTGGAATATCTGGAAAGGTATCAATAGCAGGTACAACCGCAAATGGAATTATTTCTGGTGGATTATTTACTATTGATGGTGCGGGTTCTGCATCAGTAAGTTCTAATGGTATCTGGATTGAAGCAGGTGGAGCAACAAGTGCAATTACAAATGGAATACTATTATCTGGACACATAGATACAGGTATTAATGTTGGAGCTTGTGATACATATTCAATTCTACTACCGGATGATGCACCAATGTTAATTGGTACAACAAGAACAGATGCTTCAACATACATTGGCATGGAGTTTGATGAAACTACTACTGGTGTGGGTTTGTTTACAATGGGTACTACTTCGGCACCTATGGTATTAAATACGAATCCCGGAGCAAATGTAATAGGACACACAATTAACATTTTACATTCAGCTGGAGCAGGTGATAATGAGAACCTATATGGCTCATATGTAAAAGCAGCTATTACTGGAGCTGGAGACACTGATACAGTATTAGTTGGTAGTGCGCCAAGAGCTTATATCGGAACAAATGGTGGAACTACGGTAGCTTCTGCTGCTTATGGTTGTCAACCTTGGGCTAAACACGAGGGAACGGGTGCAGTAACAGCAATGTCTGGTGTATCAGCATTAGTTGATGTTAATACAGATAACTTTACAGCAACAACGGTTAATGCAGGACACTTCCACATTGAGGGTGCGGCAACTGTAACTGGTCAATTCGATGGTGTAATGATTGAAGCTTATCCAGATGTAACTTCTCTGGATTCAATGTTAGCTATTGCAGTTGATGGTGGAGCAACAGTAACTAATGCAATTAGATGTACTGGAGATTACACAAGTTTATTGAACTTTGCCGCAGCTAATACGGCAGTGGTAGTCGCTGGAACCGAAGCAAGTGGAAATGGTGCAAAGATTGCAATAATGATTGGTTCAACACCATACTACATTAATGCACACCCAACATCGAACAACTAGTTAAATTATATTAACCGTATCTAATTAGATACGGTAATTTTTTTATTTTTTAAAATAAATTAAAATTGAAGGAGTGATTTGAATGAGAGTGAATATATTAGAAAGATTGATGTTAAGTGGAATTCTTCCTCAAGAAGGAAATTTCATAACATTAAAAACAGTACGTGAGACTAGAGAAAAACTTAGTCCAACACCTAAAGAATCAAAAGATTGGAAGTTTACATATGATGAAAAAACTCAAAAATATTCATGGTCTAACGAAACTGATACACATACTGAAATAGAGTTTAATGAACAAGCGATAGAAATAATTAAAAAAGCTCTGATAAAAATGGATAATGATGAAAAATTGACAGAACAATATTATTCGATTTATGAGAAATTTATAAACGGTGATAATTAATGCCAATAATTAAAGGACCCATAAAATTAGGAACTAAAGAAGGAAATAAAGATTTCATTAATAAATTGAAAGAATCAAATTCAGAAATAAAACTACCATTTAAAGCAACAGGATTCAAATCTAGTAAAATGCCATTTGATAAATCTCAAATGAATGGAATTGAATTTGCTGAAGATGTTGAAGTTGTAAAAGAACATATTCGTGATGTAGACCCTAAAGAAACCATAGTTAAAAAGACAATAAAATCATACACACGAAGAAAGTCTAAAAGTAAAAAGTGATATAAATGGTTTTAGCTACTATAAATTATGGAACGTTTGTAACTCATACTGGAAATCTTGGAGAAGTTATGGGTGCTATGAAAGGTGCCCCCGTATCATCTATACTGAGTATAACTGGAAATACGGATTTAACTTCCTTTGTTGCAGTTCAAAAATATTTACCTTCGTGATTAAATGGAAATGATAAGTAATCTAGTGGTATGGCTAACGTCTAAACGATATGCTTTATCAATTGGAGCAATAGTATATTATATAACAAATGTATTGGGGGTTCCAATGGACATAATAGCAATATTCATAATATTAATGTCGTTAGATTACATTACTGGATTACTTAAAGCAAAATATTTAGGTAAAGTAAATAGTAGTACTGGTCAAAAAGGTATTTATAAAAAGTTTGCAATGATTAGTTGTGTACTTGCTACTTATCTTGGTGATTTCATACTATTACACTATGGCCATGTTGTTTCGGTTTTGAATGTAGACATCTGTTTTGGAACTATGTTAACTTGTATGTTTTCGTTTAATGAGATACTATCAATATTAGAAAATGCTATTCAAATGGATATTCCCGTACCTAAAAAAGTAAAAAGTATTTTTGAAGTTATGATTGATTAGAGGGATTAAATGCCATATTGCAGTTCACAAGATATAAGAAACTTAACAGACCTTAGTACTACTGATATTTCAGATGCAAAATTAGGAATTCTTATTGATTATGCTACTGCCGAAGTAAATGAATGTATATCAGTTTTAGTTACTAGAGAAAAAGTTGAATATATTGATGAAACTCGTGAAAATAAAATAGATGGCTCTAATACTACTTATTATATTAAAAACTGGAAAGGAAGACATCTTTGCGATATGGGTAATGATGGAGACGTAAGTACTGATGATGTAGAAGTATTTCAGGTAGCTTCAGATGGAACCGAAACGTCATTAACTATAAGTTCTGTTACTCCAAGTGAAGGAGAATACGTTCTAAGTTCAGCTCCTGCAAGTAGTGTAGAATTATATACAACATATTCTTATTCAGTTGTACCTGTAGACCCACCACACACATTAGTAAAATTAGCAACAATTTATTTAGCATCAGCACACGCATATACTAAAATTGATGCAACTAAAGTAAATAGATATTCTTATGGAAAATACTCAAGAACTATTGGAACTAAATCATATGAAACTTATTATAAATTATATCGTGAGACACTTAATTTAATAAACAAAGAAATGTTTAGTGTGGTGAATACTAGATATGCGCTTTGAGCATAGTACTCTGAGGGAGCTACGAGAAATAGCTCAAGATGATATTGTTGTTATATCTGTTGTAGTTGAATTAAATAACTGGGGAGATGAAACTGAAACAGAAACAGAACATACTGGCTCAGTTTGTACTATTCAACATATGGATGAAACAGATAAAGAAGTTACTGAAGGTATAATGGAATTTGGTAATATTCAAGCATTTTTTGATGAAAGTGATATAAATGCAGATTACTTATCTAATGGTAATAAAATCAAGTATAATAATAACAAATACAAAATATATAACGTAATAGAACCTCTAGGTTATGGACACTACGAAGTCTATGCAACTAGAGAATAAATGCTGGATGTGTCAGCAAACGGAGTTGTGAACTCGAATGGGAACTGTATCAGAAGATACCTTATTTACAAATGTATTTCAAGAAGTATATAGTTATCTTAATTCTAATTTGACAAATCCACATACTACTGGACAATGGATATATTCTGCATTTCCAACTAAACGAATCGATGAAGATGATTTATATCCAATATTAATTATTACTCCTGCTGAAATTGTAAGTCAAGAGATGATAACTTTCAGAATAATGAATTTGAGAGTAAATGTAACAATTGAACCATTTTCTGCTGCTGCTGAACAAATAGATTCAATTTCAAGTAATATATTCAAGTATATGAACTCATCAACAAATCTTAGAACAACTAAATTAGAAAAAGTTAGATTAGTTAATTCAAGTTCAACTACAGAAATTAAAATAAAAAATAAGAAAATTCATACAAAATCAATAACATTTCAAATGGATTTCCATTATACGATATGATATTATGTTTAAAGTATATGTTGATAAATCTGGCAGTGCGAAACTACGTGGTTGGTCCAATAGGGTAAGAGATAACCTACCTAGAGCATTATCAAATGATACTCGTAGAATAACAAATACTTATTGTGCAGAAATGCGAATGAGTTTAATGCAAAATGAATTAAGATGGAGTGGAAATCTTTATCGTTCCATTAGACCCATAAAAGAAAAAAATGGTTGGAGTATTAAAACTCCCGCATATGGAGATTATATTGATTCATCAACAGGTAAAAAAGATTGGATTGTAGTTCCAAGAGGAAAACCACAATTAGAACAATGGGCTGAAGAACATGGACTTAATCCAGATAGAAGAATACATATTCATACAAGAAACTGGCAACGACCCGCATTTAATAAAGCCAGAACAAAACTCAAACAACTCAATGAAACTGGTGAATGGAAAAAAGTGGTAAGATTAAAATGATAATAAAAAACGTATCAGATAAAACAATAACATTCGTAAACTTCACAATGAAACCAAATGAAACAAAACACATTAACGAAAAATTCGTAAAACTTGCAAAAGAAACAGAAGGACTAGAACTGCAAGGTATAAAAGTAAAAAATAAACCAAAAGAAATCAAAATTAAAGAAGATAAAACTAAAATAAGGAGGGAATAATTATGGCAGTAGTAGATTTTTGGTATGCTACCGATTCAGTAGTATCAATAGGAACCGCATCAGCAACAGCATTAAGTGCAAGTGAATCAATAGCAACTTACTTAGCTGCTTTAGCAGATGAACGAGATATAAGTGCATTTGTTAAAGATATTAAAATAAGTGGTGGCGAACGAGACGTAGAAGCAGTTAAGTTCTTTGGATTCAGCGAATACCTACATAAGAAAAGAGCAACAGTTGTGGAAGCAGCAATAACTCTAAAACTTGAAGGTGGAGAAGCAACAGTTAGTGATATATTTGACTTTGCATATGGAACAAAACAACCAGTTGCATCAACCGGATATAATAGAACCTCACTTGGTGAGAAAAGCACAAACGATAGACCATCAATTGCATTAACTTGGACGTTAACTAGTGGTGATGATATTGTAGCTTTCTTAATAGATAAAGCATACATAACTAGTGCTGGAGAAATTAATCTTGAAGCTGATGGAACAGCAGAACAGACAATTACAATAAAAGGTCTAGCAACAAAGGCATATGTTGAAGATAACTACACAGCATAGGTGATTTAAATGGCTGCACCAGTATTATGGGAAGCAACAGATGCTAGAGTGCTTATAAGTAGTGCCATCTCTAGTATTGATGAAGATATTGCACTATTAGACCAACAATATTTTGTTTCTCAAGCAACACAAGACACACTAATTAATGTTGGAAAATCAACTGTAACTGACAACGATGATGTAACTGAAGTAGCACAAAGTTTCACAGCAGATGGTCCATTCATAGGTAAAGTAACTGCATGGGCTGGAAAAGCAGGAACTCCAACAGATAAAATTGTGTGTAAAATATATTCAGATGATACAAATGCACCTAGTTCAACTCTAATCGCAACTAGTGCGGGTTTAGAAGCTACTGATTTAGCAACAACTCCAGAAGCAGAGAACTTTATTTTTACATTCTCTGATTATAACTACTCAATGAGAACGGGAGATAAATATTGGATTGTATTTGACCGAACAGGAAGCGCTAGTGATACAAACTATTTCAAGATACATTATAAAGGAACTGCAAGTACTGTTGCATCTCAAGCATTATCAAGAAGTGATAACAATATGACTTCTTGGACTGTAGACACAAATGGATATGATTTATATCATATAATATATGCAGGAGAAATGCCAGTTAAAGATATTAAAATATCTGGTGCTGAACGTGATGTTGAGGGAGTAAAACTATTTGGATTTAATGAAAAACTTCATCTTAAACGTGCAACTCCTGTTGAGTTTCAATTAACTATAATTGCGGGTAACTCATACCCTTATGAATTTGTAAGTGGAGTTGGAGTTTCAGTTACTGCAACAGATTACTTTAGAAATACATTTGGTGAAAAATCAAGTAGTGATAGAACAGCTAAGAGTATAATATTTGTACTTAACGACCCAGTTACAGCAACAAAAAATGTAGTATTTTTAGGTAATAATGTATATGGAACTAATATTGAAACATCACTTGAATCAGATAACTATGTAGAACACACAATAACTTTCAAGTGTTTGGCAACACAAGCATATGAGGAAGACAACTACTAGGTGTAATAGTATGGAAGAAACAAGACAGTTTAACACGATAATGAAACTTTCAACAATAGAACGCTTAGATATATTAGCAAAGAATAATTGTGATGCATTTGGTAAATGGAGTTATGACGTAACACTAAATAAACTAATGGATTTATATGAATTTTTAAAAGATTCATCATCATTAGATAAAAGAGTATTTGAAATAGAAGTTGAAATAAGAGGTAATAAAAATGAGTGATAGAAGTAGATTTACACAGTATATGGATGGGAAGATTGAAGTTCCGATGGATGGTGAAGAACCATTTCTTATAGATATGAAATTATGTGATAAGGAAGAACTTCAAAGAAATTACACACAATATTCAAAGTTATCAGAATCAGACCCTGAAAAAGCAAAAGAATATTATTCAAATAATATGAGCTTAATTAAAAAACTTATGAAGAGAAGTTATCCTGATGAAAACTGGAC
>Ga0307378_10006059_pt1 | contig 16659 bp, 25 predicted proteins | sample UN1MG_FD_202238 | JGI IMG/M metagenome (GOLD analysis project Ga0307378, IMG submission 202238) | Soil microbial communities from Risofladan, Vaasa, Finland - UN-1 | ecosystem: Environmental > Terrestrial > Soil > Coastal area > Acid sulfate soil | place: Finland: Risofladan, Vaasa | collected... | reverse complement strand
CCGGCGCCCATGTCCATGTCGCCAGCAGGAGGTCCGCCAACGTCACCACCCATCTCGTCGCCCATCTCGTCGCCCATCTCGTCGCCCATCTCGGCTCCACCACCAGCTACCGAAACTTCAACTCCGGTTTCCTGTGAAATAGCAGCTGCAATCGCGCGCACAAGACCCTCAAGTCCACCTGCGCCCATTTCACCGCCACCCATTGGGGGCTCTTCGCCCATTGGAGGACCGCCAGCAGGAGGACCGCCCGCGCCCATTGGAGGAGCACCGCCCATTTCATCTTCCTCGCCAGGTAATACGCCTTCAAGGACTTTGCCCTTGCCCTGAAGCTGGGTTCCACCATCGGTGCTGCCCTTTTCTGGGCTCTTCTTAGCTAGCTTGTGATCGCCAGCATAACCGGTGCCAGGAATTTCTAGCTTACCATCTGGGGTGTCTTTTGCTTCCTTGCCCTGGTTCTTGGCGACACCAGACTCACCGTCGTGACCATTCTTCTTTGTCCCTTCGCGGTGAGGACCAGCGCCAGAAGCATCAAAATTGTCTTCTTGAAGTGCTTCGTCTTCTTCATTGAATTGATCAGCTCGCTCTTCAATAAAGTTTTCGGTGAGAGGCAGAATCTGTGCTAGCTTACCCCAGCGACGAACAGCGTTCTCATTAAGTAAATTCTTAGCCATTATGTGTGTCTCCTAAAATCCGTTGAATTGGGGATCTGCGAGTAAATAGTGTTTCAGATAAGGAACAGACCTAAAACTCAACCGTTTGGTTGAACTTCTCCATTCGAAGAACGAATTCTTTTAATTTCATCCCGTATTTCTTTTTGCCCATCAGCGATTTCTCTAAGAACCTGTCCCGTAAGTTGGCTCTGGTGGGCGAGCAGAATAACTGCTTCAGCATTTTGCTGTACCACTTTCTCAAGAGAAGAGCGAATATACCAAACCGGCACTCCATCCTCATCAAATCTGTCGTGCCATGTGTGCAAGTCTTGTATTTGTTTACCGGCAAGCTTGGAGTGCTCTTCTATGGCTTTCAGTCTAGTCTCTGTATTCTGTAGGTTTTTTTGTCGAAGCCATCCAAAGAATTCTCTGATGCCTACAGCGACGATTAGACTAACCAGACCAATAAGAGTCAATTGTTCCATTCGGTATGCCTCCACGAGTATGTTCTAAATAGCTCACTAATCCGGTAGAACGCTTAAGAGTGTTTTGTCTCCAACAATTCTTTTCCACACTTTTTGTTTAGTCTTATCTTCGATTTGTTTTATTCTCACGAAACTAACACCCAAACGGTCTCCAACCTCTCTAAGTGTCATTGGTCCATTTTTGTCCACAGCTATCAAAGAACAGTTATGATCTTCGTCCCAATTGATCCAATATCGACATTCATCGAAAGGACAGGGTTCTTTGTATTTTTTACAACAAGCGCTGCACGATTTCATTATAACCCCATTTCTTCTTCAAGAATGTCAAATATGTCTTGGATCTCGTCTGGGTCAAGGCGGAATTGACTAACAAGTTCCCCAGCTTCTTTCCTTTCATTATTTAGAATCTTCTGTCTAGCCTTTCTGAACGTGTCCTTTTTCTTCTTGTATTCGAGGATAAATTCATCCAGCAGTTCATCATCTTGAATAAAGCCGCGCGTAACGGTACGATAGAATTCCGCTCTCGTTAAGCCTTCGTGGCGAAGTTTGATTAATAGCTTCGCATAGCTTCCGTCTTTGTCTTCGAAGCTAATAATCCTAAGCTCTCTGCCATATTGATATTCTGTCATATTCTAAGAATGTGTGTCTGCGCTTCTTGCACACCGGCATTTGTTTGTCGTACAGCGATTACTTTTTCTTGGAATTCTTTCAAAGAACGAGCGCCCGTGTACGAGAGGGCACTTTCAAGCCTGCCTTTGATATTCACGAGAATAGGGTCAACCGGACCCTTAGCAGGGATCATGGTAGAAATTCCTTCCGGTGAAGAAGACAGTCCTCTCCACTTATGTTGTGCTTCTCTACTAGCCATTCCACGGTAAACTTTGTACACAACCCCGTCTCTTCCCCTCAAAAGTTCACCGGGAGCTTCATCGGTACCAGCCAGCATGGAGCCTAACATAACAAAGTCTGCTCCACATGCGATTGCCTTTGCAATATCTCCAGAGTTTCTGATTCCGCCATCAGCAACAATCTTTACAGCTGTGCCGTTATCTCCATTCCACTGATCGACCGCACCGGCTGCGTCAAGAAGAGCGGTAACGTTGGGAACGCCATGACCCGTCTCTAGGCGTGTGCTGCAAATAGAACCGCCACCTATGCCCACCCTAATGCTGTCTGCACCCCACCTGCACAGGTCTAAGGCGCCAGCATTTGTAGCAATATTTCCTGCCATAATGTGTAGATCAGGCAGCTTCCTCTTCAGGTCCGAAATAGCTGACTTGACCAGAGAATGATGACCATGCGCCACGTCCACACAGATAATGGTCACGCCATTACGAGCCAACTCTTCTGCTCTCTCTAGAAAATCTCCAGTAACACCAACGGCAGCGCCAACGCGATAGTGTCCCATACATTCCGTTACTTGTTCGCTAACGCTCATATATCGGTGGACGATTCCAAGAGCACCCAAAGGAGACAAACAGGAAACCATCTCATTTTCTGTCACCGTATCCATAGGTGAAGAGATAATTGGCAAGTCTAGATTAAGGTTTCCAATCTTTGTCTTTAGGTCTATAAAACTACGACTCTCTATGTCGCTTCCTTGAGGTACGAGGGAGATATCGTCATAGGTTAGCGCGGCTCCATCAAGAAACTTCATTATGTTCCTCGCCTTCAGTTAATTCGTCCGCCGCCTTAACAAGTTCTGTCGCTCTTCCCCAACAGTTGGGACAGTAAATGCGTACAGTATCTCCGCGAACAGTTACCTGCCATGATGCAACTTCTTGAATGCTGGTCTTATCGAAGAAGTCACCGCAAGAGCTACAACTCTCGGGAAGCTGGTCGAACATGCCAATCTTCTTGGCAAGATCCTTCTCTATTTCTTTTGCTGCCTTCTTGGCGTTCTGATTCTTAATCTTTTTTGGCACTTTTCATCCCTTTAGCAGAGTTTTCTCGTGGAGTGTAGATCGTTTGGAAACTTGAAATTGCTTGGACCAAGATTGAAATCTGGTAGACTTGGTTTAGAGATATCTTTGTCCACAAATTCTCTTACTGGAGTTTGTTTTTCCATCACCAGCTTAAGGTGATCTTTAATGACAAGCCACTGTTCTGGTGATATCTTGTTTGCATCACTAAGTTCAACGAAACCTTGCAGCCAGTAACAAAACTCACACTCATTCATCATAGTCCCCTTCATGGTAAGGCGTCATAACGCACCCAAGCTTTAACAGCTTTTCGTACTTCCATGCGCTCAAGATCTCATCGCTGTAAATCACGACCATAGAGGGGAATGGAGCGGAAGTCTTTGCACCACCGAATTTCAGTCGTCCCTTTACAAATAGCACTGCCCTAGAGTTTGGAAAGGCGATATCCTGGCTGTATTTTGTGTCTGTTCTTGAAGGAATCAACTGAACCACAGTTGTGTTTGGTTTTCTCGCTTCTTCAGCGCATTTCCTTGTCCAATCTTTTGTGCTTGAATACGGGTTGTTTACAAAGACATTTTCACCACCCCAATCCTGCGCTAGACCGTTAGACTCCATCGTGTAATACTTCTGACACTTGTGGTTTTCGTCTGATGCACAGGGATCGAGTGTAAAGGAGAAGATCTTGTGCAGCTTGCTGTAGAAAGCATCGTCTGTCCCCCACTCATCGCTTTTTGAGCTAAACATCAGCTTGGTGGTTTCTTGCTTCACTTTACCACCAGTCTTGCGCTTGCGTGCCGAACTACATTATTCCCACCCCAAATGAACAGGAAACCAGTTGCCAAGTCTACGGCACGCGCATCTTCCTCGTCGTCCACGCCGAGGACGGTGACTTTCATATAAACGTCTGTAAGGTTCATATCTCCAAAAACGTCTCCGGGTTCAAGTTCTTCAAACGTGGACCAAAATCCTTCTCGGTCGATAATCATTGTTTCATTCCCCCCGCATGAGAAAAGCGTCTTGAAGAAGTATTACGTCATCATCGTCGGAGAAGTGCCGGACCTCACCACCCTCTACGCTTACGACCATATAGAGTTCTTCATTATCACAGGACTCTTCGTCAGATACCAGAAAAACCTCGTCTTCGTATTCGAAAACGTCTCCTGAAGCCAGGGCGGACAGCTTGATTGTGACATTTTTCTTTTCTTTGATTTTCATTGTTTTTCTCCTTCATTTTCTCTTGTTATTGATTTCTCTGCCGAGAAGCCTTCTGGGTATCGTAGAAACAGCTTACGGATGTTCTTCTCCATAATGTCTTCTAGCGAGTAGCCGTAGTGTGTACAGAGATTGGCGACATACCACAGAACATCACCTAATTCTTTTTCTAGTCTGTCATCTTCGAAGATGTGATCGTGAAAAAGAACCTTCTTCAAGTAATCTGTTACTTCTCCAGCTTCCCCTGAAAGACCCATCGCTAGCATAGCACTTGTCTGGTCTTCTGTCAACTCTTTGTTCATGGTCCTGGCAGCCATTTCTTGATACTCTTTAGGAGCTTCAATCTTTATCTTCATCTTCGCCCTCTTCTATCTTAAAGTGTTCAACTTCAACAAAATCTATCGGTGTGAATGGCATGATTTCAATACTCACTCCATCAGCATTAACCTTGAAGCTTGTGTGCTTGACGAGCATTTCTTTACCAGAATCATCGGTGATAATTGTCCCGTCTTTGTCTGCTGTCATTTTAATCATCGATTTTGTCCTTCGGTTTCTGATAGCCGTCTTTGAACCATCCTCCACCTTTGAGCTTAAAGTTTGTTCGCCCGATCTTACGTTGCATCTGTTCTCCACAGTTTGAGCAAAAGACGGGCAAACTCCACTTCTTTACAATCTGTTCTTCTTTGTTGCCGCACGCTGTACAACCAAAATCAAATAGTGGCACTACTCCTCTCCTTCGGTGTCGTCGATGGTGGACCACAGCGCGTGATCCAGCTTCCCTAGCTCGAATGCCGCTGCCGCGTTCAGATCGTGGGCATACATGGCGGCGTTGTCACGATGCACCACGATCGCCGCCCGCAGCCGCTCGATCTCGGCGTTCGCAACATCCAAATCAGAACCTATTTCCGCACTTTCTTCTTGAGCGGTAAACAACTCGTAACATAGTTCGTCTCGTTGTCTTCGCGCTTCCATCAATTTGTTCCAATGGTCATCAGCACGCTCGCGTTCAAGACTCAGCAAGTAGCTCAATTCTGTTGTTTTGTCATCGAGAGGGTTTTGCATCATCATTCCACCATCCTGAATTGTCGTGCAACGCTTCGGGTACTAAACCCCCATTGTTCATCCCACTCAAGACGAGCAACATAGGGACGATTCGTCTGCACAGTAGTTGTTTTATCTACATTCCAACACTTAATCTTCGTCAGTTTGCTAGTATCATCAATACACTCGATAATCAAATAATGAGACCCGCGAATGGTCTTCTTCTTGATCACCTCTCTTGGAATAAACCATACCAAAGGCTCAATCTCTGGATCATATTCTCCGATCGCATATACTCCCTTATCTTCCAATCTCTTCTTCGTCGCATCCGACATTACTTCAGAGATTGGAAACTGACCAGTGAGTTCGACCAAGTTATTGATCTTGTCCGCCTTGCTAAACTCTCCCTCTGGGGCATATGTCTCGATATTCGCCAGGAAGTCTTTTGGCTTCCTCGGACGATCTACCGCGACGGCTGACCAAAAGTGTTTATCTCCAGTAAAGCGAGCATCTTGAAGAGACGACAAGGCACCTGCCCGACACATTACATCAAGATTCTTTTTGTTGAGCTTGCTATAAAGCATACGCGGATGAAACAAGAATTCATCAACGCTGGTGAATGGTCGATGGTCCAACACTTCTTTCATAGCCTTGTCGCCGAATCCCTTAATCGAGGTAAGCGGCTGAATCAAGGTTTTTCCGTCTGTGGAGATCTCCCAATCTGCACCCGACAGGTTCACATCCAAAGGTCGAATCTCAAATCCCAAGCCCTTAGCTGCGCTGATAGCTCGCTCTTTTTTTGTCTCCGGTTCCTTATCGAGAAAAGCAGCTAGCCATTCAACCCCGTAATAGTTGAGCAACCACGCACACTGGAAAGACAATACTGAATATGCAGTAGCGTGACTTTTGTTAAATCCGTAGCCACTGAAGTATTCAAACTTCTGCCATAGCTCGTTGGCATCACCCCGGAGAATCTTCTTCTGGGCGGCGCCGTCAATGAACTTCGTGTAAAGGTCGTCCTTCACCTTGTCGGCTTTGCCTGTGCCTTTCTTCGTCAAGACCTTGCGCAACAGGTTGCCTTCATCAAGACTAATGTCACGACCGATTCTGTGAGCAATCTTTGCGATTTGTTCTTGAAAGATCAAGAAGCCATAAGTCTCTTGAGTATCTTCACGATAGAAATCATTAGGGTACTCAATCTGTTCAGGGTGATTCTTCGCCTCAATATAATCTTTGTCAACACCAGCGGACAGAGGTCCGGGACGGAAGATACTTGTGATCGCAGAGAGATCAACAATACTTCTGGGCTTCGCTCTCTTACAAAAGCTCTGCGCTCCCGACTCCGTAAACTGGAAGATCCCTGCCCATCGTCCTTCGTGGAAAATGTTCTCATAGACGCTCTGATCAGCAAGATCAATAGCATCAGGATGCAGGTTTTCGTTATAGAACTTCTTAATGTCGTCGAACTTCGGCTTCTTGATATTGTGGTGCCTTTTCAAAATATGAGAAATAGCACCTTCCATCATGCGAAGAGAAGCAAGCCCAAGAATATCAAACTTAATGAAACCAGCTGGCTCCAAGTGTCGGACATTCATGCCCTCACTCCAAGGAGTTTGACGGACACCCTTAGAACTGATTAGCGGCATCCACTGATCGAGATTCTCAGCAACAACGACACCACCAGCGTGGCGTGAGGCACTGCGAATAGAACCGTGGATCCTGTTTACGTGAGTTTTTACGAATGGATACGTTTCCAAAAAGCCTTGAAGACTTTCGCTGTACTCCATCACCTCTTCGAAGGTTGGCACATACACGCCTGCCTTGATTCCGTGAACAGCCTTAGCTTTTGTTGTGGCTTCTCGCATCATCTTGTTGGTAACGTCGTTCACTTCCTTATAAGGAATGCCATAGAACTTTGAGATATCCTTCAGGAGACTACGAAGCTGTAGGGTGTTCCAATTCGAAATTGGTGCTACAACATTATCTCCCCAATCTTCAATCAGAATATCCTTCAGTTTCATGGGGTCTGAAACATCGTGATCGATATCCGGAAAACCGTTGTCTTTCTGGTTTTTCGTCATGAATCGCTCAAAGAGAAGACCGTGACGAATGGGATCAATCTGTGTGATATTCAGCGCATAAGCTACCAAAGATCCTGCTGCGGACCCTCGTGCTGGACCTGAAAGCATTACCTCGTTGCCCTTATCAGCAACAGCCTTCATCGTCAAGAAGTATTCCGCAAAGCCATTGGTGTTAATCACCTCAAGCTCCATATCAAGGCGCTCCTTGTATGTCTTGAACTCTTCTCCTTTAAGACCCAATCGCTTCTTGATCTTGTCAAGCCCCGTGGTTGAAAGCTGGACGAGTTCTTCTTCGGCTGTTGTGTTCTTAGGAACGATAAAGCTTGGCAACCGGACTTTATTGTCTGGAAAGAAGCTAGAAATACGTTCAAAAGCGATGTTCTGTGTTTCTTCCAAAGACGCACGAACCAAGTCATCGTCGTAGACTACGCCAGCTTCAGAAGAGTACGCCTTATAAGCGTCCCACATCTGGTCGCCGTTTTTTGGGTACAGTTCGTAGCCAATTTCGTCGACTGTTTCTGGCAAAACCGTATCGATCCCCTTTTTACCACCCCAACCAAGTCGCTGGTATAGGATGCGATCCTTCCACGCATCAGGATTCGGGTAATGACTATCTGCACTAGAAATGAGCTTGATTCCGTATTCGCCACAAACCTTAATGATCAACTGGTTGAGCTTATGCTGCTCAGGCACAGAATTCCATTGAAGCTCTCCATACCAGCGATCTCCAAGAACATCGAGCATTCTTTCGGATGTTACTCGCATAGCCTTGAGGACAGCCTCGTCGCCCTCTTCTTTGTTTGCCCAAAAGTCACCAGCATACACACCACCCAAACAAGCAGAGGCTGCGATAATGCCTTCACCGTGTTCACGCAACATGGAATAGTCAATACGCGGAAACCTATAAAAGTTTCCTGGCATATAGGACTTCGACACTAGCCTAAAGAGGTTCTGGAGTCCTGTCTGATTTTGTGCAAGAAGAATTAGGTGGTTTCTCTTCTTGAGAATGTCTTTGACTTCTTTCTTAGAGGCGTCCTCGTCCTCTACAGTCGACGCAGAGACCTCTTCACCAGTGTCCTTGACCTTGCGACCCTTCTTTGCGGTTGCCTTCTCAAGATCGATCCTATCCTTGTCTTTTTGCCACTGGTCCAAGTCAGGGTGAAAGTACGCCTCGATGCCGTAGATCGGCTTAAAGTCACGACCCTCTTTTTGCATTTTCTTAGCGTGTAGGACCTGATATTGTAGACCATTCATGTTCCCGTGATCTGTTAGAGCGAGAGCTTTGTTACCGTTCTCAAACGCGAAATTCATGTGTTCGTCTGGGTACCCCAGACCGTCGAACACGGACGCAGCACTGTGAGCGTGAAGACCCACGAATCCAATTTTTGAATCAGTCATTTTCTTCCTTCTCGTCAACAGGCTGGATGTGTGGAGGACGCCAGCCAACATCATATAGGAGATTTAGAATTTTAGCAGCTTTATTCTGCCGTGTTGTGTAGTCCACCCCGATTTCGGCTTCTATCATTCGAAGATATGGAACCATAGAGGTTTCGATAACCAAGTCGCCATTCTCATTCTTATTCACTAGACTCATCTTCTACGTCCCTTCCTATAGGTCCAAATTCGTGGTACTTCATTGCGAAGTTAGGTCGCTTTATCCACTCTCGTTCTTTGGAACCAAGATAGTCACAATAACCATCCCAATTATCGATATTGTAATACCAGTCGACAGGACCAATGTTGGCGCCATCCACTATAGCATCCCCAAAAACGTCTGTCAAGCCAAAGTGTCTTGCTGACCATCGGTCCTCTACAGGAAGTAACTCGTCATCGACAGGAAGATTATTCTCCCACTCTCCACCAGGCTTCCTAATACCCGTTCCTTCTCGAATTTTCCTTCTGAAGTTTACGAAGTCTTCGGCGTTAAGGGTAAATCCAAGGTACTCTCCGTCCGCGACGGTTAAACCATTGTGTTGCACGAAAAAACGCTGATGACTAGAGATGAGCTTTCGATAGTCTTTCCTTATCGAATATGGCGAGTACACCCCATAGGGGAACGCAACGTAATATTTGTCCGGCACCACCCAACGGCTTATCTTCTTCGAAATATGATAAGCACGAGAGACTCCCTGAATAACGCTCCAGGGTAGGCAATCTCTTTTGTCTCTATCCTTGGGATGAATCGGGACGTAATAAATCGGGATCTCTTTGTTCTGACCTCTAGCTGTGGGATCAACTCGTTTACGCTGAGCATATGTCCAAACTGGGTCTTCGATCCACTCCCCTAAACGATGACGGATAAGCGGCTGCATTTCTTTATGTAATACGATCCAGATCGTTTCACATCCCGCACAAGCGCATTCGTAGACCGCGCGCTCTACTGCGAGGTAATCTTGTGCAACAGGCATTAAACAATCATGCCAGGGCATATTGAAGTCTAGTGGTTGAGCAGCAACAGGGACGATGCCTGCCAGGTGAAAGCTGTTCAGGTTCTCTGTAGTCTCTTCTAAGTCATCCATATGGAGATCCTAGTACGTCAGACCACATAACTAGCTGTTCGTTAGACGGCTGCTGGTTGGCGTATTTTTTGAGAAGTTCATCTTCTCTTTTCGAATCGTTTATTCGTATTTCTCTAAGGCGCGGTTCTAACTTGGTGGTGAGGTACTTCTGTTTTCCTTTTAGACCTATGCCATTCTTGGCACCTCTAATGCCGTGTTGTTTCATCACGTCTATCAGCTTAAGACGAACATACGTTTCTGAGTATTCTACCTGTTCTAGTTGTTTCGGGCTCATATAGGATACAGCTACCAAATCTTTAAGACCAGAAACACCATCTATTCTAGGAGACTCGTAGAAATAGATATGTCTTACAAACCGGCTTGGACTCCCCAGATAGTCGTGCTCGTGAGACGTACCTCGGCGAACATCCACCCAATCAATGACCTCAAGATTCTTTTTTTGTTTCTCGGTATCTATATCGAAATGCACCACTTCATCAAAGCTTATCTGTACGAAGTATGGTTCAGCGCCAAATACCTTTATTGTGTTTCCCTCAATTCTATAGCTTTCTGCTTTATCGCCAACAGGAGCTAGTCCAGCCAGTGACAGTAAGAAAGCCATCTTATGCCATATTTCTTTTTTCGATTTTCCGGCTACTGTCTTGTCGAAAAAGTATGGAATCTTTGGTTCTGTCCAAATGATCGGAAGACTTTCGTGATAGGCGTAAACAAGCGCTGCTAAAGAACCGCCAATAACCAATTTTTTGAAACGGTATTCATGCCTCACCATCTTCTTCGCCTTCGTCCAAAGCATCTATTTCTTTGTTGTGCTTGCGAGAAATTCGCACACTTTGTTCCAAGACAGCATCGTATTCTTTCGCTTCACCCAGAATTTCTGGTTCAACGTAACGCTCGGAGACAAGCGGAATATACGCTTCCGCTAGATATTTTGCTTCAAGTTCTTCGAACTCACGGATCATTTTTCGAATGATCACAAACGACTTGTCTCTGATGTTTGTGGTAGCTGCTTCAAGCTCCTGAAACAATCCATGCAGAACGTTGAATGCGAATTGTCCTTCCTTATCTCTGATAGCATACTCTTCTGCTGTTGCGAGAAGCTGCAATTCAAGAGGGGTTAGATCCCCTGGATTGTCCTGCATTTCTTGTATTTCTTTCTCCGTCAGAATGTCAACCATCACTCCACCCTTCCTCTTTTAAGATATTGATCATCGGCTTAACAAGCTCCCACACGACTTCAGCGTATTGTCGAATCTCATATTGTGCGTCCTTCTTCATCCTCTGGTGGAGGAAGTAGATAATCGTTTGTAGACTACAAGTCCAGATACACTCAGTATAAATGAACTGAGACAAAAGTCCCCTTGCTTGTTCTTTTGCAGCACCGCAACGAACGAGGTACGAATAGTCTTCATAACCTCTCATGCAGGATTTCTCAAAAAACGCAACAGGGTCCTCGCCGTTCTCAAGCACTTCAAGAACACCGTCGGACCCTTGCTTGTTGTCTTTCGACTGCTTTCTAATAGCGTTGGGAACATAAAACTCTGGAAGGAACTCAACGTATCTACCGGAAGCTTCATTCCAATTTGTTTCTGGAATGATTATGGCGCTCGCTAGTGTCTCTTCTTCTTCTGGTTCGCGTTCTTCCCAATTCGAACCTATCTGATATTTCCACCATTGACGAAAGGTAGATAGGGGCGCCTTGATCCTGAAGGAGAAATATGAGTGCCTGAGCGTAGAAAAGTGCTCGTGGTCCCTCAGAAACTTAATGAGTTTGATATCAGCGTCGCTCAGTTCTGTTATCTCTTTCTGGAAAGAAACACGAGCGCTATTAACCATCTTGATTAGAGGATCAGCGACCATCCCGTCAGTAAGCTCGACAGAACCCTTGTCTAGAACAGCTATCTTTTTAAAGTGGTTTCGTACGTCAAATTCACTCATTCTACCCTCTGATTCTATAGATGATATCTGGCTTGCCTGATTCATATGCCTGAATCTTGGCTCTCAACTCTGACGGTACTTCATCGATCTTATTGTACTTCTTCAGTTGTTCGGCGTACACACTTGTTCTTGGGTCCCAGATGTTAACAAGTTCGTACTCCCAACCTTCAGGTGCGTATTCGTCGTTCCATGCGTCGATAGCGACGATCTTACCGAAGCCATTGCCGTCATAAAATCCAGTCAGAAAGCCATCAAAATGGTCAAGCTTAGAACCGCCGTTTCTTGTTGCTGCCACCATAAGGGTGGTCCCCACGCCACTGACTCCTGCATTGTTGTGGACGGCGACAATGTCACCGTCAGCCTTGATCGCAAACCCCATTTTGTGTCCAGATAGCTTGAAAAGATTCATGCTAGCCAACTCTCCTAAAGAGTAAGGAGTTAGGTAAGCGGTCCGCTGACTAGCATACAGGGATTCAGCAAATCTGTGGGGGTCTCCTTCTTCCCACATATCATTATCGATCGCTTGGACAACTTCAGTATTTACTTCACCCTCGTTCAATGAACCTACCACGCCTTTCATTAATTCATGATCTGCGTAACGTTCGCTATATTCTCCTGACGAACCTCCCCCTGGCATTTGCTCAATCGAGTCTTCTTTATCGATCAGCGCTTCTGCGAGCATTTGTTGTGCTGCGAGTTGCTGATAATGGCGCCATTGTTTTGCTATCGTTAATAGTGCTGGATCTTTTTTCATATAGTATTTAGTTATCTCCGCGAAGAAACGAAGAAACTACTCCCTTGACATGATTTTCCAGTACCGTTAAGACAACCCCCTTTCTGACAACATCGCGTTCAACAAGATGATCTGACAATATGATGAATTGCCCTGGTACTACCGCCAGGGTCACATCGGGAGCCTTTGCTAAAACAAGATATACCTTACTTTCGGGCTCGCTCTTGTTTACTCTCTCCGCTATGTCCTTTGGTAGTAACACTGAAGCTTCTTTTTCTTTATAGTCAGATACCACTTCTGTTATGTGCAGTCTTCTATTCAGTGGTTCAAAATTCATTAGTTTATTTCCTCACTCTTAAGGTCAACGGTCCCCAGCATTTCAGATAAGCGCTTAAAATGGTCATACAATATGTCGCGCTCTTCTTGTACCTGCGTCAGACGTTCACTCATATTATTGATGGTAGTTGTGTTGATGAGGTTAAGCTCGCTCTCTAGCTTTGAAACCATGTCCTCAAGTTCGTGGATGGACATTAATTGCTGCAACAAATTCAACCGCAACTGTTCGTTCTCAGCAAGGGCAAGCGTGTAGTTGTTCTCTGCGTCTATACGGGTTTGTCGTTCTCGTGTTATCCCGGCTTCGATTTTATCAAGACTACGAAAAATTTGATCTGTGGGCGAGCAACCCTCGATGTGGTCGGGCGTGGTATTAATCTTTCTTTTCGTTGCCGTTATACTCGCGATCCATTTCTGCCAAAGCTTCTTCAATTGAGTCTCCTAGTGATTCAAAACTCTCTACAGAGCGGTCCGCTCCATCTCTGAGAAATGCTGCTGCGGCTGCTGCCAGATCGACAGCATAACCGCCTGCATCATCAATCAAGTCAAAAACCTTATTGATCATCCGATTGCTCATTTCGTTACAGCTTCTTGGCAATATCGAAAAACTCGTTGAGACTATCCATATCGACCTCGCCCTTGTGCATACGATAAGCCTTCAGAATCAGACTCATTTCTGCGCGAGTAAGCCAACCGTTCTCAGCATAGCTCGCCTTCATTGCTTGCTTGTGCTGACGAAAGGGCTCAATGTTCTTCTCAGTGAAATCAAAATCAATGAGATAGTTTTTGATATGTTGCTCTTTGGTAAGCTCTGGCTCTTCCGTATCTTCTGCGGTCTTCTGACTAGACATTACTTGTTCCTTTGTTTGAGACCAGACTAAGCTGGTATTTCTTTCCATCAATTTCTACGACTTTTCCATCACACGAATCTGTTTCTATTTTCTCAATTTCTCCAAGGGCGAGGGCGAAGGTGAGGGTGAGGGCGAAGGTGAGGGTGAGGGTGAGGGGGAAGGCGAGGGTGAGGGCGAAGGCGAAGTCTTCCATCGAAGAAAGCTCCGTCATATCTTGAATGACGACTTTCTCGTTAACAGACAACGAATTGTCGTTTCTAACGAACACTACGTTTCCAGCAGGTTTATAACTCTGTTTACCCCTAGCCTTGTTGATGCGCCCAAGGGCTTCTTCTGTAAGACGGTAAGTCTCACCGTTGTTCATCGACAAAAAGTTGACTAGCAGTTGTTCGAACAACCCGCTAGAAGTGATTACTGTGTTCATCTGTTTCTCCTGTGCGAGCGCCTGTGATATTTACGTTCCTTACGATCGATAGGAGGTCGGCTGCGGTACTGCCTTTGCCCGTCCTCGCATACCAGAACGCGAGTAACACCGACACCGGCAACCCACCTATTCTCTACCCAACAGCGTTCATTATCTCGGTATTGATAATGCCGATGATAAGGCTCACTGTATTGTGGGCGTATGTGCGTTGGGTAGTGACGGGGTTCACGGTCCACAAGGTGGACGTGACAACCGCACAGGACCAGCAAACACATAAAGGCAATCGACTTCATGTAGAGATCATAGCAGATCACGGAGCACCTGTCAAGTCTTAACGAACGTCACAACCGGCAGGACCGCAAGCTACCGTTTCCGTTAGAGAAGTCTGATCTTCTGTCTCGATTATTCTTGTGAGATCAATGCTTCGCAAAGATTTCATCATGCTGGCATAAGTCTCCTCATCACAATCCTCAAAAGGCATTTGTGTATATGAGGAATTGTTAAAAGGAATGACTGCAAGACCGTTATAGTGCTCCCTGTTCTCCCACATCCACGTTCCAACCAAATCCCACTCTTCTTCCTTTACCGAAACAGTGGCTGAAATGTTGTGTGTGTTGCTTCCGCTATCGTGTCCCGGCTTAATCCAGTTCTGCGAGAAGTGCTTTATTCTTTCCAGAAGGTCGAGCACTGGTTCGTCTCTCAAAACCGCGCTGTCTGGAGCTTTCTGTGGAACAATGATACAGGCTGTTCCGGGCAAAAGCAAATCGTCTTCTACAAGTTCCGGATGCCAAGCAAGGAGGTGTTGGTAAATCGGCTCGTTCTTCATTACTCTGATGCGGCGAATATAGTGTTTGTTATGCCAAGCATGAATGCCGGAACTGCTTCCCAAAACAAGTGAGGTTGTTCCTGCTGGCTTAATACAAGTCCTGCGCGCTGCCTTGTTGATTCCAAGAAGTGCCGCCACTCTAGCATTCTCTTCGTCTATTATCTTTTCCGCTGCCTTTAGGTCAAGATGACCAACCTTACCTGACCCGATTCCCGTCATGCTTACGCCAATGAGCGCATCTTTTTCGGTGTTTCGTTGCCAGATGGGACGTAGATAATGAAAGTCCGTATAACTTGCTTGAAGGGTCGCGACAAAAGCAGCTGCACGTACTCTCTTTTCTAGGTCTTCTTGAGATTCTATGTCAGAGGCGTTAACCTCAACAACATTACAAAATTGATTACGTCGCAAGCCAATTTCAACGCAAGGATTCGTGCCCCAATCTTTATCGTTCGTGAAATAAAGTCCAGGCTCGCCACTGTTAGATAGCTCCACTTTCTTCCACAAGTTGAAGAAAAAATCCTTGGTGATCTTGTGACGCACAAGGACTGCTGAGTTGTTGGCTCTTCCACGCTGTGGATTTGTTTCGTACCACTTGCCATATTTGGCAGCGATCATTTCCTCGTCAGTTGCGGAAAACAACGAAATGAGTGCGGCACGGCGGATGCCACCAGCTAGAACAGCATCAGCGATATGACATACGATATCGTGTACTTCAATGGGACGAAGTTGTTCTCCATCGGTCTTCTCATTAAGGATAGACTTGATCTGGCGAATACACAGCTTCAAGGGCTCGGGACCAGGGGCTCTCCCGCCAGCAGTCTTAAGCAGCGTACCCTTAGAACGAATATCTGAAAAATCAAAATCTGGATTACTAGACCCGGTAAAGTAGGTCTTCATCAAAACTTTGATCGCATCAGCCCAGCCGATGATAGAGTCCTGAATGACAAAACGCCTCTTTCTTGAAGATGGCTTTCTAATCACTGGTAGCTTATCTACGTGGTGTTCTTGAACGGAATAGCCAACGCCTGTTCCACCCAGCAATAGGAACATCACCTCGGAAAAAGCTGCGGGATGGTCAATGGGTAAATACGCACAGTTATAGATTCTCGCATGATTACGCTCAATTGCTTTCCCAGCGAATTGCATCGACCTCATCGATGGGAGAAACTTTTTGTCATATACGAGTTCATAAGCACTATCAATCTCTTCTTTCAAAAACGGACACTTCGCGATATGCATTTCTTTGTTGCGGGTAACAACTTCATGCCAAGTCTCTCTACGCTTTTCTTGTTCAAGAAAGCGAGCATACTTCATGTGTACCGTTATCTCTGAAAGAATTTGACTTGCGACTTCCATTTTACAAATCCCCTTATTTGTTACCCTTGAATTTCCTGTACTTCTCTTTCATTCGTTCTTCCTGTTTCTTTGCAGAGACATTTTCTACTTCAGCAATAGTATCGCCAGTCGGCTCAAAAACGTCTATGAAAACTTTACTAGTGTCCATGTGAATCGGACAGATAATGCCATCAGGTCCAAGACGGCTCTTCGCGATGAAGAACCTTCCGCCATTGGTCTGCTTGTCTATTATTGTTCGTGAAGAGGTGAAGATAAAGTCTGCGACGAAACACTTAGAAAATGCCTCCGAAA
>Ga0307378_10006058_pt1 | contig 16660 bp, 28 predicted proteins | sample UN1MG_FD_202238 | JGI IMG/M metagenome (GOLD analysis project Ga0307378, IMG submission 202238) | Soil microbial communities from Risofladan, Vaasa, Finland - UN-1 | ecosystem: Environmental > Terrestrial > Soil > Coastal area > Acid sulfate soil | place: Finland: Risofladan, Vaasa | collected... | reverse complement strand
TAATGTAGTCATGTATGCCGACTTCATCAGCGAGTTTGCCAGAATACTGAAGCCGAACGGCGTGCTGGCGATGTTCTACAATAAATTGTGGATCGGCGAAATAGCCCGTTTTCTGGAAGACAGTTACGGATTCCAGACAAGGCATGTAGGGGCATGGGTAAAAAGCAATCCTGCGCCACAGGCACGAAAAGTAAAGTGGCAGAACGGCTCCGAATTCTTCCTGGTCTCAACCAAAAACAAAGGCTCCGGGCACCACTTCAATTACAAGCTCGGGCAGAGCAAGGACTGGATGTCTCACTCTGTAAGCTACAAACACCACCATCCCACACAAAAGCCGCTCCCCATCATGGAATGGATTGTAAACTACTGGACCTTCGAGGGCGACCTTATCCTTGATCCCTTTATGGGTTCCGGCACAACCGGTCGGGCGGCAGCCAGGCTGAAAAGAAATTTTCTCGGGTTTGAAAAAGACCCTGCAATTTACGAAACAGCCAGAGAGCTGCTTGAAGAAGAAGCCAGGCTATCAGATTTTACAATTTTCTTTCAAGCGGATTCCAGTGAAACAAACATTTTACAGAAAACTGATGCAGATGAAAATCAAATTATTTAAAACACTGGATATGCCTGAAGGCTGCGGGACCACATATGGCCGTGTCTTCGAGGTCACCACTATCGAAAAAAGGAACAAAGGCAAAATTATGTGTTATTTTTTTGCCGACGACGGCGGGATGTGCACCGCATTTATAGACTATGAAGCATTCCCGGTTTTCAGGGACTATGAGAGCAAAAAATGTTTTTCATGCAACAGGTACAAGGAATGCATGAGAGAAAACAAATGTGTGGGATACAAACGTAAACCCAAAAACACACAGACACCGGCGTTGATGGAAGAGCTGGAAAAACTGGAGGAGCTGGACAATGCCTAAAATAGCATATATTAAAAAGAGGTTCAGCAGCAAAACACTGGATATCATCCAGATTGTCGATGATATCTGCGAAAAATACAGCGCCAAAGGATTTGACCTGACAATTCGCCAGATTTATTATCAAATGGTCACAAAAGATTTATTTCCGGACGATCGCAGATGGACACGAATAGCAGGCACTAACAAATGGGTGCGTGATCCTGACGGAACAAAAAATTCTGACCCAAATTATGACTGGCTTGGAAATATAATTAATAACGGCAGGCTGGCCGGGATACTTGACTGGCACTCCATTGTTGACAGAACCAGATTCATAAGAGAAAACCCGCACTGGGAAAGCCCAAGGGACATTATCGAAGCCGCAATAGAGGGATTTGCAATAGACAAATGGGTAGGGCAAAGACAAAGAATAGAAGTCTGGATAGAAAAAGATGCTCTTATTGGAGTTATCACAGGCGTATGCGATAAATGGGATGTTCCCTATTTTTCATGCCGTGGATATGTATCCCAAAGCGAAATGTGGGGTGCAGCTCAAAGAATAATGGCAAAAGACGTTCCGACAGTCATTCTTCACCTTGGCGACCACGACCCGAGCGGAATCGACATGACACGTGACATCAGGGACAGGATTGACCTGTTTACTGGAGAAGGCATAAAAAACAAAAAATTCAGACTGATAAGAATAGCTCTCAACATGGAGCAGATACAAGCACTTAGTCTACCTCCAAACCCTGCAAAAATAAGCGACAGCAGGTGTGCCGCCTATATCGACAAATACGGTACGGAATCGTGGGAGCTCGATGCCCTTGAACCGGAACACATTGCTCAATTAATCGAAACTTCCGTGCTGTCACTGATGGGCTCGCTCAAATGGAAAATAATGGTTCGCAAAGAAAATGACATGAGAAGTGACATGGTAAAAGTCGGGGAACAATGGGACGAAATTATTGATGGGTTGGAGTAGGAAAAGGAGAAAAAAATGTCTGATGAATGGAAAGAGTTAAAGAGCGAATGTACTGGTGGTGGAAAATTAATATACAGAAGGGGTGCTTTTTGTGAAAACGATATTGCCATAGCACATGAGATACACCCAAATGCTGATGTGCTGATTGACGAAAAAGAACGCATCCCTCTAGCCAAAGTCCTGGTGACAGACATGGGCTTTGAAGTAGTGCCTGCGACCCCTGACCCCGACCGTCGTGGCGAGCCTGAGATTGAGGATGAGCGGCCACACAAAACAGGGCAGCTTGACCCCGACGCTCAAATAGGCGGCTTGGAATTAAAGTCACGTAAGCCTGAATATTCCTCAAAAGCGGCCCATGCTTTCGTCGAGGAGCATATAAAAAAATGGATGGTAGATGTGGGATTACGTTTTGTACCTGAAAATGATGGTACTTATGCGCACTATCGTTTTGATAATATATTGGAATGTGACTGTAGTATTATTTTTGAGGATACACAAATACAGGTTTGTCATTTTGCCCCTAATTCCACAGTAACTACCTCTCCTGCTGCCGCCTATGAATTGTTTAAAACGGAAGCGGATCGGATGAAACCACAATTGATAAAAGAATTGTTTGAACGAGAACTTGGTAGAAAGTGGGAAGTATACAAACAATATGTAAGGCCAATATCTGGTGATGGACAAACAGCTTATGAATACAGAATAGATATGTACTCATTGGCGACAGAAGCCCATTGGGTAAAAGGTTCACCGTCAGCCTTTGTGTCTGCTTACAGGACAACACATCCCAAAATCACTTACACATTCAAGGAATGTCCTGAGTGTGCTAAGAAGACTGGCCATCCAGTTTTGTGTCCCTCGTGCTTACACAATCGTAGTGTTATAGAAGACTTGTTGCAGAAGATTGAGGGGAATGAATAAAAATGGCAAAACAGCTTTATTGTGTAATTCTGGTTGAATTAAACGGAAGAATTCTTGAATTCTTTCACCCAAAAATTATTGGAGAAGAAACCCCCGATGCGGCAATCAGCAAACTGCTCTCTTCTGATATCAAAAGATATGAAAACGTTATACAGGCTTTTGCCTTTCCTGTAAAGGGTTCAAGGTTCAAAATAACCAGATACACTGGCTACTTCTCAGGGTCTCCCAATTTTATGATAGAAAGAACGGAGTAAAAACCATGTTAACTGACAATAATATCCGTGACTGCTTTAAAGACCACAAAATCAACTATCGTGAATACGGTATTGAACCCAGCATCAATGTTGGATTCTACCAAGACCTGCGCTTTTTTAAGCCGGGCACTTCCATTTATCAGGTTAATTACCTGATACATAAAAATCTACTGTTTGTATCAGGTGACTGCTATGCCGCCACGTACCAATGGTCTGACAAGATAAACTTTGAATTTTTAGCCGGTCTGGAACTAAATTACTTCGCAAGCAAGTGTATAGCGTCTCCGACAGGAGCCGGGTTTAAAACATGGGATGGCGATGCCGCAAAAGAAAACCTGCAAAATATAATAAAAGACTGTGATAACGATAATAAAATTATTTTCAAAGAAGAAGACTGGGACATAATCGAAGGTTATATATACCATGATTATGAATGGTACAGATGGGTTGATGATAATTTATTGATGTTTGGCGGAATTGGACATGAATGCCTTATGTCAATAGGCGAAATCATTGATCCAAGGTGCCGTTTTCACCTAATTGGCCTATGGAGTGCGTTTGAATTGTTGAAAAAGGAAAGAAAGGAGACGCTCTAATGCGAAGTTATGCTCAGGGAACAAGCGTATCGGTTGACAGGTCAAAAGCGGAGATAGAAGCCATCCTGCGGCGCTATGGAGCTGACGGCTTCGGCCACTACCAGAAGGGGGACAGAGCCGAGGTCTGCTTTGAAATCGTCGGCAAGCCGTTCAGGATAGATATCCCGATGCCGAGCCAGAAGGATTTTGCAGTGACGGAAAAGGGCAGAAAACGTGTCGAAAGCCAGGTTGATGCGGAGTATGAAAAGGAATGCCGTCGCCGCTGGAGAGCAATCTGCCTGGTGCTTAAGGCCAAACTGGAGCTGATATACATGGGAGCCTCGACCATAGAAAAAGAATTCATGCTCCACATGGTCCTTGATAATGGCTCAACCGTACAGGAAAAACTACTCCCACACATTAATGAAATTGTAAAAGCAGACAAAATCGGCAAATTTCTGTCGGCACCGGAATAGGAGATAAACCAATGCCGCAAGACGGACAGATACTTACCAAGATACACCTGTTGAAGACAGACCCCAACTTTTTTGATGATATCAAGAGAGGTAAAAAACGCTTCGAACTCCGTAAAAATGACAGGAATTTTGAAGTTGGTGATGTTTTGATACTGCATAAATATGCAAGTGGGTACGCCGAAAAAGAAGGCGGAGACAACTGGGCTGCCATAATGACATTCAAAGACGGAATCATTATTGCCAGAATTACTTATATTGTGTTTTATTCAGCGCTACACATGAAGGAAATAGGTGGCCTTGAAAAAGACTACTGCATAATGCAAATTGAAGTCAGAAAGGAAGAAAGACATGAAGATTGAGGATGCTATCGTTTTTCAGGTTGGAGATGAAATAGTTGTTAAAGGCGGAACGGTCACACTGGACAAGGAAGAATGGCGAAGGGCTTTCCCTTGCGGTCCTATTTTCAACTTCAAGAAGAAAAATCCGCCTATGCCAGTTATCTGGTTTCCGAGCTCCGAAGATGGCGGAATTTCGGGACAGCCGATGCGCATATCAAGATGTACAATAATCGGCGCTGAAATAGGTATCAAAATACCATCAAAGGACCTGAAGAAAAAATGATTTACGTCGGACGGCTTTTTCCAACTCCGCCAGGAGCATGGGGCAATACAGGCAGATGGCCATATCCTGAAGCGTGCCACCTGCTCAGTGACACTGAAGACGAGCTGGATTTGTTTGCTCTTGAGCTCGGGCTCAGGAAGAGCTGGAAGGCACATCCGGGGACATACAGGGTGCATTACGACCTTACCACAGGTATGAGAGTGAAAGCAATAAAACTTGGAGCCAAAGTATTGACTTTCCATGAAGAGGGGCTATTATTGAAGCGGCTGAGAGAAAGGAAGACAAATGAAACCTAGAAAAAAATCTGGCACTCCTGTCCCCAAACACTACAAAGAAGAGAATTACCCGCCTGAAAAACACAAATCCATCAAGGTCAAGGAATCACTCTACAGAAAAATCAAAATACTACAGGCTGAGCTGTGTATCAGGTATGACGGCATAAATGTATCTATGGATTCTGTCCTGCGAACAGCAATAAACAACCTGTTTGTATTAATGGAACATAAAACCGGAAGACGCAGGCGGTAAATTCCTTGACCCACATAGATATCTTTACTGGCATAGGTGGATTTATTGAAGCGGCAGCTCTGGCTGGCCTGGAAACGGTTGCCTGTTGTGAAATCGACGAAAAACTCAGAAAATACCTCGAAAAAACCTACAGAATCACAGCTTATGGCGATATTAGAAAATTCAACGCCAAAGCATATAACTGGGTCGAAATCCTCACCGGTGGTACTCCATGCCAGCCTGCTTCGCTTGCTGGTAGGAGAAAGGGAACGAAAGATAACCGCTGGCTCTGGCCTGAAGCTGTTAGAATCACATCCGAAATCAGGCCGCTCGGCTTTGTTTTTGAAAACCCTATTGGGATCAGAAGCATGGGCCTCGATGGAATTTGTGCTGAGCTGGAAGCTCTCGGATATGAAATACAATTACTCAACATACCAGCTTGCGCCGTCAATGCGCCACATCGCCGTAAACGATATTGGATCACTGGCTTGCTTGCCGACTCCGACAGTCTGCGGAAACGGAAACAGGCCGGGGCGCAATCCAAAATCGGGATATGGGCTTATAACAGCGGCAAAACAGATAAAACTCGCATCCCTGCCAACACCGACAGCCTCAAACGCAGGCCAGAACCACACTGCAATAGCCAAGGGCACGAAACACGGCTTAAACCTCAAAGGGGCGGCACGACAGATAAGACTGTTACCTGTCGCAACTCCGACAGCCTCCCAGAACATGGAGATGATAGAGAATTGCGGGAAGATACGCCATCTCGCCTCACAGATGAGACTGACAGCTCTGACGACTCCGACATCGAGAGACTGGAAGGATTCGCCGGGGATGTCAACGAAGCGGGAGAAAAACAAAAAACGGATAGACCAGCTTCCCCGCCAGATATTCAATTCCTTGACTACAGAATCGTCCCCAGATGGACCGGCAGGGAATGGGTCGCCAGCCGGGTGGCTGGTGCGTTTGATGGCATGGATGATGGGGCTGGAGACAGAAAACTTATTGAAGCACTGGGAAACATGATCTGCGTGCCGGTAGCGGCTGAGATACTGAAGGCAATGAAAAAAGCCATTGGACAAGGTAAATGTATGAAAATCAAGAAAGCGATGAAATGAAGAAAAAATATACAGCCGATGAGTTGATAGACCGTGTTCACTTAAGATATGGTGATTCTCGAAGATATGTTGTATTTAATCAAGTGGCAGCAGGAACGGGAGCTCATGCATATAGTTGGATTGACGCGATGGTCCTTCATTTGTGGCCGTCAGATGGTTTAATACGAAGCGCTTTTGAGGTGAAAGTAAGCCGTAATGATTTTCTGGCAGAACTTCAGAAACCTGGTAAAAATAACTGGTGCCGTGAATACTGCCACGAATTCTGGTTCGTTGCAACACAGGATGTTATCAAAGAAGATGAGCTCCCGGCAGGCGACGGCTGGCTGTGTCCCCGTGGCCCCGGCCTTGCAATTGTTCGGCACGCATCTCGCAAGCAGGACACCAAAGTGGACGATTCGATTGTTGCAAGCTTAGCAAGGTCGATGCAAAAGAGATACTCGGTCGAATGTAATAACATCAAGAAAAACGTGCTGGCTGAAAGCCATGAGTACAAAAAGGCCAAGGTCTATATTGAGGCCGTGGAACGATTTGCAAAAAGTCACGGTAAGTCATTTCGTAACTGGGGTGACGATGCCGTTGAAAATGTTTTAACAGTCCTTAACGAATGCACTTCAGACATTGAAATCCAGTATGAGCGTGAGCATGTCGTCCAGCGCCTTCGTGCGTTTCAAGAGCGCCTGATAGACATCACTGATGAAGTGGTCATGCTGGCCGCAATAGGTTTACTGGAAGCTGACGATACCGGCAAATACATTCTCGACAACTGGGGTTATAGTAAAGACGAAGCTGTTATCATGGCAAGGGAAACACTTAAGAAAAACAGGTACAGAGACAATGGCGTAAATCTAAAACGCAAAAAGGAAGGCTACGAATTTATTATTGAAACGGCAAAAAATCTTTTGCAGTCAAAAAAGGAGCAACCGTGAACGGTAACATTATGGATAACCTACGCTACCACATTGTAATGCTCCCGTTCGTTGTGGCAATTTTGCTCTGGATTGCCATGATTGAGGCGTACAGTCATCCGTTTGTAGTACCTGAGTGTTTTGAAGATGCTGTCAAAAAGGCAATTTTTGCCTTGGTTTGCAAGGAGAAAAAGATATGAACGACGAAATTGCAAGGTGGCAAGAGGCAATCCACAACTTATGCAGAGAACACTATCCAGAGGTTGACGGCAGTGGTTGTGAGAGTGGAGACGAGCTGGATTTCTCGCTGGTTGAGATAAAGTTAACACTTGTCCACATTATAAACAAAGAAGACGACCGCATCATTGCCCTTGAAACTGAAACAAAAAGGCTCAATGATTTAATGTCGTACCACGATTTACGTGAAAGTGACCTGAGCGACAAAATAGTTGAGCTCGCCAGAGAAGCAGAAAGGTTCCGTGACCAAAAAGACAAAATCAAAACTGACTATGATACCCTGAACCAGATTGCTGGCCGACAATCCGACAGAATCAAACTTATGGAAGAAATATTAGATATGACATTAAAAGCTCTGAACGGAGAGATTTTAAGCGATCCTTTGCACAGTGCCGTTGAAAAGATAATCAAAGTATTGGGAAGGAAATAAAATGGGAGCCTTTGACTGCACATGCCAGGAATGTGGACATCAATACGGCTGGTTTGGAAAAATGACCGACAAGCCGAAATGCCCGGAATGCGGACATAAGCCGGACCATGAAGCTCTCAAAAAGCTTGAAGCTGAAATAGAAAAGATTGTTGCCGAAGATAATAAAATGACCTGCCCGCTACGGGAAAGATATGGCGGTTTCATAGGAGAAGAAAAAGGCAAGGATTCTTATAAAGAAACAGCGGCTGGCTTTTATGAATGTTCGTTCTGCGGCTCAATTTCCTTTTCATGTTTTGAGGTACTCTGCCATGAAGCCACTGTTGCAGACAGCAATGTTATGGTTTTTCGAGTGCCAACAACACCCAACCAATTAGATACTATATACATCATAAAAACAAGCGGTACAGAGGTAAAATTCAATATGACTCATTGGCCGAGCTCAAAAATCATAGGCAGGCAGGCAGGCGATAAACTCGCCAAAGCCCTTGTTATATCAGCCCTGAAGGCAGACGGTATCCCCAAAAACGGCGAAAAAAAAGCAGGAATAGCGGTCAATTACAGAAGATGCCCGGATTGCGGGAGCTCTCTGATAACCGATCTGTCAGGTCAATACTGGTGCTCGATGGCAGGATGCTCATGGACTGGCTGTTTAAAAGATTTAAGTAAAGCACCGTTTGGGTGCAATCTCTGCTTCGTAAAACCCAGATGTACAAGGTTCAGAGAAGAAGGAGCAGAAAAATGTCACTGAAGATAACCGTACAAGATGCTGTTAGTGAAATCGGAATGACTTCTTTTATACATGAATATTGCAGGGATGTAAAAGTAAAATACATAGAGACAGATGAAGATGAAGGTGAAATGACGTTTGAAATCAAATACGAAGATTTATATGGTCATGTTTGGGACATACCAATCCTGTATCTTGATGACAAACGGTGTAGTTGTAATTCTGGATTTTATATAGACCTCCGGTCACATGATTTTGCTAGAGACGACAGACCGTTTGATGAAGTTATGTTCTGGACATATTTATTTCTCGAAGCTGCAAGGATGGTAGACAATGGCAAACTGTGACCCGACTGCTGACAGAGCCATTCAGAGAGATTTGGAGCTCGCTAGAAAACTGGCTTCTGAAGACTTGCAAAACTTCTGTAAAAACATCTGCTCTCAAAGCGGCTGTATATATCTTCTTATTTATAAAAACATATGGATTGCGCTTGATAAAGACCCATGCCCCCAGTGCAAGGATGAACGCTGCAATAACGCAAGAAGGCCATTTGATGAAAAAGACAGGTTGCTTATTCTGGAGAAACAATGACAAAGTATGGATGCGAATACTGGCTTATCTACAGCATAATAGTCGCTGGCAAGAGCGCTGAATTTGCTAACAGCAAAATGAGGCAACTTGCTCCCGAAGGAACAGACATTTTTAAAATGCTCAGAAGATGTAACAATAAACACTGGATGATGATGCTGGTTCAAAAGTACAAGCTTGGAAATTACAAAAAACTAACAAGAGCTTTCATGGAAGTTTGCCAATTGAATGCCAAGACCTGTACCCTTGAAGACCTTGAAAAAATCCACGGCATAGGACCAAAGACCTCCAGATTTTTTATCATGCTCCGCAATCCAGAAACCAGAGTTGCCGCCCTGGACACCCACATTCTTAAATGGCTGAGGGAAAAAGGTTACAATGCTCCAAAATCAACTCCGCAGTCCGGCGCTAAATACAAAGAGCTGGAAGCGGCATTCATAAGGGAAGCCGACCGTATCGGCGTAACGCCACGGGCTCTCGATATCTATATCTGGGAAATGTATAGCGGGAGGAATAAAAAACAATGAAACGATGTATTGACTGCTTGAGTTGTTATGACCCTGAAGTGGAAAACGTAATCGTGGTAACACGTACATACCCATCCGGGTCTCCGCCCAGAATACTATACAAATGTCGTGTTTATAATGAATATTGTTCCGGGTTGAACAAAGACGGCGACTGTAAAAAATATTCCGAATTATCGCCATGGCTGATAATAGTTTTGCTGATCGGATTGCTAATAATAGCTATACTGGCACATGAGCTTGGTGTTTGCTAAAGAGAGTAAAATGACTTTTACTGAAAGGCGGTATACGATGACAGATATTATCATGTGGGAAGATGCGGCGAAGCATGAAACAAAGACAGTCACTGGATGGTTTTCCATATCAAAGCGTGACGGCGTAGAATACTTTCATGGCAAGGATGAATATGGCGCACGACTTGAAGGTGCGACACACAGAAAATGTGAAAACTGCGGCACAATAGTGAAATTGCCAGATTCGATCTGTAAAGAATGTAAACTCAAGCGTGCGCAGGCAAGATGGGAGTCACTGCCTGTAAGGGAGTGGGATGGAGAATCTCCCGTTGTCGAATATATGGACGATAAATATTTCTTCGGCGGCATGGAAGAAATCAAAGAATATTGTGATGACATTGAGATACTTCCTGAAAACTTGATGCTTGTTCACTGCGTTCCAGTCTATCCTTCGACAATAGATGAAGACCGTTGGGCGGACGATCTGCCTGAAGACGGAGAATTGCCCGGTGAATTACTGGATGCTGTGGCAACACTGAATGAAGTCATAAAGAAGGCAAAGCCCATAAGTTATTATCCAGGCGAAGAACGGCTGATTCTGAAAGGCGGTGCGTGATGTGGCAATTCTTTTTGGGTATGGCTGTTGCATTCCACATATCCTTTATTATTCATTTTATCAATTGTGCAACGTGTGAACATAAAGTTTTAGAAGAAGTGCTTAGCTCGCTTGTCAGACAGTTTAAAGACAGGGCGGAATGTGATAAATGTAAAACAAAGGAAGGCGGCGTATAATGGCGGAGAAACCGAAGGAAGTAGAAGAAATTATCGAGGAATGGCTGACAGCAAACGGTTACGACGGACTATGCGGCGATAATTGCGGATGCGGTATCGACGACCTGGCTCCCTGTGGAGCATTCCCCGGCGACTGCGAACCAGCTTTTGTTCATAAATGCAACTCCTGTCCAGACAAAAACAAATGTGAAGATTTTGGTAAAGACTGGCAATGCTACCAACCAGTAAACCAGGAAGAAAACACCGATGAACCGAAATGAAAAATGCAAATGCGGCTCGGGCAGAAAATACAAACACTGCTGCCTGATAAAGGAACGTCTACAAAAAGAACAGAGACTGGCTGAAGCCAGAACCTTAAAAAAAGATACTGCCACAAGACCGCCATCCGCCGCACTGACGGCCATGCTGACCATAGCTGCACAGTCATGGGCATCTGCGGGAAAAAACTTTGAAGGGAGACGTTATGGCTTTGGAAAACGAAATACCGGACTTGGACCAGACAGTCGGCCAATTTAAGGAAAAAGATACGCTCATAAAAACAATAGCGGCCTTGACCAAAGAAAACGAAAAGCTCAAGGAAGAAAACCATGAGCTCCGCTGTGACAGGAAGATTATGGTGGAAGACCTTGTGGGGCTCAGAAACAGGATAATAAAGATAGTAGACCCAAGAGTCCACGTAGACAACAAGCTTCATCAAAAAATACAGGGTAGCCATTAGTCAACCATGCACCTTGTAAACGCCGCTTTAACATTTGCTGAATATGGACTGTCCGTTTTCCCGGCTAAACCGAAGGAAAAACGGCCACTCCTGCCGTCATGGGCGGAATATCAAAACCGCTGCGCCAACGAAGAAGAGCTTGTTGGCTGGTGGGAAGATACCCCTGATGCAAACATTGCCGTTATCTGCGGCAAGGTTTCAGGCGGTCTGGTAATAATCGACGTTGACGGTCCCGAAAATAAATGGCCTTTCGGAAAAGAATTACCGGTCTGCCCTATTTCTCTGACTGGAGGCGGCGGGAAGCAATATTGGTTTAAAGAGCCTAAGGGGGCCGTGATCCAGTGCTCGACAAGCAAACTGGCTCCAAAGGTTGATGTCAAAGCCGAGGGCGGATATGTGATAGCGCCGCCTTCAATTCACCCTTCCGGCACTCCTTATGCGTGGGCTTCCGAAGACTTCGAGCTGAATTGTGCCGTTTCCGAGCTCCCTGAGCTTCCTGACTGGATTTTCAAAGCTCTGACAGCAAAACCTAGGGTACACGAAGAGCAATCCACTGAAGGGTTTGCACCGCTTCTCAAGGGTGTTGGCAAAGGCGAACGAAATGCTACTGCTGCAAAATTAGCCGGCCACCTGCTTGCGGCAAACCATAACAGAGCTGAAGTTGAACAAATACTATCGTTATGGAACGAAAAGAATGATCCGCCGCTCCCGGACAGGGAGCTGATGCAGGTAATAACGTCAATCGCCAGACGCCAGCTCCTTAAAGAGGGCAACCATCCGGCTCCCGGCGAGCTGGTGCAGGACATATCCGACGAAGACAGGATCGGGATTCTGAAAGAAATTTCTGACCAGATAAAAGTGAGAATCGAAGATGTCGTCAGGATTGGCGGAGACAGCCCGTATTATGAATTCATAATCAACGGGAAAAAAGCCAGAGTGCTTGCCGCTGACCTTGCAACCCCGAGAATCTTCAGCCAGGCTGTTATTGAAGCCGCCGAGAAAGTGCCGAGACTGCCCACAAAAACTTCTAAAAACGTAAAACCATGGTATCGGATAGCGGATATGCTCATGGCTATCGCCAAGCACAAGGAGCCATCCGAAGAAGCCACGTTGAGCGGCCAGATAAAAATGTGGACGATATCCTTCCTGAGAATCTATCCACCTCGGAAAGACCGGGAAATCTCAGCTCCGACAGAAAGCTACGAAAGCGCCAAAGGTGAAACATTTATAGATCGTGAAGTTTTTCAGCGCCACGTCAATACCCGCTACGGCGAACATGTAAGCTCACGGAAGTTTACCCAGCACCTGACATCCGAAGGCTTTGTCAGGCACCGGCTTTGGGCTATGATGGATTCCGGGAAAAGGGAACGGTTCTGGCATTACAAGGTCCCGCCGAGAATTATAAATACCGACGACTTCCTGCCGAACGAATGCCATTCCTGCGGCGCAACCATAAACCCTGACGAATGCGACAAATGCGTAAAATGCGGAAACAACATCTGCAAGCTTTGCATTGTGATGGCTGACGACACGGTTTTATGTGAAGTCTGCGCTGAAGAGGAAGACAGCGGAGAGGACAAAAAGAATAATGGCGAGCTCTTCAAATAAAGCAGTCTGGCCCGGTAAAACATTCTACTGGTCAACCGGAAAAAAACTGTTTGCTTCCATCCCTTTTACCTGGGAGCTCCCCAAGGTTGCCCAAAAAATCAAAGCAGAAGCTGGACGCTGGAAACAGGTGCTGGTCGGCGGTCCCGCCACTCAGCTTATACCCGATTATTTCAAAAACATGGAAAAGGTTGTTGTCGGAACCGAAATGCCCGGAATCCTGCAAAAGATAAATCCTCTGGCCACACGGACTACTATAGGGTGCATCAGAAAATGCAAATTCTGCGGAATTGGACAGGGTTTGATAGAAAACGGAAAAACACGTATCGCTTACGGGCAGGCTGGAAACGTGCTGAAACCCACAGAAACGGCTTCTGCCGGTACTTTCTACGAATTGGATGATTGGCCGGTCAAGCCCATTATCTGCGATAACAACCTGCTTGCCTGCACCCCAGCGCACTTCAAACGGGTTATCATAAATCTCTGGGGATTTGAATGGTGCGACTTCAACCAGGGGCTTGACCCGAGACTTCTGACCAAATTCCACGCAAGATGGCTCAAAACACTCAATAATCCCATAATCAGGCTGAGCCTGGACAGTTTCAAGTATGCGGATGCCTTTGATAAAGCGGTAGATACGTTGTTTTCAGCAGGAATCCGCAAGTACCGGCTCTGGTCATATTGTCTAATTGGGTTTAACGACACCCCGGAGGACGCATGGAAGCGCTGTGAGCATATTGAGAGATACGGCATAAAGCCTCTTCCCATGTGGTTTCATTCCCTGGACGAGCTGAAGAAAAACCATGTTACCGACAAACAGGCTGAGGCTGGCTGGGATGAAGCCGAGAGAAAAAACATAATGGGGTGGTTTTACCGGCACCGGGGCTCGAAGGGACCGCTCAAATGACAAGTAAACAAATAACTATTTTTGGATGTTTTGCCAAAAGGGTCAAAAGGGGCACAATTTTTTATTTACCATTAAGTCCCAGATCGGAATTAGAAGTGGGACGTGGATTGTAAACAAATAAAAAACCTGTAACTCGTTGTGCAGAAAGGAGTTAACTTTTGAAATCTTATTTTATTGACAATTCACGTCCCACTACAGGGGTTAAAAGGAAAATTTTTACACTGTGTAAATTTCGATCTGGGACGTGGGACTTAATGATAAACAAACTTTGCACTTTGTTTACCCAACTTGTCGTAAGTCCCTTTGAAATAACAATAAGTTGCTCCGTTATTTGTTTACCATACAATTGAGTTTGTTTACCCTAAAGTCCCACTTCAATTTTTAGGTGGGACTTAATGGGAAACAAATAACGAGTTTGTTTCCCTAAAAACTGTTTTTTTTCTCATTAAGTCCCACTTCAAAAACCAAGTGGGACTTAATGATAAACAAACTTTTCATTTTACTTACCATGAGCAGACAAATGCAACTGTCCCAAATGTAGGAAGGAAAGTTTGAAAGATGAAAGAATTCAGATGCTACGGACCTCCCGGTACTGGAAAAACACATTGGCTGGCTACACAAGTTGAGAGAGCTGCCGAAAAATACGCTCCCGAAGAGATTTTTGTATGCTCTTTCACCAAAGCTGCCGCTTATGAGATAGCAAACAGGGTAAAGAAAGGTCTTGTTGATGAAAAAAACGTCGGAACCATACACGCTTTATGTTACAGAGCTCTGAAAAGACCACATATTGCAGAGTTGAACATAAAAGACTGGAATGAAAAGTACGGCCACATATGGCCAATTAAAAAAGAGGGTGAAAATTCTCTTGACGAGCCTGAAGTAGACATAAAAGCTGAATACACCATCTTAAATGAATACAACCTGTATCGAGGCAGGCTTGAAGAGAATAGAATGCCACCTGATGTTAAAAGGTTTGCGGTTCATTGGGAGCAGTGGAAAAAACAGAACTACCTTATCGATTTTACGGACATGCTTGTGAAAGCTCCCAGGTATATGCCCAACATGAAAGTATTGCTGGTTGACGAGACACAAGACTGCACTCCACTGCAATTCAAGGTTTTGCATGAATGGGGCTTCTTCACAAAGATGTTTGTTGTCTGCGGGGACGACGACCAGCTCATATACGGTTTTGCCGGAGCAAGGCCGGGAGAGATGCTGTCACCGTTGCCTGAAGGCATGACCAAGGTGCTTTCGCAGTCTTACCGGGTGCCGAGAGCGGTACATGCTTTTTCAGACAAGTGGATAAAAAAACTTGGAAACAGGCGCTTCCCGAAAGAATACCATCCACGTGATGCTGACGGCGAGATTGTTAAGTCTCCGATATCAATGAATGAAACTGACGTGCTTATCATGGAAATCAGGAAAGACCTTGCGGCAGGCAAGAAGGTAATGGTGCTTACAACATGCGGCTATATGCTGGAGACCTTTATTGCTCAGCTCAGGGAAGCGGGGATGGTGTTTGGAAACCCGTACAGGAGAACACGTGGCGACTGGAACCCGCTCGGAAGAAAAGAGACAAAAGGCCGGGTTGTGAGCTTCTGGGAGCTCCACCAGGCCATGAACGGCATCAACCCGGAGTATCTTGACGATCCGCTGTTGTGGATAGACCTGGTTGAAATGATAAGGACAAAGGACAACCTGAAGCACAAGACCAAGAAGATACTGAAAGACTGGGACGGCGAGCGGGAGCTCCTGTGGCACGACCTCACGGAAGAAAAGCTTCGTCTGGCGGTGCTGGAAGGAAATTTCGAGTGGCTTAGAAAAAACGTGATAAAACAGTACGAGCGGCAGATAGGGTACATTACCGATGTAGTCTTGAAACACGATATCGGCATACTGGATAAAGACCCAGGCTTGGTAGTAGGGACCATCCACTCCGTGAAGGGCGGCGAAGCAGATGTCGTTTATATTTTCCCGGATATCTCGAAGGCGGCGGCCATCGAGTGTGAGACAAGCGGCAGGCCAGCCATCGATTCGCTTATCAGGACATTTTATGTCGGCTTTACCAGGGCACGGGAAAAACTTGTAATAGGCAGTCCATCGGGTAAAATATATATGGACATTTTCTGAAGGGAGACAGTAATGCCAAGACCAATAAATCAATTTTCAGGAGCTGGTGGCAAACCAATTGTACGTGTCCCGGAAGCATCAAAATGTTTACTTTGTGGCGCAGGGGGCACAGTAACTCATTTGGGCTTTATGCTGGCCGAGGGAAGCGTAAACCTTTGCGATGGGTGTTTCAGGGAGTTTACCGAGTACCTCAGGGCAAAAATAAATTTCAGGGCGAGGGTGGAGAGCTGTATTAGAAGGGAAGCAAAAAAATGGCAAGCCAAATGCTGAGGGATGGTTTCTATAAGTATGTCCGGCTGAACACCGATGTCTACCTGATAGTCGGCAGGCTTGACGGTATTTCTCATCAGGAGCTGTACGAAAACTTCAGGACGGCCTTCGGCGAAAACCAGAATATCCCGGTTGCTGTGTCGGCAGGCAAATTTATTGTCGACGGCGGGGTTGTTTACCAGATAGCGGCAGGGAGCGACACACTGGAAATGGTATACGATACTGCGGA